>JAABUM010002851.1_pt1 | contig 22328 bp, 39 predicted proteins | sample 5559161 | NCBI WGS metagenome assembly JAABUM01 (sample SAMN10711868, study PRJNA513369) | rock metagenome | isolation source: Antarctica rocks | place: Antarctica: Victoria Land, Siegfried Peak nord
CGTTTTAATACCCCCCCCCCCCCCCCCCCCCCCTGACGACAAGTGCGACTCTTTGATTTTACGAAAGGGCGCCTACAAACCTGATGCGGCTCCTTGCTTGCAACAAAGAGCAGGTTTCACCTCCACCTCCACAACACACATCAAGCGAAACCGCTCGCACGCCAGCTGTCTCCGCAAAGCACCCTGGTCTCGGGCCTGTGAAGTCTTGATGCTGCTTATGTCACGCCGTGCTCCAGCTGGCGGCGTTTCATCTGTCGTCTTGACATTTCGGCTGGCCGCTTTTCGCCAGCGGCCGCCCTTCGTCGGCGAAGCAACATGGCATCACAAACATCGTGCGTGCGCAAGGGCTGCTGCGCCTCCAGGGTCTCGACGCATGTGCCTCCAGTCCGCCAGCGGCAATCCTCCACAAGCCCCAAAGAAACCGGCTCAGACCACCATGGGTGTGTCGCCCTTCTTCCGGAAGGAGCAGCCTGCACAGGAGAAGTGCAACCCCAGTCAGCAGTCGTGACCGATGACATCATCAGTCAAGATTGAACATGGCGTCAATTCTAGGCTGGCGGAAACTCTGCGGCATGCAAAGCCATACGCCATCAATGTCACAACACACATGCAAAGGATCTCGGATGCGCACCCTCTGTGAGGCGGGCCTTGCCGCCTGTCGGCGTGCAGAGCACCGCTGAGCAGCTGCTGCAGACGACCACCGTCTGGCTGTGGCTGAAGACTGTCGTGCTGCATATGACATACAGGGGCAATTCAGAGAGTCACCGGCAACGTCTTTGAGGCTTTTTGGCTCAAACAGGCATGGCTCAATCAGCCGCCAACAGAAAGGCGTGCACATCTGCATGCACCACTGTTGCATGACTCAACAGTCAAGCACAAAGGAGGCATGCGGCACGCCAGAAGAATCTTGCCGAAAGTAAGATAGAAGGCGCACATCTGGAAGCAGCCCTGGCACTTGACGTCCATGAAGAAGGAGTTGGGGGACTGTACGAGGCGCTTGCGCTTGTTCTTCGCCTTCTCCAGCTCCACAGGCGGGTGCAGCAGGTCGATATCCTGCGACAGCACCTGCGGCACGAGAGAAGAGATCTTCAGGTCGTGTCCCCAGGAGATACATGTCGCCATGACCTGCGTTGACTCACCGATTTTGCCAGCAGACCCTCCAGGTTTTCCCCTGATGCTGACCGTCTAGTGCTGTCCCTGCTGTCCCCCCTGCTGTCCCCACTGCACTGCCTTCAGCTCCATGCAGCTACTCCGGCCGCCGCAGAGCCGCCGTGGGCCCCTACGCTCTTGTGTGCAGCTGCCTGCGCTGTGCACACCCCTCCACGGAGAAAAAGCCTGGCTGCGACCAGCAGCGGCGCGAAGCAGGGCTTCAACTGCTCGGCAGGCGGGCTCTGAGAGAAGCTTCAGACATGACTGCTGCAGGCCGCGAGACTCGATATGCACCCCGAACGCGGGCTGCATCCTGCTATTCACCCCTTCAAGGTGCAGCTCATTGTCTCGATGGCCTAGGCCGGCACGCATGGCCCAGGCTCGGTGCTGTGCTGTGCCATCAATCCCAAAAACCCTGGCTTGAACAACGGGCAAACTGCTGACGGCGCCCGCGACACATAACGCAATGCGCGCAGACGGAAAGCCTGCATCGCCCCGGGTGGCTGCGAGCCGCTGCCGCCTCCCGTTGTGCTTAGCTGCTGCTGACGCCGAAAGTTCTGCTGGGAGCACAAAAGCTGCCTGCTGATGGCCTGCTGACGCCGTGCCAAGCTGCAAAACATGCACAAAAGCTGCCTGCTGCCATTCTGAACGCCGCTCCGATGCTGGGCTGCGCCTGACAGCCCGGCAGCGACACATCGCCTCGCCATCCGAACTGGCTCCACAGGGCTGCTGGCTGCACCGCGACTCGGCCGGCGGCGAATGGAAGTTGTTGGGCAGAGTCTCACCATGGCGGCGGTGTCGCTGGTGGCAGGGTCCTTTACGTGCAAGCGCTAAGAGGCCGACACATTTCGCCGGCGCAAAGGTGCAATTGGCCCCAGCTCACAAAACCCTGAGCTGGGTTGCGGGGGTATATGCATGCTGCCCCCGCAACGCAGTACAGTAAACATTCCACACAGCCAGGGTTCAATGTATGCTTGCCGTGGGCCTCCCCGCCGCGCTCCGCAACGCCATCCACCATTCGCAGCATCGAGACACCTGAACAGCAAGAGTCAGGATCGCTCTGTATCGCCGCGCCGATCGCAGGCGCGGTCCACGTTGAGTCGACACGATACCGGCGTCGTTTCGGAGAGCCGGTCCCAGCAACGTTTGCATCGCCAAGACGCTTTCAGAAGCATCTGACATCGATCCGATCAATTGTGCAGTGCCATCGGATGATGCAAGCTTGCGGCATCTGATAGCGAGTATCGTCCAGATGGACCATGCGGCGCGCGCCAAGAGGGCGCTGGAGGGGCTGCTGTACAGCCCGGGACGCGGAGTCAGCGCCTCGGACAAAGATAGTGACGCAGTAGCGGCAGCAGCCGCAGCAGCCGGCGATGCCGCCCTCTTCTCGACCATGCACGAGCAGCAGGTGTGCGCGCTTGAATGCCGCCTGTGCCGGCCACTTCTGTTGCTCAAACATCTGTATCGCAGTGAGTGCCAGCTGATATGTCTCACACACCTGCTATTGGCCCTATAGCATTGACGTGTGCTCTGCAACATGTCGGCATCTGCAAGGTTGCGGCACCTGACCTGGTCAACGATCATCATCACTCACTCGATAGGACGCGGAAGTGGCGCCCAAGGCGCGGCCCTGGGAGCGGGAGGACCTGTGGCGCCGGCTGCGCACCTTCCGCGCTGGCTCCTGGTTCTGCAAGCCGCCGCCGGCGGGCCCTGTGGAGTGCGCCCGCCGCGGTTGGGTCAACGCCGGCCAGGACCTCCTGTCCTGCGAGGTGGGTTTCCGTAGGGTGTTCAAGGGCGTTGTGCTTTCATTTCGATACCGAGTGAGGAGTGGCATCACCGAGGCAGGTGGTTCCTGCAGCGCGGCCAGAACCCTTAGCAACGCCCGTCTTATTGGCTGTGGGGATTGCAAACTGTCTGTGGGCTTCCACCTGTTGCATGCTCATGTTTGAACATGTGCACGCTTTATATGCAACGTCCTGCCGACGACCTGCTGTGGCCCCTGCAGTTCTGCAAGGCCAAGCTGAGCTTCTCGCTGCCCATCAGCCTGCCCCAGGAGGAGGCCGCTAAGGTATGCATCTCCCCCTTCTGTTTCAGTTCGAAAGGCTGTCAAGCTGCAGTGCCTCGCCACAGCATGCGTTTCCTGCTTTAACGAGGCTGCTGCTGCAAAAGCACTGTCATCCAATGCCAGCCAAATGACAGGTGCACCCGAGGAGCTGAGCCATGTCACTCCAGCTAAAGGGGTGCAGGCCTGGCGCCGCGGGCAAGCGTCCACTGGATGCAGTCTGCGACGCCCTTCTGGTTGCGTGCAGGCCACCGAGGCTTTTGTGGAGCAGCTGGCAGCGAAGCACGCAGGCGACTGCCCATGGCGCGCCACCGCCTGCGCCCCCGAGCTGGCCGCCTTCCCGCCGCTACCGTCGGACGCGGTGCGCATGCCCTTTGTCATCTGTTGGCTATCTGTTATGTCCAGTCCCGTTTCTTGCGCTGGACAGTTGTGCTGCTAGAGCATGATGCTGGGCAATTGTTGCAGAATCGGGATGAAACAGGCCTCATCATCTCGACAGGTTTCCGATACATGTGCACTCGCTGCAGGAATGCCAACACGTTCTGATGCTCTTTCCTGCAGGTTCGCTCGGGATTTTCGGCCCGCTGCGCGGCATTTGACACACTGGACCAGCTGCCGCCGCTGGCACCTGCGGCGCAGGATGCCATGAGTGCCTCTCACAGGTGTGCTGCGGGCACATCGACGATGCTTGAGGGTATCGGGATGACTGTGCCAGCTACGGATGCAGATGGGCTGTCAAGAGCGCCAGAAATTGATCTTTCAAGCTGCTTGGAGGCGGCCCTTTGCTGAAACGAGGCACCAAGCTTTCTCAGCTCGAGCTCGATTGCATTCGCAGGGAGCAGCTGGAGGCGCTGCTGCGCGAGGGCCCGCAACAGCCGCCGCAACGGGCGCCGCTCTCGCGGTCCGTCTCTGGCTTGCTGGCGGACCCCGCTGCAGAGTCGCTGGACCCCGAGCCAGACACCCCGGCCGCGCCGATGCCGCGGAGATCGTCTCCAGCGCAGTCGCTGGCGGCGGCGGCGGCGGCAGGACTGTCGGCCGGCGCCATGCCTGCACAGAACGGCAGCGCAGTAGCCGGTGCTGGCGCCGGCGCCGGCTTGGCAGCTGGCGGCGATGAAGCTCCCGCCGCCGCCGCCGGGAAAGGGGCAGGCGTTGCGCCCGCAGGCAGCGAGGAGTTTGCACGCCGGCGGCGGCTGCTGTCGCTGGCAGGCTGGCACGCGGTGCCCGTGCCCTTTGGCGCGGTGTCTCCCGGCGCGGCGGCAGCCTTGGCAGCACAGGCAGACGGCACGGATCCCTCAGCGGAGACGCTGCCGCCGGGCCATCAGCACCAGGTGTGCTGATAAGTACAATGCGGATTTCAGTGGAATGCATGTCAAAATCGGGTGAGGGGAGCGACAGCATTGGTGCGTACAGCACACTGCTACCGGCAGCCTTCCTCGGACATCGCAATAGAACATTCGACCCTGAGATATATTTGCATGCATCTGCAGGAGCAGCTGCCGGCGGGGCAGGCGGTCGTCTTCTGCCGCCTGTGCGGCGCGAAGCACGGTCTGTGGTCTTTCCTGGGCGCGGATAGCCCAGACCTGTCCGCTGCGCGCCGCTTCCGCCTTCCATCGTCCGTCAGCCGCGGCGTGACGGCGCTTGCCGGCACCCCGGCGCGGCCCGGGGCGCCGGCGTCTGCACCGTCAAAGCTGCAGGCCGGCAGGGGCGGTGCCGCGGCGTCGACGCCGGTGGCGTGGCGCGGCTTTGGCAGTCCGCAGCTGCACGGCAGGGCCAGCGGCAATGGCGGCAACGGCAGCGGGACCAGGCCGCAGCTGGTGACCATTGCCGGTGGGCAGCTGGGGTCGCTGCATCCGGCGGGCGGCTTTGGCAGCGTGCGTGCCGCTCCCAGCGGCAGCAGCAACAGCGGCAGCGGTGCCGCCCCAGCCGCCTCCACAGCACTGACGGTGCCATTTGGGTCCAGAAGCCGAGGTGGGTGCAGGCTCCTTCAGGCTGCAACGAGAGCCATCCTGGCCGCCTTGCAGCGCACACCTTTCCTTACGACCCAAAGCGGTTCTTGCTGGCATGACAGTATGACGGTGCAGCTAACCAGGTGTCCTGCACTTGATGAAGTGCGTCAAAGAGAGCAACTCCTTCTTTCATACAAACGCCGCGATATCCACCGCAGACGCCCCGGTCTTCGGGACGCCGGCTCGCTCGCCCCGGCCCTCGCCGCTATCTGGTGCAGGCGCCGCTGCCATCGCAGCCACCATCGCCGGCGGCACCACGCCAGCGCGCCTGCCGTTTGCGGCCTCAGATGCGGTGGCAGTCGACGCCGGCGGACGGGGGCCGGTCACCTCTGCTGCAAAGCCGGCGTACGGAACGCTTGGGCAGCCCCAGCAGCAGCCCTTCGCGGCTGCCAACGGCACGAGTGGGTCCACCAGCAGCGGCGGTGGCCAGCAGGCGCTGCATGATGGCGTGGCGGCGGGCACCAGCCGTGGTGAGGCACCGCCGCAGCCGTCTGAGGCGGCAAAGGCAAAGTCGCCCTTCGGCGCTGGCGCGGCCTCGGCGCCGGTGTTTGGTATCGCGGCCATGCGGTCGCCCTCGCTTGGGACTCCGAAGAGCGCCAATGCAGCGTCGGCAGGGGCGGCCGCCGCAACTCACAAGCGCGGACGGGATGATGCCGAGCCGCAGGCCGGGTGCGTCGCCTCTCACGCGACGGCCCTGGACCCTCTGTGTCACAGTGAGTTTCACCGGGACATGCACAATTGGTGGACCGGCCTTCCAACAATGCGATGTTAATACATAGTGTTTATCAGCCCCTTGGGAACAGAGCTGACACTTGCAGCAGCGTCCGAGAGCCGTTCAACGTGACATCTATGCTGACCTGCAGCGAGGCGGCCGTACCGGCAAAGCGGCCGCGCACGTCGCAGCCGCTGCCGGACGCGCCTGCAGCAGCGACGGCCTCGGGCGGTGCAGCTGCAGGAGACGCCGCTGCAGCCGACGCGGCGGCAACAGATGTAGCCGCAACAGCGCTATCGGTGGCTGCGCTGGACCCGCTCAAACTTCACAGGTGTGGCTTGCTGGTGTCTGAAGCTCAAAGGTACAGCGACAAACCCGGGATGGCCTCGTGTACTGTCCCAATGGCATTGAAAACGCACCAGTGTCAGATGTAGCAACCCAAAACCTGCATGCAGCCCTTCACGTGTTCCATCTCGCGCTGCGCAGGCCGTTCTGCCCGTGGGTGAAGTGGCATGAGGCGGGCGGCGCACGCCGCTGCGGCTGGGCCTGGAGCCTGGACGCCCTCGTGCCGCCGCCCGACGGCGGCGGCTTCGCGGCTGCCGAGGTGCGGCAATGGCGCTTGTCACCGCCATGCTCTCGTGCAAGACCTCGATTCATGTACTCCTCACCTCGAGCGAAGCTCCCTACGTGCTGAATGGCTCGCTCGGCCCACTAGTCGCCGCCCCCTGCCACAGCACACCCTGCCAATGGGACTTGGTTCCGATCTGGTCCGGCGCCTAAAGCGCTGCTGTTGGTGTGCTCAACATCAGGCTGGCATGGTCAGCCATGTACTTTCCCGACGCTTGCGTCTTCAATTGCAGGGTGCGCCGCGGGACAGGGCTTCGCTGGTGATGTCGCTGCTCAAGAAGGTCGGCGTGCGGCGCTAGGCCTGGAACAGCGGCCTCGTCTGTGATGTGCATGCTTGATGAGAGCCAGGGAGCAGTCGAGATGCGAGAGTTTTGCGTGCAAGGCTTGAAACCTTCGTTGAAATTGCAGCTTTGTTGGACGGCCGTCTTTTCCTGCTGCACCTCAACAATACGCAGCATGCATGCTGCACCTCATGTGCGGCCTCTAGCGCTCTCTCTTGTCTTATTCCGTCGGACCCACGACGGCCAGGTATCGGCCGTCCAACCTTGTGCCAACTCCTACAGGCCTGACTCCCTGTTGCTCTCTGACTTGACGCATGCAGGGGCGCACTGCCTCTCATGTCTTGCCCTTGCGCTGCGGGCTATCCCGGCCCTCGAATAGCGTGTTGTGGATGAGCTTGCGCACATCCTCCACCTGCAGGCATCACACTTGCTTTCGGCATCGTCGACAACAGCGCCGGCGACAGCCCGCCCAATGTTCACCCCTTTCGACGCCGCTATTTTCAGGTCTCTGGCCCACATGGTACCCATGGCAAACACTTGCCAAACAGGCGCTGCCAATACATGCGGCAGCGCAAACATATCAATGTGTAGATGTAGATCATGTAAAGTCAGACGGTTAGCTGAGAGACACACCGAGTACTTGATGTACTTGTCGGAGACACGGCCGCCGCCGGCGGCAGCGTTGCGCGCCAGGAAGGCCTCGTATGGCGGCAGGAAGTCCTCCGTCAACGCGTCCCGCAGGTTGGCGCGCAGCACGCCGTCCGGGATAGTCCACGCCGCCTGCTCCGCCTCCATCGCTCCCAGTGATGCACCCACCGAGCGGTATCGCTCCTTCACCGCCGCCTGTTTGCAAGTAGGAGGTCCAAGGGTGTGAGTGAGTTGCAATGTGCTAGCATGGAACAGGCGCGGGTACGGATGTGCATCACGGAAGCATGCTGTGCGCCAGTGCTGCAAGCAGACGGCGCGCGGCAGCGCTCATGCATCGGGTAAACGGCGCCTGCGAAGCGCCGGCGGCCGTGTATGTGCCCTGTGGGACAGAAGCACAGCACCAGCAGCAGACCCTGAAAGCTTGGTTACCGCACCTTGGCTGCTGCATCGGAGCGCTGGCCCCTTGCCGTCTCGTCCGCATCGGCCTGCATGCTGTCCAGCAGCGGCCCCCACGCCAGCCGCTGGTACTGCTCCCCGAACTCCTCCACCTGGAAATAAAATGCATGTATCGAAACGCATTCATTCGAAATCACGCATAGTTCAGGTGCGCATTACAGGAGCTGGAAGGGATGGGCGTGGTGCAGCCGCGGCCCCACACGCCAGTCGCTGGTGCTGCTTGCAGACCTCCTCCCCCTGGCGAAGCTTACAGTTGGACGGTTTGTTCTTCTGTGGGAACGAGCGGAGGCCGAGACTGCATGGCAAGCACACCTGGTCCTTGTGCTGCTCAATCCACTCCTCGCCGAGCACAGTAAGCGCCTCGCTGCCCTCCACCGTCTTCACCATGTAGTGCAGGTTGTTCATCATGAACACTGCCGCCAGCGCCTGCGGGACAGGGGCATTTCACGGGGGTCGTGCATGATGATTTGTAGGCGTGTCAGCGCTGCGAATGTCGGCCGGTTTCATACGGTGGACCCTGTGCCGGGCCTATATGTGGCACAGACGTGGCATCGCCATGCCTTGTTGCCACAGCAGGCTTCAGAGGGCGCAGCCAGATCGCACTTGCATATGTTTGCTGCCAAAGCGAGGGCAGAAGCTGTCCAGTGTCGCACAGCAGCCCGCCACCGGCCTTCTTGGATATTTTCATCCGCCGAGGTTGGCGCAGGACATGTGCACCCGAGGCAGCCGCACCTTGGACTTGTAGGCCTTGGACTTGGTGGTGAGGTTGGCGATCAGCAGGTCCAGGATGCGCTGGATGGAGGCGCTCATGCGGCGCACCAGCACCGGGTCCCCCGCCGCCGCCAGGCTGCGCTCGCGCATCGACGCCCTGCGGGAAGATGACAGACAGGTTCAACCTTGATTGAGTAAGTTCGAGCAGACCTTTGTGCAGATGTGTTCTGTGCACCAGCCCCGGTTCCCTCGCCGCCGCCAGGCTGCGCTCCCGCATCGACGCCCTGTGGAACGACTGAAATGACTGCCGTTTGGATGGCGATTTCGATCATGTCTAGCAGATGAAAATTTATTGTTCATATATCGATGCCCTGCGCGCGCGCGGCAGGGAACCACCGCACACACTTGTCTGATATGTTGCCACACGTGACGATGCATGGAGCATGTGCTCAATGTCAATCAATGTCAGTCATTAGTAGATGAACAGGAAGTGGACAGGAAGCAAAAGGCACAAGGCCAAGTAGTCCAGATGCGATCCAAATTGCCATCGCTGCTATACCTGCTCGACATGCTTCTCGGCCTGGGCGCTGTCGGTTTCACCTGACATGTGGAGGCATGATGCAGGGTGGGCTGAGAAAGCACACAAGGGGCGCACGTGCGGTGCAGGCCGGGTAGCTGGGGACCGTCAACGAAGAGGACGCTGATGCTGGACTCGTAGGTGAACAGGCGCTTCAGGAAGGACAGGCTGTATGCCGTCAGCGGGTGCACCGTGGCGTCCGGCACCTGCAAGTTGTGGGACGTCAAATCGAAACTGGGATGTGAGCATGGAGGTTTAGGGATACGGTAGGCAGAGATGTGCTGTCAACGGGTGCTGTCAACGGAACCGCGCCCTGCGGCACCTGCGGGATGTCAATACATTCACATACACTGTAGACCATGTCTGCATAGTGTGGGCGGGGATTGGTGCACAGCGGATACATGCAGCGTTATGAGGTACTGCAGGCCACAACCGGATGACCACTGACAACACCGCCGCTGCATTGACCCGCCGCTGGGCTCCTGCTCGAGCTAGATGTCCAGCCGGCTCACCAGGTGGCGCGCGGAGTCACGGCCGATGGACGCCTCGAACTCGTCAAAGGTGTGTCGCGTCTCCGCCTGCATGCGGGCGTTGAGCTTCTCGAACGCCCGCAGCTGCGGCTCGCACCGCGTGCCTGCGCCGGAAATGGTGCGGAGACTTGGCTGTGGTCAGATTGGGAAATCGATGGATTTGGCAAATTTTGAGCTTCTCGAACGCCCGCAGCTGCGGCTCGAACCGCGTGCCTGCACGCAACAAAAACTGTTAAATTGCAGCATATGGACTTTCCTGAGGGCTGCGCGTGACAGAAAGTTTCCAGGACAATGCGCTTCTCAACCACTATGTCGTGCCCGGCTGAAGGCAGGCACCCGGTCGCCCCCAACGGAACAGCAAACGTAGACCAAACGTTCGCACACCTTCGAGGATGTCGTAACACGGCAGCAGCATGGCGTCCAGGTTCTCGTGGCAGTCCAGCAGCCCGAACACCTTCTCTGGTGCCCTGCGCGAGGCAGGAGTTGCTCGACACATGCGCGACGGCCTGCAACTTATCAGCACCAACAGCAAGGCGTGTGGAGCAGCGCCATGTGTCTTCAGGTCTTGGCCAAGTGGTAGCAATGGGCTAGCACATGTTCGCCTCGTGCAGGCCGGCAAGCGAGACATGGCGGGCGCACCGGCGGCCGTGCACAATGGCCTCGCCAAACTTGACGATTTTGGTGAGGCTCGTGGCGACGACCTCACCGAAAGCCGCCTCTGCATACTCGCCCTGCAGAGCCAGGCAGCGCTGTCATTTTCTTTTGGAACACATGCAACTACTCCATGCGAATAGCATAGTTGCCAAAATACACCACGCTGCCAATGTGAAATGCCACATCTACATCCTGGAACTCTGCTCAGATCGGTGGAACCCTGCTCAGATCGGTGCAACACCAGCAGACTGGGGATATTGGCAAGTGCGGCAGCAGCAGGGGAGGGACCCACCTCGAAGACGCCGGTGGCGAGGCGGCTCTCGGACACGGCACACCGCACCAGCACCCGCAGCGCCAGGATCCACGCCTGCATTCTGCACATGGTGCACACAGAACCATCGTTGCAAGCAGCCAGCATCAATAACTTTCAGGTGTTGCACGGGCAGTGGGCTCATTTGGCACCGCTCAAGGGCTCAAGCATCCGGGAAGCATTCGGCCACTTCGCTGTGATGCAGAGGTGCATGCAGGTGAATTCAAGCATGGACAACCGCGCAATACGCACTTCTTCTCCAGGATGGGCCAGGGCAGCCGCGCATAGTCATCCTTTGACGTGTAGTCATTCCCCAGCCCCTGCAATGGTTGCAATTCCATGGTGAGGATTGCAGGAACACACCCATACTGACGGCTCAGGAGGCAGATGGAGCAAGTAGAATATCAGCTGCCTTCGCTGTAGCAGCAATCAGAGAATTCACCGACAGGGTGCGCTCTAGGACGGATCGCCGAGCCTCGACAAATGTCTTGAAGCAGCCCGCCTCGCCCGCCTTGATCATGAGACCCGCTAGCCGTGCCAGCCTGTGGCCATTGATGCAGGTTCAAAACAAAGTCGTGTAATGGAGGATCTAAAAAGGTCGTGTTTCATTTGGCTGAGGGTCTGCTGTTCAGCTGTTTCAGCAAGGAGGACGCGCATCTGGCCTCGGCACACTGCGCAGTTGGCAGAACAGGCGACACGGCATTGGGACGCAGCGGGTGCATCTGACTCAATATGTAGGCCCTTAGGCTGCACACATTTGAGGTGCAGATCTGGAACGCGCCTGGCCACGACGTGGGGCGGCACAGTATCCAGGTCCGACTCTGGGCCGGACATCTGTGACACGCCGGTGTCCGCCTCAGCAAACACCTGCCAACAGACAGAGCACTCATCACATTTCGTGCAGGATGCGCTGCACACCGCAAGCCAACTTGCTTTGGACGAGGCAGCTTGTTCGTTGCCAACAGCCAGGTCTCCAGCAGTCAGCCGCTGACAGCTGTGCGCCAGTTGCTCTGCGCAATGCTTCCGCCGCGGCTGGCTGGCGAAGCCGGCCCTCAGCGGCAGCTGTGGGCACCGACAAAAGGCAGGGAAACATGAACGAAAAACACCTGCTGCGTGAGCTTGGCCGCGGAGGGGGCGGTGGAGTAATCGCTTCGCTCTTTGCTTGCTGGGGCACCGGAACAGCACGCAATTCCGTGGGATTTAACAACGTTGATATCTCATTATTACTGCACCTGCTGCGTGAGCTTGGCCGTGGACGGCGCGGTGGAATAGTCGCACAGCAGCGCCCAGAAGTCGTTGGCGGCTGCCTGCAGCCCCTCCAGCCGCAGCTTGCGCGCCGCCGCGCCCGCGCGCTCCGCGATCACCATGCCCCTGCATTTGTAGCGTTTCAGATGGTGTGAAGGGTTCAGTCTGCTTGCTGGCGGTTGCAACCTCATGGATCCCGCTCACAAGCCGCTGGCTTGGGACGGGCAGCGCGCTCTGCGCAGCCAGCGGAGGGACATGCACATCTGATGCACATCTGATGTGCATCAGCAGCAGGCCCACAGTACTGGCCTGCCGACTGGGCAGGGGTGCCAATGCGCACTGGTGCTGTTCGAAGAAGGCGATGCTGCCGTCCAGGCGCTTCATCGCCCCTTCAAAATCCTCCAGGCTGGCGCGCGGCCCCGACTTGATCGTTGGCTCCACCTGGACGGCTCGCAGAGCGGCTGTGTGCACAAGTGCTCGGATGCACGAGATATGTGTGGCGCCGGCGGCAGCAGCAGCGCACACTCGCAACTGTATACGCTGCAGAACATGTGTTTACAGATGGGAGACTTGAAGCACCTGGCGGGTGGTGTCTAAGAAGCGTAGTGTGGAGTCGGCCCAGGTGCGTGCCGCCTTGATCTTTTCCGACGCCACTGTGAGCCCCTGCGGCAGGGACAACAAATATTTAGTTCGATAGATGAGATGACGGCCTTAAAGGGTGCACTATCAAGGAGCAGGCTGTAGCTGCGGCGCTGAGTGCAGATTCGGCCCGCCCGTCCCACGAGGATCACTTTCCTGGTGATCAGCTGTGACATCTGCGAAAATTGGTGCATTGAAGTTACCTGCACGCGCAGCGCGACGGGCTGAATGAGGTGGTCCAGCTCCCCCACATGCTTGCCGTAGTTGTCCAGCACCGCCGTCGCGCTCGCCGTGGTGTCCTTGCTCCAGTCCAGCCCCTCCCTGCGCACGAGCAGGAGTCGGGAGGTTGTGCCCGACAAGAAGGACGGGGCCACCCCGCTGCAACTCATTTACGGCAAGATCAACTGCGCCGGGCGACAGTAGTCTGCAGAGCCACGCCGCAGCCCAGGCGCCGTGCTGGTGGGTATGCAACATGGTATGTCTGATGAGTTTGAGACGGGGCAGCCAGGCTGTTGTGCTGCGTCGCATTGTGCTGTTTGGCAGAGCGTACCGCAGGCGCTCCGCCTGCAGGAGGACCAACTCCGCCGCCATGGGGCTGGGGCCTTACATGCCGCAGATATCAATCAACTCGAATCAGATGCTGGGTATTGCAGGTGCTTGCAGCCCCAGATGGTTGCCAAAGACCGAGGTTGTGTGTGGTGATCACCAAATCTGTCACGCCGCGCCAGCACGGGAGGATTTGCAGGCTGCAGCCTGAGGCAGTCCGTAAGGCTCTGAGATGCAATACTGCTGCAAAGCCTGCCATCTGACCAGGTCGCACCTCGCAATCTCACCACGGGGAAATGACATGCTGATGCGGCAAATGCGCAAGCCTGCGTGCAGCCGATGCATTGCTGTGGTTGCTTACTCACACCTATGCAACCCGAGTGCTAGCGACCCAGTTTGCGTTTGCAGATCAGCTGACTCTGAAGCAAATCACCATCGTTGCGTCTTCCAAACGCATCCGATCTGTCAGCACCTGCCAACAGCATGTCAGTGGGCCTCACGGGGATGTGGGCTCCACTGGAGGGCGACAAACGGAAAGCAGACGACGATGATGCAGCGGAGCGGGACACGATGCAGCTTGAGATGCCGGCTGCATCCGCAGGGCGCGGCGAGCAGCCTGGTTCTCCGATGCGTTGCGCGGCAGCCGTCTGGCCAGGTGCGGCGGCGGTATTCATTCAAGGTTAGCCTCAGCGCATGGCCGTTCACCGTGTGCAAACCGCTGGGTGTCACATGCGCGTGGGTGCCGGTTGATGCCGGCTCCAGAACTGTGGCTGCTATCATCCTCAGACGTTCAAGCAATGTGGACCTGTCCACAGGCGACAGCTTTCCTGTGCATTTTGCTCTGAGATTCGCTGCACATTTCTGACACACAGGTGGCAAGTCTGGCGGCGTCGAGGTGCTGGACGTCGCGGCGGCCGGAGGCACCGTGGCGGCTGCGCTGTCGGATGGTACCGTGCACCTGTTCAGCGCCGGCGGCGACGGCAAAACATTGACCGCCAATGGCACGCTGCGCGGCCACGGCGGGCCCGTCACCGCGGTGGCCTTCGCCACGCCGGCGCTGCTGCTGAGCATCGCGGCGGACGGCGTCCAGGAGCTGGAGCTGCCAGCGGGCGGCGGCCAAGTCACGCAGCCCACCGCCAAGTGCGCGGCCTTTCAACGTGCCCTCCAACGTTGCGCAGTGAGCCTGAACAGCGCCAGTAGACGCGGATACAAGGAATATTTAGGAAGCTGGAGCTGCTGTCGGGCGGCGACGACGTCACCCAGCTCACCGCGCGAGCATCACACAATCCCATCTTGCCAGGGTTTAGCCTGAGTCTGAACAGAGCCGATGGATACACCATTTTGAGAAGAAGTAAATCAGGCAGCAGTGGGAGGAAACCCTGTCACTAGCAACACGCTCTTCCCAGTTGTTGGTGTAATGTGCTCATGCCTGTGCATCAGGTGGCGAGACCCTGGCGGCGGGGAGCTGTACTGCGCCGCCGTTAGCCCAGACTGCCGAATCTTGGCGGCGGGCGGCGAGGGGCGGCTGCTGCTGTTCGACCGGCGTACCGGCAAGCTGCTGGCAAGTTTTGATGAGACGCACAGGGAGGCCGTGGCGCAGGTGGGTCGCAAGTTGGTTGCGATACGATGACATTTTACATCTGTTCTTTTTACACGTGCATTTTTTACATCTGTTCCCGCACGAAGCGTGGCTATTGAGACTCAGCACAACAGATGACGCACGGGCGCACAGCTTTCGATGCGTCTGTGGAGTCACAGCAGAGCGTCCTGCGGTGGGTATTCGGTGTGCATCTGCACCGTGAGAATCCGACAGCAGACCAGTCGACAATCCCCGCACCTCAGCCGCATCTCCTTCCTCAGCAAGGCTCCGCACCAGCCCGCAGGTGGCCTTCGCCCCCAGCCGGCCGGCGACGCTGGTCAGCGCCTCCGACGACGGCCTCGTGTCGGTGTTTGACTTTTCGGAGCGAGTCGACGAGGACGACAGCTGGCGGGCGGCGCTCAATCTGGATGGCGCCGTTGCCAAAATGGGATTCTATGGAGAAAGCAGCGGGAAGCTGTGGATGGCCAGCCAGCTGGCGGGGCTGCACCTGTGGGAGTGGGCCGCCGCCTGCGCCGAGGATGCGCCAGGTGCGGAATGTGCCAGAGTCTCATTCAGTAAGCAATGATGCCGTGCACATCACCTGGCAGATCAATAGTGCCAAGCGGGCGGCGGCTGTCGCGTGAAGCTACGAGACGGTCAGCATACCTGCGTGGTTGGTGCGTTGGATTGCCAAAAGGACCTTGCAGCTGGGCTGTCCTTCGTGTGTTTCAGAACCCCTTTGACATGCTGCTTCTGCAGGCGGCGAGGGCACGCTCGCCGACATCCAGGACGCCCGCGAGCCACTCGCCGCTGCTGTGGCGGCCGCGGCGCCGGGCAACGGCGGCGACGCCGCCGCCCAGCCGCCGGCAGCATTTGACTACCTGCTCGGCTGCCACTGCGATGCAGCCAGCGGCGAGCTGCTGCTGGCGGCGGGGAGCAATAGTGGTGCCGCGGCGGTGTTCCCGGTGCGCGAGCCGACAGGCGGCGAGCCCGCCGGCTTCGGGCCCCCGGCGGCTTGGATGTCTGGAAGCCACACTGAGGTGAGGCTGCATTTGGATCTGCCTTCATGCTGGGGCGTTGTGCATGTCTGCTGCTGTCTTAAGGGCATGCTCACGTGAAGCCAGGATGGAGGAGACTTCCTTCACAGGGCGTCCCTGCAGGAGACAGCTTGGCATGCGGAGGAGAGTGCTTGGCCTTCCCAGTCAGGCTCGCTTTGCACACGGCTGCTGTGCACGCAGAGGGACCTCGGTGTATGCAGCGCCTCATTGCCACGCTATGCTGCTGCTTACGTTCCAATATGCCCAGCTCAGATTGTGCGCGGCCTGGACTGGCTGGACAGCCCAGCGGGCGCGGTCGTCACCGGTGGCGAAGACGGGCAGCTGTGCCTGTGGGCCGCGGCTGGAGCGGCAGGCGGCAATGTTGCGGCGGAGGAGTTGCGCGCCAGAAAGCGGCGGAAGTAACAAGGTGACAGCAGCCGAGATAATGCTTTTCGAATTGCATTCTTCATTTGCCAGTGGCGCTATGTTGATGTGGGCCATAGCGCAGTGGTGCTGCTGCTTCTTTAGTGAGGGCTGGCCAGCTTAACGGCATCGCAACTGCGCTGCCTGATGTCGATGTGTTGACTGCAGACATCACGTTGCCGCGTCAGGATTGGGCAGGGTGCCAGTGATCTCGTGGGTCAGCTACTAGTAGTGAGGCATGAAAACGAAGGCTGCGACACAGTTGAGAGCTCCTGATGTAATCTGTTAATCATTTGTGTATCTCAAATCACCTTCGGACAGCTGCTGGCCAGAGCACCGCACACCAGCCACAATAGGGTGATCTCAATGTGAGACAATGTACGACTTCGCAAAACACCCCTATCTCCAGCAGATTGACGAGAGCCTGCCCCCTGCTGTCATGCATGCATGGCTCCCTGACACATAGCCCAGAAATCTACCCCACCAGCATACATCTGCTGCATATAAAGCAACCTGTGATTATCTGCCCGGCTTCTGATCTGGCGTGCGTCTGCCGCTTGCCAGTCCTACAATCGCACCGTGATGTGAGAGAGGCGCCAAATTGGCGGCAGATGTCGAGAGTGCCGCGCTCGCACAGGCACACTCCCTCGACCAGGTGCAGCTGCCGCAGGCAAGATGGCCATTCTGCTGTGATGCGCCCCAGTTTCCTCGATCTTTAAAGGTATAATCATTTCCTCGGGACGCAACGAAACACGATCTTGCGGCAACAAGCGCAGGCGGATCATTCACTGAAGGGGGGATCGATGCCCTTGCTGCGTGCAAGCAACAGTCTGAAGGCCAAGCGCCAGCAGCCATACCTCGTTTTTAAAAGGTCAACATCTCTGAAAGTGTGGAAAACAAATAGAAGGTGGCCACTCACATGTGTGAATCTGTCCAGCACCAGAGGTGTCACATTCTTGTGACCCGAACAGCCGGCTGTCCATGCAGGCGCCAACACGGTGACGCTGCCCTGCTAGAGTCACATCCTGTACAATGATGGTGGGTCAGATACTGGAATTGAGCCTTCATGCCTTCATTGTGAGATATGCCTTCATTGTGAGATAACAGGGGCAGCCGGTGCGCATGACTCGCTGCAGCATGCGAAACAATGCGTCAGTGCGACTCTGTGGTTCAATGAAATGAGTTGCGCAAGGGACACAGACGAGAATGATGGTGTCGTTGGCGGCTGGCAAGCCCGCAGGCGGCAGATGGGCTGAATGGACCAGTGCATGCAGATTTCGTCGGAGTTCCGGGAGCGGGGCCGCAGGTGTGCTGCTGTTGGTTGTGCGACCACACAATTGCCAGCCGGTAGCTTTCACGTCCATGCATCCACACCTGGCACATGCTGTAAAGACTTTGAGCGCCCTTTGCTGTGCTGAAGATGTGTACATGACATTTGCTCTCCCCGCAGGATTGGGGACAGAATTATCGCTCAGCTGGGGCAGCAGGCGACGGCGGCGCAGGTTGACCAGGGGCTGCGGCGCGTCAAATACCGTGATGTCGCTGTCCCAGCAGGCGACGACAGCCTCGCAGCACAAGTCCAGCCCGCAGGTGAGCAAGGTGAGCAAGGCTTGTTCCCTGCCGCCGACCACGATCGTCGACGGGGGTCTAAGCGGTGTCAATGCGTGCGTTGCGAGGATCGAACTCATGACCGCGGTGAGAGAGTTGTCGTGGTGTTGTCAGGGGCCAGAAAATCGACCCCTCGTCACTTGTGCGAGGCGCAGGCATGCATGCAGGCATGCATGCACAAGCATACACGGTCTCGTTTTGCTGCCCACCAATGTTGTTGCTACCGTAGCCTGTCTCTTGCCAAAAAATTGCCACTCCGCAGCTTCCGGCGCCACGCACTGCTCAGATTTGTCGCACGTCTTGCCGGTAGCAGCATTTCGACACCAGTGCTCCTGACACACCCTGTTTGGTCGTCAGCAAGCACATTCGAGTATACTTAGCTATTTGCATCTCCTAGGCAGCATCTGTCGTAGTGGTGCCGTTCAGTGTCACAGCACGTCCATCAGCGATGGCTGGTCACTTGCATCCTGCACTTGCTGAGCTGCTCACGGAGGTGCAGCATGTCGGCCTTGACGAGGGGCACACGTTCCTCGCCGGAGCTGCGCCTTTCTGCTCGGCAGTGGCGTGTCCTTCCGGCACGTGGGCCTGGGTGACACCACGTTTCCGGCCCGCCAGGGCCTCGCCTCGTTCATCGCAGACCCGACTGGTGAGCTGAAGTCGGCATACTATAGTCCATGGAGCCCATCCAGATTGATATGACTCTGCTTGACAGCCGTCGGTGCCAGCTGCGCTCCATGCCGGGGTCTTGCAGCACATGCCTGCGTCAATCTCGCCGGGGCAACGTGCAGCTGTGCGTGGGGGAGCTGGAGGCCGGCACACCTCGCCGGCGGGAACCTCGCCGCCCATCCCGTGCGATGTGTCTCAGTGATGTCTGCTCTATCATCATGATGCAAGCAAGCTGCTGACGGCGTTCACCTTGTCTTCTGGAAAGCATCCTTGTGCAAGGTCACACGCTGCCGCACCTGGCAGGACGTTGCAATTCAGGTTGCAATCCCTGATACCATGCCTGTAACTGGCAGCATTCTGCACTTCCACGAGGAGGGCCAGCCACACACCCCGCGTTTCTACGCCGGCGGCGCCGTCTCGTCCTTGCCGTTTTCATTCTGTCCGGCCGAGGTGTTCGAGCCGGTGAGTCTGCAGTGGCCGCCAAGGACGGGTCTGCATGCAGCGCAGCACGCTTCCCATGATGCATGCTCTGGGCCGGCATGCATGATACAAAACCCGAAAAGACAGGGCCCAACTCAAGCTGCTTGGGGGGGCGCAAGGAGTTTTCCCTAGTGCGGGAGCAGCGGCATTGGCGTGTCCAAGGGGCAGACGTCCAGGATTGGTCTTCACGTGCTATTGTTTTACTCAGATTCTCACCGGTTTGATGCCTGCCCCTGCGCAGCTGCAGTATCTCTGTGACCACGGCGGCTGCGCGTACGCACTCCCCACTGGCCAGCCGCCACAGCAGTCGTGGTGGCACGTGCGGACGGCGCTCGCATTCACTATGCCCGCAGAGCCGCAGGGCCCGCGCGACTGGGCGCGCACCCTGTTCACGGCAGCGGGGCCCAGCTTTACCCAACTTTACGGAGCTCAGGTCGTCACTTTCCGGTGCAAGTTCATACTGAAAGGTTGCCGCAAGGAGAGAATCAATTTGAACTTGCACCTGGAATGTGACGACCTGGGCTCCATAAAATTGGCTGAAGCTGGGCCCCGCTGCCGTGAACAGGGTGCGCGCCCAGTCGCGCGGGCCCTGCGGCTCTGCGGGCATAGTGAATGCGAGCGCCGTCCGCACGTGCCACCACGACTGCTGTGGCGGCTGGCCAGTGGGGAGTGCGTATGCGCAGCCGCCGTGGTCACAGAGATACTGCAGCTGCGCAGGGGCAGGCATCAAACCGGTGAGAATCTGAGTGGTATAGTGGCACGTGAAGACCATTCCTGGACGCCTGCCCCTCGGACACGCCAAGGCCGCCGCTCCCGCACTAGGGAAAACGCCTTGCCCCCCCTTGAGTTGAACCCTGTCTTTTCGGGTTTTGTATCATGCATGCCGGCCCGGAGCATGCAGCATGGGAACTCAACCCACTCGCGCGGGGCCCGCCTGGCTGCGCCGGCAGCAGGAGGCACGGCCAACTGCGGGCAGCCACGCTACTGAAGCTGATGGTGCGGACGATGGGCGTCAGCTGCCAACGCTGGAAGGAACGATCTGTGAGCATGCGCCACACCCGTTCACATCGACGAGCGGTAAAGGCCCTCCTCAACCTGTCTGGCCATCTGGCCATGAGATCGATTGAAAGGTCGCACATTACGACAGTATTGGCGAGCTCAACAAACTTGGGCAAGAGACGCACCTGGTGGGCGTCGTCTCAAATGACGTGTGGCAGCATGACGTCAGCCATGTGCGGCGCCATGTCCTGCATCACATCTTGGCGAGTGGGGCTAGCCTGGCTGCGCCGCCGGCGGCCGGCGGCCGTTTTGCCATTCGTCCTGCCGCCGCCGCAACAGCCAGGCCGGCCTTGCACGAATGGGGCTAGCCCGGCGGCGCCGGGGCTGTGGCGCACATGCCAATAGGATGAGGACTCTGTCTGCGTTAGTGTACAGTAGCATTCAGGTTGAGGATTGAATGTTCAGTGTCGTTGTCGGCCTTGGCGTTTCAAAAAGCAGCTGCTCAGGGTTTTGCGTTTGAGTAGGCGCCTGATTTCATGCCGTTGTACCTTGCCACACGCTCGTGTCATTGCGGGGTGCTCCTGACATTTCGTGTCCCATTTTTGCCTGTATGTTCTTATGGTTTCTGTAAATGTATTGCTCCACGGCCTTGGTGGCCAGTTCAACAAGCTCCCTGTCCCTCCGCCAAATGCCGCGAGCAGCATGCCGTACAGACGTGCACAACTACGCATATCGCAAAGCTCGATGGAAGTGCCAGCTGTGCTCCTGGCAGCCGGTCGAGATGCAGTGCTACAGCTGCCGCCACTTTCTGGCACCGGAGCGCACACTTAATGCACGGATCGACAGCCACCCCGGACGCGCAGCGCAGGCGGCGAGAGCACCAGCAGAGGTGCGGGACCTGCCATCGCGTCCCCCATTTTCATTGGGGGGCACCGCCCTATGCGACCGCCGTGGGCTGGAGTGGCATTCAGGAACAGCGGAAACGTTTACTGCAGTTGTTTGGGCTAAACGCGCCTGCAGGCCGATTGGAGGGTGGGCGAAGATATAGCATAAGGCACCCGGCGAGCACGGCGCGGCTCGGGCGTGCAGACTGCGGCGTGTCAGTGAGTCTTTCTTGGTTTTCGGCTAGCCAGCGCTGCTCTGGTCCAAGGCCGCAGCGAGCGCCGGCGTGTGCAGCTTCTCCCGGCGATAACGCCAGTAAAAGTGTTGTGAACTGGGCTTTTTGCGGATAGCATGATCGCCTGAACGCGGTCGTATCATGATGCGCAGGAAGCAGATGCGGGACGAGGAGATCCGGGAGCTGCGCGCCGTCGGCTTTCATGATTCCAGCAGCCACAGGCATAAGTCCTGGTTTTTCCGCCGCTGCCAACACGGGGCGTGCTTCTGATGCAGCGAGAAGCTGCATGCTCTCGCGGTGTCAACTGCGAACAGAACAGCAACAAGATTCTGATGCAAGCAAACAGCGGTTCAGTACGTGCTCCACAATTTGCGCATGCCTGCCATCTAAGCTCGGCGTCGCATGTGAAAGCAGCACGGAAACGCCAGCATTCAGCATGCACCAGATGCTGCTTGGCCTCAGGCCAGTCGACGCGGCGCCATCATCACCGCCCGCATCATAAAGTGTCGTTGCAGATACCAGCCGCAGATGTGAAAAAGGCAAGCCGCACCGAAACCATTGTTGTGATTGGACAGGAAAAGCTTCAATTGATGCACATAGGACCCAGTGGTCCTATATATACAACACCGCCTCTGGTTTCTGCTCGCGCATTGTCGGATCAATCGTTGCGAGCGCGTGAGGCATGTTGCAGGTATAAATGCGGAAGAATGCGAGAAACAGAGTCCCGCACTGCCATGCTGGGTTGCCAGTCTTACCAGCCGCTCGGCTCCCCCGGATGTCTGACGCACTGCTGAGCACGCCAGAAAGACTGCCAATGTACCGCGTTCGCCTGGTGGCAAGCAGTGTTCGGGCAGCTGCGGCTCGTCCAAAAACCTGCAAGGCTGCCAACAGGGCACGATCCGTGGCGGCATGCGCGACAACGCTCCAGCCAGCAGCTGCACACAACCGTCCCCCCTGCAATGCCAGGGCATGCTCCCCTTCCGAGCAGGATGTCGCCTGCTGCCACTGTGGTCCAACTGCTATAAACCCTGAATGCTGTCAGTCGGCACTATGCGGGCGCGCCGCTGGCGGTCCGCCGCTTCTGGGCGGACGCAATGGCGCCGCGGCGGCCGCCGCGAGGCCGCCGAGGGTTGCGCAGCCGGCCCTCGCGCGCCGGCGCCGGAAGCACCCGGTAGATGCGCATCATCCAGTGTTCACTGGTGTAAACTTCCTCGAAGTACTTGAGCCTGCAGCGACGAATATTCCAAGGTAAAAAACGCGATTTTT
>JAABUM010002852.1_pt1 | contig 22327 bp, 21 predicted proteins | sample 5559161 | NCBI WGS metagenome assembly JAABUM01 (sample SAMN10711868, study PRJNA513369) | rock metagenome | isolation source: Antarctica rocks | place: Antarctica: Victoria Land, Siegfried Peak nord
GAGGCGCACCTGATTCGGTCATGACCGATCGACTCTCTCTGCCGCCCCGTGCAGCACATGTACCGATGCTTGCGCGTCCTCGCGGTGCCTGACCTTCGCTATCACGACTCCGTCTCCCTCACGGTGCGCGGCCGCTCCCGCAGCTCCCGCTGCTCCCCGCCGATCTGCGCCCCCACTGTCCGCATGAGGGCGGAGCGATCCTCCGGCGCACCGTCGCCACCGGCGGCGGTGATCGGCTCGGGTGCTCGCGGGGGCAGGTGCCGGTACAGGCTGGAGCGCGGGATCTTGGTCTTCTTCACGATCGCGGCCATGGAGCACCCGCCGTGGTCGCGCATCCACAGCGCCCGGTCGAGTTCAGCCGCGTCGACGGTGATTGGTCGGCCGGTGCGCCGGCCCTGGGCGGTGGCCACCGTACGGGCGTGCGCGGCGCGTTCGGCGGAGTAGGTGCGTTCCATCTGCGCGAACATCGCCAGCAGCAGCACCGCCAGACGTCCCATGCTGTCTTCGGGGTCGGTGGTGTCGACCTTGATCGGGTCGGCGAGGTTGCGCAGCCCGATCTTGCGTTCATCCAGCTCGTGGATGAGGTTGAGGGTGTCGCGGACGGTACGACCGAGCCGATCCAAAGTCAGCACGGTGATTCGGTCGCCTTCCCTGGCGTACTCGAGGAGCTTGCGCAGCCCCGGCCGGTCGGTCGTGGCCCCGGATTTCTTGTCGACATAGATGCGCTCGCGGTCGATGCCTGCCGCGGTGAGGGCGTGGATTTGCCGCTCTAAGGACTGTTTTTCCGAGGAAACCCGTGCGTAGGCCAGTTCTGCCACTCCCGCACCGTACCGCAGGTTGTCACCGTACGGGGGTTATGACACGAACCTGAGAGACAACTTCCAGAACGCAGCGACCTGCGGCTTCCTGCGAGCTCGTGGCGGCGGCCGCGACGTCTTACAACCAAGAAAGTGGGACAGGACAGGAGTGGTGGTTCCGGGTTTCCTGACGACATGGTTACTCCCCCTCCCCACAGCACGCTTATCCCGCGGCGGCGGGGCGGGGCCGCCGACGGTGATCACCTGCGGCAGCCGCGGTGGTAGGCGCCGGTGCAGGTTGGTGCGGGCAATACCGTTCTTGGTGACGATGTCGGAGATAGTGGTCCCCTCGATGTGAGATAGGTGCACCACCCGCTCCCGCAACACCCATTTGTAACTCCCGCGTCTAGATTAATATGCGGCGCAAATCAGGCGTAGAGTCGCCAACCAGAAAACTAGCCGATCGCACAAGAGGCTGTTTTGTTCGCCCCATACGATCAGTAGTCATTTGATTGGCGGTACTCCACAACTGAGTGATTCGGCGCTGGCCGGGAGGTGAACCCAGGTGGTGGTATCGGTACCGACCATCAGCGAGTCCCCGCTGTCGGAGGTGAGGACGACGTCGGCGTGCGCGCACAGTCGCACTGGTTCGCGGCCGAAGTTGACGACGCAGCCCAGCGCGCCGGACCGAAACGCCAAGACCTTCGGGCCAACGTCAAACCACTGAAGGTCAGGCTGGCCACCCGATGAGCGCAGCTTATGACGCAATGCCAAAGCTGTTCGGTAGAGGGTCAGGCTGGAGCTCGGATCGCCGGACTGCGCAGCGACGCTCAGTGCGGCCCAGTCCGGCGGTGACGGCAACCAGCCTGGCCCGGTCCCGCCGAAGCCGTGCGTGGGTGTGCCGTCAGCCGCCCACGGAAGGGGAATGCGACAACCGTCCCTGCCCGGGGCATTCGAGGTGCTCGGGTCTTGTCGAGCCGCAGTGGGCAAATGTTCCACCTCGGCGAGGCCGAGCTCGTCGCCCTGATAGATGTAGGTACTGCCGGGCAGGGCCAAGGTGAGCAACGCAGCCGCTCGTGCCCGCCGGCGCCCAAGATCGAGGTCCACCGGCTCCCCGTACTGTAGCTGGGCACTCTCTAATGAGGTGCTCTTGCGGCCGTACCGGGTGACGTGGCGGATCACGTCGTGGTTGGACAACACCCAGGTGGCGGGGGCAACGCCCTCCAGCCCATCAAGGTGGTCAGTGATCTCCCGGCGCAACGCCGCCGCTTCCCAAGGGCAGCTAAGCAACCCGAAGTTAAAAGCCGAGTGGAGTGCATCCGGGCCCAAATAGCGGCGCAGGCGATCGATACCCCCAACCCACGCCTCGGCGACGAATACCTTGGGTGGATCGTAACTGTTGGCGACCGTCCGCCACTGCCGGTAGATGTTAATGGTCTCGTCACGGTCCCAGTGCGGGTGGCCCAACCGAGCCCCGCCCGAATGCGCCCGGTCGTCACTAATGACCAGATCAGGCAACTCCGGGTCCTTGGTGAGGCCGTGCGCCACGTCAATCCGGAAGCCGTCGATGCCGCGATCAAACCAAAACCGCAAGACCCGCTCAAACTCCGTAGCCACAGCTGGGCTCGCCCAGTTCAGATCCGGCTGGCCGGCGGCGAACAGGTGCAAGTACCAGTCCGGACCGTCCGGAGTCAGCCTCGTCCATGCGGAGCCGCCGAACAGGCTCTGCCAGTTGTTTGGCGGCAAATCCGCATGATCACCACGGCCGGGACGAAACCAGTACCGGTCCCGGGCCGGGTCTGCCTCGTCGACCGCGACAGCATGCTGAAACCATGGGTGCTGGTCGGAGGTGTGGTTAGGAACCAGGTCGGCGAGCACCCGGATACCCAGCCGGTGCGCCTCAGCGATCACAGCATCGGCGTCAGCCAACGTGCCGTACTCGGGGTTGATATCGCAATAGTCAGAGACGTCATATCCGCCATCGACACCGGGCGTCGAGTACCAAGGAGTTATCCAGATGGCATCGACTCCGAGGTCGCCGAGGTAGGGCAACCGTTGCCGGAGCCCGATCAAGTCACCAACACCATCGCCATTACCGTCCGCAAAGCTGCGGATATAAACCTGATAGACAATGGCATTCTCCCACCAGGGCTGGTTAGTAGCGTCGTGACGCATGGGATATCCTTTACTTTGAGCGCAAGTCCGAGTTGGAATGCAGAAGCCCTCACAAACAATTGCGAGGTCGGGGCCGATGTTAGTGGCCAGTCAGAAGCCGTGAGCCGTCATCAAACTGCGGGTGCTGCGTCACTCGCGTAGAAGACGAAATTTGGACTGCACTTTCAGCTGTAGGTGTCCAAGCGCAGGGTTGCGGTGGCCCGGTGCGCGGCCATGCCTTCCGAGGCGGAGATGACGCCGACTGCGTGGGCGAGAGATGGGGTTGCTTGCCTTGTTACTCGCTGGAACGTGAGTGGTTTGAGGTATCGCGACACCGACAATCCGGCACTGTGCTTCGCACCGCCCGCGGTGGGTAGGACGTGGTTCGTTCCAGCCATGCCCTTGTCGGAGTACGCGACGGTGCTCCACCGTCCGAGGAAGATGGAGCCGTAGTTGCGCAGGGTGTGGTAGTACCACTCGTCGTCGGCGGTCATGATCTCGAGGTGCTCGGGGGCGAGGTCGTCCATCAGAGCTGCGGCGGTCTCCCGGTCCGCGGCCCAGGTTACGGAGCCGTAGTCCCGCCAAGCGGCGCCGGCAATGTCGGCGGTGGCCAGGGTCTTGAGCTGCTCCTCTACTTCAGCGATGACCTTGGTCCCAAGCTCCCTCGAGGTGGTGACGAGCCCGGCTGGTGAGTTGACGCCGTGCTCGGCCTGACCCAACAGATCCGCCGCCACCAGCGTGACGTCGGCCGTGTCGTCGGCGATGACGGCAACCTCGGACGGCCCCGCCAGCAGATCGATCGCGACGGTGCCGAACAGCTGCCGCTTGGCCTCGGCGACGTAGGCGTTGCCGGCGCCGACCAACATGTCCACCGGGACCTCGTCGACAAGGCCGAAGGCCATCGCCGCCAACGCCTGCACACCGCCCAAGACGAAGAGTCGGTCGATCCCCGAGACGTGCGCGGCATACACGACGGCGTCGTTGGGGCGACCACCCGGCCCGGGTGGGGTACAGCCGATCACAACGGGCACCCCCGCGGTTTTCGCGACGTTGACGGTCATGAAGGCGCTGGCGGTGAGTGGAAACTTGCCGGCTGGCAGGTACGCGCCGACGCGGGAGACGGGAACGTAGCGCTGGCCGACCGTGACGCCGGGTACCAGCTCAGCCTCGAAATCAACCAGGTGAGAGCGTTGCTCCTCGGCGAAGGCCCGTGTGCGGGCGGCGCCGAGCTCGATCGCCTCGCGCAGCTCAGGTTTGAGGGCGTCGCCGGTTCGGGCGATCGCGTCAGCGCTGAGCTCGACGTCCTTGCCCGACCAGTGATCAAGCTCCTCGGCGTATCGGAGCACGGCGTCGAGGCCGTCTCGTTCGATGGTGCTGAGCATCTCGGACACGGTGGCGATGACCTTGGGATCGCGTTGGGCCGCAGGGCCGCTGATCGCGGGGGTCTTCAGCAGCTCGTGGCGGCCGCGCAGAGAGTTCAGGACACGGGTGTTGAACAGCATGGGATGACGGTATGGCCCGTTACGGTACAGGGCAAGGCGCGTGTTTCCTGCAGCAGCTATAGGATTGCCCAGTGGCAATGGTCGGAAGCATGACGCTCGCACAGCTGCGCGCGTTCCTGGCCTCTACCCGGACTGGATCGTTCAGCGCGGCCGCGGCAGAGCTTGATCTCGCCCAGGCGTCGGTCTCCGAGCTCGTCCGCCGCGTCGAACAGCAGTACGGTCTGATCCTGTTCGCCCGCGGCGGCCGCCGCCTGACCCCTACCAGCGCCGGTGAGATGCTGCGGCCGATCGCCGAGCAGGCCGTCGTAGCCTTCGACAACGCCGGCGCGTCGCTGCACGCGTTCGCGGGGCTCACCGGCGGAACAGCGACGTTCGGAGTGATGCGCAACGCCGAGTACTACCTGCTACCCGACCTCGCCCGACGCTTTCACGAGCAATATCCCGGCGTCCAGATCCGTCTCATCGGGCAGAACTCACTCGACGTGGCCAAGGCCGTGACCACCGGTGAACTGGAGGCGGGCGTCGTGGTTCTGCCCGTGAGCACCGTGGGCCTGGATGTCCGGCCGCTGCTGCGCGACGAGGTGGTGATAGTCACCCGCGATCCCCAGCGGTACGGCAGCACCGTCGACTACCCCGTGTTGGCTCAGGCCCCGCTGATCATGTACGACGCCCACTATGGCTCCGACGAACCGACCCGCCGCCAAATCGTGGAACGCGCCCAGGTAAACGGTGTGCAGCTGAGGCCGATCATCGAGGTCGAGCACATCACGTTGGCGCTGCGGCTGGTCGCCCAAGGGGTCGGGGACACGTTTGTCTCCCGCGCCGTGACGACCGCGTCTGAGTTCCCGGCGGGTCTGTACCTCATACCGTTTACCGAGCCCGTGTACGACACAGTGGCGTCGATAGCCCGCGATGCGGGAATTTTGTCGCCGGCAAGCCGTGCACTACTCCAGATGGCTGAGGAGATGTTGTTGGCCCATTCGGACGAGTAACCGCTGCCGCAGGAAAACCCTGCGGGCCGCGCAGCCTCGCACCCGGTTGTCCCGTGCGTCCTCGTCCTTCTAGCGTCTGCTCAATTCACCGGAGGCGGCCCCACCGCCCGGGAGCGGAAGGCTTGACATGACAGCCGAACAGACCCCCACCCCGAGTGTCACCGCGTCCAGCGGAGGCCTCCGCCGGGAGCTCAAGCTCACCGATGCCGCGGCCTTCTCCATCGGGCTCATCGGCCCGGTCGGGGCCATGGCACTGCTGGGGGTCGGGGCCGCCGGCCTGCTCGGGCCCGGCGCGACCTGGGCGTTCATTTTCGCCATCGTCGGCGTCTCTCTCGTCGCGTACGGGTTCATCAAACTTCGCAGCACATCGCCCACACCGGCTCTGTGTACGCGCTGGTCGGCCGTGCGATCGGTCCCCGTGCCGGGTTTGTCGCCGGATGTGCACTGCTGATGGCATACACCACGATCGGCACTGGATCGACCATCGAGATCGGCCTGTTCTTCGACAAGGTCCTCTCCGGGATACACCTCACCGGCAACGCGACCGAGTGGTATTGGACCGCAGTCATCGGGCTCGTCCTGGTCGTCGGCCTCTCACTCAGCGAGGTCAAGGTGATCACCCGCACCCTGCTCATCTCCGAGCTCGTCGGTGCTGCGCTGGTCACCCTGCTCAGCGTCGTCATCTTGGTGCGCACCGCCACTGGTCACGGCCCCCACGGCCAGACTCTGACCGCCCACTTCCTCCAGCTGCCGACCGGCACGGGCATCGGGACGATCGCCGGCGCCGCTGTCTTCGGCTTCCTCGCCTTCGCCGGGTTCGAGGGAGCCGCAACACTGGGTGAAGAGACCATGAATCCCAAACGTGATATCCCCCGCGCCCTCACGGTCACGGTCGTCATCGTGGGCGCCTTCTTCCTGCTCACCATCATCAGTCAGTCCGTGGGCTATGGGACTAGCCCCACTCAGGTCGCTGCTTTCGCCGGCGCGGAGTCACCCTATGGCGATCTCGCCGGCCAGTACCTCGGCCAGGCGATGGCCGTGCTCCTGGACTTCGTCGCCAGCCTCAGCCTGTTCGCCATCACCTTGGGCACAGTTAACGGGGCGGCTCGCATCGGTTACGCGCTGGTTCGCGACGCGGGCGTACGAGGGCCGCTGGTCCGCCTGACCTCCCGGGGCGCGCCAGCTGGAACGGTGGCCGTCGTCTGCACCCTCATTGCCGTCTTCATATCCGGACAGCGCCTCGCGGGAACGGGTGTGCTTGATGCCACCTTCTACTGGCTGACCATCGGCACAATTGCTCTGCTGGTGGCTTACGCGATGGCGACGCTCGGCGCCTTCCGTTTCCTGTTTTTCGACGGTGTTGCCCGAGCGCCGCGGTGGCAGGCAGTCGTGCCGATCTTGGCGATGGCCTTCGTGCTCTACACGATTTACAAGAATGTCGTGGGCGTGCACGGCCCCTACGCTGTGTTCCCCTACATCGTCCTCGCAGTCCTCGTCCTCGCAGTCCTCGTCGTCGCAGCTCTACTGGTGACCCTCGTCCCCGGCCTCGCCGACCGTGTCCGCACCCGCATCGCAGCAGGAGACGAGGCGCCGTGACGGTCATCACCTGCCGACAGCTCTCACCTGCCGTGGGAGACCTCTACGGTAATCACGAACTGATCGTCGACGCGATCGCCGGAGCGACCGCCGGCGGCGCTGACATCGTCGTGCTGCCCGAGCTCGCCACGTCCGGTTACATGTTCGACTCTCCGACCGAGGCCCGCGCATGCGCCATTACTGCCGCTGACCCCCGGTTGTCGGCGTGGTCCTCAGCAATCACCGGTGACAGCGTGGCGATCGTCGGATTCGCTGAGCTCGGTCAGGACGGCTCCGTCTACAACAGCGCCGCCGTGGTGGACCGCGACGGCGTGCGGGCTGTCTACCGCAAGGCGCATCTGTGGGACCGCGAGAAGCTGGTGTTCCAGCCCGGCTCGCACGTCCCACCGCTGATCGAGACGATCCACGGTCGTATCGCGGTGATGATCTGCTACGACCTCGAGTTCCCCGAGTTCACCCGCATGGCCGCACTCGCCGGCGCCGACCTGCTCGCCGTGCCCACCAACTGGCCGCTCGTCGAGAGACCAGAGGGGGAACGACCACCGGAGGTGCTGATCGGCCAGGCCGCCGCCCGTGTCAACCACCTCGCCGTGGCCTGCTGCGACCGGTCCGGTACCGAACGCGAACAGCAGTGGACCCAAGGCACCACGATCATCGACCACAACGGGTGGATTGTCACCGGGCTCGGAGGTGACCAGACCGTCGAGCTGGACCTCACGCTCGGGCGCAGCAAAAGACTCACCGAGCGAAGCGACCTGTTCCTCGACCGCCGCCCGGAGCTCTACGGCCCTTTGGTCGAAGGCCCGCGGCAGCACTGACCTCGCCCGCACGATCCCAATTCGCATCCGTGTCGTTGACGAGCTACCGGGTCCGATCTGTTGCAACTACCGCGATGAAACAGGACCGTGGGTACCGCGTAGGCGCAGTTCGACTGGTATCCGCTGTTCCACCGGCGGCCGCTGCGGTGCTTCTTGGCCGACTTTGATCTCTGAGATTAACATGTTCACCGCCGTGGCAGCGAGGGTCTCGAGGTCCACTCTGACCGTCGTGAGGTCGGTGAGCGGCCAGCTTGCTGCGGCTATGTCGTCGAAGCCGACGACGGTGAGGTCTTCGGGCACCCTGAGCCCGCGCTGGCGGGCAGCGGATAGTGCGCCGAGGGCGCCGACGTCATTCGCGCAGACAAGGGCGGTCAGCTGGGGAGACTGTTCGAGGAGGCTGTGTGCGGCGGCCATTCCCTCGTCGTGGCTGAAACCTGCCCGCCTCACCAGCTGGCGTGGCAAGGCGATACCCCGGGCCCGAAGGCTGCGGGTCAGCCAGAGGGCACGTTCGCGACCGGTCGACGTTGCGACGGGGCCGTGGATGGCGGCCACATCGCGGTGACCTAGGTCGGCCAACAACCTGGCGACAGATCGAGCGCCGCCGGCGTTGTCCACGGTGCAGCTCGGTGACTCCGGGTGGTCAAGAACACGGTTCAGCAGAACGTGGGGGATTGCCCGCTCGGTGAGGTCCCTTGGTAGCCGCGACGTCCGGAGCGTCGTCGTGAGCACGACACCGTCGTAGGAGCCATCGGCGAGGTCATCCACGCTCACGCCGGGTCCGGTCGAGCTGCCCGTCTGGGGGTCTGTCACGAGCACCGTCCGCAGCTCGGCCCGGGCGAGGTAGCGCTGGATGGGAGCGACGAGCTGGGGGTAGTAGGGGTTCGTCAGCTCCTCGGCGACCACTGCGACCCGGTGGGTGCTTCGGGTGACCAGGCTGCGTGCCGCGTCGCTAGGCAAGTAGGACAGCCGAGCCGCGGCCTCCAAGACGGCGGCCCGGGTGTGCGGCGCCGTGCCGGGCAGGTTGCGCAGCGCCCGCGACACCGTGGCTTGGGAGACGCCGGCCGCCCGGGCGACGTCGTGCGAGGTGATTACCTTGGCCATTGCGCGGTCCGTTCTGATATTCGGTCCAGCGAGATGTTGACACGTATACGTATACAGCACAGCGTGGCGCGAACTCAAAACGCAAAGGAGTCTGTGGTGACCACCTACCTGAAGAACGCCGCTGACAGCGAGCAGGACGCTGCGCAGACGGCTGCGGTCCGCGAGACTGTCACCTCCGTCATCGCGGACGTGCGGGCCCGAGGTGACGCCGCCGTGCGCGAGTACTCGCAACGGTTCGACAGCTGGTCGCCGGACAGCTTCCGCCTCGACGAGGACGAGATCCAGCGCATCGTCTCTGGCGTCCCGGCCCAGACCGTCGAGGACATCAAGGTGGTCCAGGAGCGTGTCCGCCGTTTCGCCCAGCACCAGAAGGACTCGCTCCAGGATTTCGAGGTCGAGACCGAACCCGGGGTGTTCCTAGGGCAGCGCAACATTCCCGTCGCGGCCGCCGGCGCGTACATCCCTGGCGGAAAGTACCCACTCGTCGCCTCCGCCCACATGACCATCGTGACGGCCAAGGTCGCCGGCGTTGAACGGGTCACCGCTTGCACCCCACCCATCCGCGGCGAGATTCCCGCCGCGACCGTCACGGCGATGCACCTCGCCGGAGCTGATGAGATCTTCCTCCTGGGCGGCACCCAGGCAGTGGCCGCCATGGCCATCGGGACCCAGACGATCGGCAAGGTGGACCTGCTGGCGGGACCCGGCAACGCCTTCGTCGCCGAGGCCAAACGGCAGCTGTACGGCGAGGTCGGTATCGACCTGCTCGCCGGACCCACCGAGACCCTCATCGTGGCCGACGACGATGCGGACCCCTTCATCGTGGCGGTCGACCTGCTCAGCCAGGCGGAGCACGGGCCCGAGTCGCCGGCGGTGCTCATCACCACGTCCGAGGCTCTGGGTCGACACGTCATCGAGCTGGTGGACCAGATCCTGGTGGACATGCCGACCGCTGACTACGCACTGCCGGCCTGGCGGGACCATGGCCAGGTCGCTGTTGTCGCCGACCTGAACGCGGCGTACGTCCTCGCCGATGAGTACGCCTCGGAGCACGTGCAGATCCTCACCGCGCACCCCCGCGAGGCACTGGAGAAGATGACCAACTTCGGGGCCCTGTTCCTCGGCGAGGGCACCTGCGTCTCGTACGGGGACAAGGTGATCGGTACCAACCACACGTTGCCGACCAAGGGGGCGGCGCGCTACACCGGCGGGCTCTGGGTCGGTAAGTATCTCAAGACGGTCACCTACCAGGAGGTGACGGACCGGACCGCCAGTGCTGCGCTCGGCGAGCTCTGCGGTCGCGCGGCCCGGGTGGAGCTGTTCGAAGGGCACGCCCGCTCCGGCGACGTCCGCGCCTGGAAGTACGCCGGCGCGGCCTTGCCGTGGAAGCCAGCCGGCTTGTGACGACCCCGCCGGGGCCAGCTGATCCGGTGGCCGGGCAGACCGCGCTGGTGACCGGCGCCGGCAACGGGCTGGGCCGCGCCATGGCCGTAGCGCTCGGTGCCGCCGGAGCCCGCGTGGTCCTCACCGGGCGGAACCAGGCCAACCTGGAGACGGTTGCGGAGACCATCGGCGCGGGGTCGGTGGTGGCCGCAGTGGATACGTCCTCGGAAGACTCAGTCGCCGCCTTGGCGGCGTCCCTGTCGAGGGAGCACGTGTCCATCCTGGTCAACAACGCCGGCATCGCGGGCCCGGTGAAACCGTTGACCGATGTCTCGGCGGCCGAGTGGGACGAGGTCTTCGCCGTCAACGTCCGGGGGATCTTCCTGATGTGCCGTGCGTTCCTGCCGGCCATGGTCGCCCGCGGCCGCGGCGCCGTGGTCAACGTCGCCTCGGTCAGCGGCAAGCGCCCCCTGCCCCGGCGCACTCCCTACACGTCCTCGAAGATGGCCGTGATCGGCCTGACTACCACGCTCGCCCACGAGGTCGGGCGCTTCGGGGTCACCGTCAACACCCTCTCCCCCGGGCCGGTCAGCGGAGCCCGCATGGCCACCAACTTCGCCCGTGAGGCAGAGCTGACCGGCACGACCGCCCGGCAGGCCGAAGAAGAGTTCGTCTCACGGTCCGCTCTCAACCGCATGGTCACCGAAACTGAGGTGGCATCCACCCTTCTCGCCATGCTGGCCATGCCCGGTCTGACGGCAGCCGATGTCGACCTGTCGGCCGGAATGGTGGCTCGGTGACCGTGCCGCGGGCAGCCCAGATGGACAACGATTGTGTCACGGCCTTGCCAGAAGGCCCTGAGCCTGCAACTGTATGCGTATGCATCCACTGGCGCTTCCCAGTCGGACCTTCGTGCCCACGCCATCGTCGTCGGGGATCAATCCGGCCACGGTCACTCGGATGTTGTTGGTCGAAGTTGCGCCGGTCCGGCGTGCGGAGCGCTCAACAACTCGCCCACCGGCGGGGCAGGTCCTTCGGGTCGGCCCCGGCCGATGTACTCGTTTTTGGCATCGTCACGGCAAATACTTACCCATGGGCCACCACGGTCTCGGCCGAGCCTCACGCCCAGCCGACCACCATCTTGAACTCCGAGAGACTGCATCGTTACCTGGATGCCCGTCAGATCCGGTTGGACTTGCCGCACGAGCGCGAATCTGTATGCCCGTCAGCTAGCCCGTTGTAAGCCAAACCAGCAGTACCAACACGACTGGAGCAGTGATGAGAACTTCCCTCCGCAGGAACGCGGCCGTGGCACTGATGGCCGTTGCAACGATGGGCCTGGCGGCCTGTGGTGCCGGCTCGAAGACGGCGTCGACTACAGCCGCTGAAGTGACGTGTGATGTGGCTAAGCCAAGCCAGCCCACCACCGTCAACGTCCTGGCGTACAACTCTTCGGCAATCGACCCCTTCACCAACACGATGGTGAAGAGCTGCTCGAAGAACGACTACACCTTGAAGCACGCCCCGATCGACTTCAGCGGGCAGGTTCAGAAGACTACGGCGACGCTAGCGGGAGGGAGCGGAACCTATGACATCGTTGAGACGTACGGGTACGTGATCCCACAGTTCGGTGCGACGAACAAGCTCGTCCCCTTGGATGACTTGTTCGCCAAGTACGCGAACACCTACAAGTTGAACGATATCAGCGAGGCGACACGGAAAGCGATGACCTACGACGGTAAGCTGTATGCCCTGCCGATGCAGGCGCAGATGTACATCATGGCCTATCGCAAGGACATTTTCGACAAGCTTGGCTTGAAGCCACCGACAACGTTCGACGAGCTGAAGGCAACGGCCAAGACCATACAAGACAAGGGAGGGATCAAGTACCCTCTGGCCCTTCCCTGGCTCGCCACGGCCGATATTGCCACATCGTATAAGGCCATCCTCGGCAGCCTCGGGACCCCGCAAACGAACGCTGACAAGACGGCCAACCTCGACAAGCCGCAGGCCAAGCAAGCACTGCAGGAGATGGTCACCCTCGAGCCCTTCATGGACCCGCAGGTGACGACTTTCGCGCAACCCGCCGTTCAGCAGCAGATGTACAACGGCACAGCAGCGATGGCCATCATGTTCTCTGGCCGGATGAACGACCTGACTCTCACGGCGAACAGTAAGTACGCAAAGGACTTCGCATTCGCGCCGCCGCCGAAGGTGACCGCAGACAGCCCCAAGCTGTACGACGTACTCTCGGTGGACGGCTGGTCGATTCCCAAGAACACGGCCATTGACAAGGACGCCCTCTTCCAGATGATCGCATCCTCGGTCAGCCCGGCGGCGTCGAAAGCGTCGCTGCCCGCGGCATATCCCGCCCGCACGGGCATGGTCAGCGACACCAGCAGCCCGTTCGCGGCAGCGGCCAACGTCGCAATCAAGTCGGCACCACCGGCTGAGCCATACCGCTGGAGCGCCGACGTCAGCAACGCGATCACACCGATCCTTGCGAATGTCATCCTAGGGAAAACTAGCGTCGACGCTGGACTCACCCAGATGCAGCAAGCGGCCACGGCCGCCATCGCGAACAGCGCAAAGTAGGGCCAAGCCACCCAGCGGCGACCGCTTGGCGCGCAAGCGGTCGCCGCCTCAACCGGAGGTGAGCATGAGGAAACGCGAGTACTGGCTTCTGGTCACGCCGAGCCTGGTGGTGATGGTCGGGCTTCTTGCGCTCCCGCTGTACAGAACTATCGAGTGGAGCCTTCAGCGAGTCTCCTACGGAGACCCTGGCACCTTCGTCGGTCTGAGCAACTACACCGCCGCGCTGACCGACCCAAGGTTCGGCCGGGCGGTCGTCTTCACCGTGGGGCTGACCCTGGTGGTCACGGCGATCCTGGTGGTCCTCGGCTACCTGCTGGCGATTGCAGTCAACCGCCTCCGGCGTATGCGGCCGTTGGTACTCGGGCTGCTCCTGCTCTCCTACGTCATCCCGGGCCTGGTCGGAGCGACGATGTTCTCGTGGCTGTTCGACACAAACTTTGGGGGCCCCCTTGACCTCTTGATCAGCAGAATCACAGGGCAGCACTTCCTGTGGTTGACAGACACGTGGCCGAACCGGGTTGTCCTGACCTTGAATATCGTCTGGTTCATGCTGCCCTTCGCCATGCTGGTCATCCTGGCCGGGCTGCAGTCGGTTAGCCCGGACGTACTTGAGGCCGCCAAGATCGATGGGGCAAGGTCCTTTCGTCTGCACTGGAACGTCATCATTCCCAGCGTCAGAGGGGTAGTCGGTTTCGTCGTACTCATTTCTCTGATGGACGTAGTGCGCGTCTTCGATCCACTAATACCATTATCGCCCCAGGCGACCGCGATAGGTAACGAATCAATCACGTACTACATCTTTAACGTGGCCTTCGCGAACGGTGGTCAACAGCTCGGACTGGGAAGTGCTGTCAACGTGTTATTGACCATCATCATTGGCATCATACTTGTGCCCTCGATCAGGGCGACCATTCGAGAAGGGGCCTGATGATGAGCACCTTAACGGAAACGGATTCCGTTGTGGGCGACGCTCGAAGAACTGATAAGATGCCACCAAGGCGTCGGATCAAGGGGGTCTCTGTTCTAGTCGGGGGCTTTCTTACCCTTACTTTATTGGCGTTGCTGAGCCCGATCCTCTGGACCGCTGCGTCCGTCAGCAAGCCGACGGACGTGGCGTTCCTCAACCCACCGGTCACCACTTGGAAGCCGAGCCTTGACACCTTTGTCAATCTGTGGCAGACGACCAACTTCTTTCAGGACGTTCTGAACACCCTGGTGGTTGCGGTGATCAGCACCGTCGTCGCCCTTGTCCTCGGCCTGCCCGCCGCATACGCACTCTCCCGGTCGCCGGGGTGGGTCTCCACGGTGCTGCTCGTTGTGGCGCTGATCTTCCGAGCATTGCCCCGGTTCGCGGTGGTACTGCCCATGTACGAACTTGCCCGATCGGTGGGCCTCTACGACACCACCACTGCGCTCGCTATTGCCCTGGTAGCCATCAACCAGCCGTTCACCATCTGGTTGCTGCGCAACTTTTTCGCCGAGATTCCCAATACCCTCGACGAAGCAGCCATGCTTGATGGCTGCACCCGCTTCGGAGTCCTACGCCGAGTCATGCTCCCACTCATGGGACCAGGCATCCTCACAGCGGGGATCTTCGTGTTCCTGTTCGCGTTCCAGGAGTACCTCACCGCGACGATCCTCACAGACGTCAACGCCCGCACCGTACCTGTCTTTATCGCGAGTCAGCTCGGCCAGACCTTGCCACTGCTCCAGCAGGCAGGTGCGGCTGCTGTGCTCTTCACGATTCCCGCAATCGCCTTCGCCTTCATCGCCCAGAAGTACATCGTGGCCGGTCTTAACTCCGGCTCTGTCAAGGGCTGACGTTTGGCCGCGGACGCTGGGACGTCGGTACCATTCGTGCTGCTTCCGGGCATGAACTGCTCACCCCACCTCTGGGACACAGTCCTAGACAGGTTGCAGGCTGCGCAGCCAGACGGCCCCACGGGTGAGGTGCGGGTCGAGCGGTTGGAACAATCGAGCGTTGACGACCAAGTCGACACGCTGTTGGACAGACTGCCGGCACGGTTCGCCCTCGCCGGTTTCAGCCTCGGCGCGATCGTTGCCATGGCGGTCCACCGCCGAGCGTCGTCACGGGTCGCTGGCCTGCTTCTGGCCGCGACGAACCCCCGCGCCCCCACCGATACTCAGCGCTCCGACTGGGAGGCCCAGCTCGCCCAGTTAGCGGCCGGTACCACGGCGCGCGATCTGCAGGAGAAGATCCTCCCCCAGCTGATAGGTGTCAGCCCCGAACCGTTGCTACGTGAACGCATCTTGACGATGGCTGACCATGTCGGTCCAACGGACCTGCAGGCTCAGCTGCAGCTGCAGCTGAGCCGCGTCGACGAGCGTCCGGGTTTACGTCGCGTGACGGTACCGTGTCTCGTCCTGGCTGCGGCCGATGACCAGATCTGTCTGCTGGAACGAAGCGTCGAGATTCATGGCTTGGTAGACAGCGCGGAGCTGGTCGTCATCCCCGACGCACCCCACCTGGTGCCGCTGTCCCATCCGCAGGCCGTTGCCGAGGCAATGCTTGGGTGGATTCAGCGGATTGACGGATGACCGACTTCACTCCCCCGGAGGGGTCCGCCCAGGGATGGCGGTCAAGGTGGCAAAGACACCCATGAGGACCTGGGCGACATTGTACACGACGAGCTGACTGCCCGCGGCGATCGCCCGCTCGGCGTCCTCCGGGCTGCTGGCAAGTTCGGCGCGCCAGCAGGCCGTCTCCCTGGCCAGACGGTGGATCTTTTCGACCGACTCCGCGACGGGCGGGTCGCTCTCCCCCGTCGACGCCGCCAGGTCGGCCGCACCGATCAGGTACCCGTCGATTCCCTCAACGCTGAGGATCTCTGTCGTGACTGAAGCAGCCTGCGGCGACTCCACCATAGCGATCACCAGGGCCCCGTCAGCGTTTTCCCGGTGTTCCGAGGCGAGCACGGTGCCGAACCGTCCCGCGCGGGGGTATGTAGCGAACCCGCGTCTGCCGGCCGGGGGGTACCGAACCGCGCCGACGATGGCCTGCGCCTCCTGGGCGCTTTCGACATGGGGCGCGACGATGCCTTGGGCGCCCTGGTCAAGGGCGCGAAGGACCAAGGCCGTCTCGCCTTCGCCAGGGCGCACGAGTACCGAGACACCATGTACCTGCGCGAGGGCGATGTGGTTGCGCAGCGCGAGCACGTCGGCAGGGCCGTGCTCGCAGTCGATCAGGATGAAATCCAAACCGGCTACCGCCAGCATCTCGACGACGTCCTCGCAGGGCATTCGGACCAGTGCGCCCAGCAGACGCTCTCCCCCCAGCAGGCGTGACTTCAGGAACCCGTTCGTCGCCATGACCTCACCGCTCCATAGTTCTTCGTTGCGCCGGCGGCTGTGCCCGCCGCCCTCACTGCATGTGCATGTCAGACTACCTATCGATCGACACCAGCCATGTCGGCGTGGCCAGGGTGGGGTCCCGGGGCAGAAGATGGTCCGGTGATTACCAGTTTTGACGTGGCCCGGTTGGCCGGTGTGTCGCAGCCCACTGTGTCCCGCGCGTTGCGGGACAGCGACAAGGTCTCCGAGGTGACCAAGGCTCGGGTCCGAAAGGCTGCCGCCGATCTGGGGTACGCGCCGAACGCCATCGGCCGGGCGCTGTCGCTCGGCCACTCGACGAGGGTGGGTCTGGTTGTCACCGACCTGCACAACCATTTCTACGGTCACGTCATCCCGCACCTGCACACCGAGCTGAGCCAGCACGGATACGACCTCCTGCTGATCACCGAGGCGTCGGAGACCGCACCCGTGGCCGAGCACATCATGGCCAACGGCCTGGCGGGAGTCATCCTCACCACTACCACCGTCGACTCCGCGCTGCCTGCCCAGCTCCGCGCCCGGGACATCCCGTTCGTGTATTTCAACCGGACGGCCCGCACCGTCGAGTCGAGCTCGGTCACCGTCGACCCCGAAGCGGGTCTGTCCGCCTTGGTCGACGAAGTCGTGAGCTTGGGCCACCGGCACATCGGTGCCGTGTTCGGGCCCCGCACCACCAGCACCGGCGAGACGCGGGAAACGGTTATCCACCGCCTGCTCGACGCGCACGACCTCCACCTCAAAGGCCAGGACGTGGGCTACGGACCGTTCGACTTCGACACCGGCTTCAATGCCTGCCTGGAGATCCTCGACCAGGACGACCCGCCAACAGTTATCATCTGCTCGAACGACGTCGTCGCGCTCGGTGCGATGAACGCCGCCGCCCAGCGAGGTCTGCAGGTCCCGGACTTCGTGTCCATCGTCGGGTTCGACGACCTGCCGACATCACGATGGCCCCTGGTGCAGCTGACCACCGTCGCCTACGACCTCGCCGAGATGTCCCGCCAGGCCGGACGGCTGGTCATCGACCTCGTCCGCTCGCCCGAAGCGCGGTTCGTGCACGTGGTGCTCCCCAGCAGTCTCGTACGTCGCCGGACCCTCGGCGAACCCCGCCGGTAGGCCACCCCACCCTGCACGCAGCGTCGCCCTGGACCCGAGCAGTGCATACGTATAGACTCGAGTCCCGTCACAGCCAATTTCCGGAGGGGAACAATGACTCTAGCGACGGTAGCGTACGAGCCCTATGCCAATCCCGACGACTTCATTCGCGAAGTTACCGACCTCATCTGGGTTCAACGGGACGTCTCCTTCATCGTTGAAAACTATCAGCCTGACTCGATCGTGCATGGTGCGCTCGGAACGACGGTGGGCCGGCAAGGCGTCATCGACGGCAGCCTGATGCGGATCGCGCAGTCCCCGCAACGAGTAGGCCAGGCCGAGGACGTCGTCTGGGAGCCGCGCGGCGACGACGCCTTCCTTAGCTCACATCTCATTCTCTCCCTCGACCGGAACCAAACCGACACCAACACCCTGACGTTCCCCTTCTTCAGAAGCCGGACCATCGCCAACTGCCTGTACCGCCGCGGCCGGATGGTGGAGGAGTGGGTGGTCCGTGACTCCCTCGCCGGCGCCCTGCAGCGGGGCATCGACCCCGCAGAAGCCGCCATGGGTCTGGAGTTCGCCGGCTACCACGGCTCATGGTGCGACCCAGCTCCGACCGACGTCCTAACCGCCGGCGACAGCGGACCGCGGCCGGACGAATACCGTCCTGAGTGCGAAATGGTCCTCAAGTTTGTCGACGAGGTGTGGAACCAGCGCCGCCTCAACCGTGTGGGCGACTTCATGGTCCGTGACCTCGTCCTGCAGACCGTGGGCGACGCCACAGTCATCCGGCCCGACGGCTACCAGCGTGACCTGCTCGACCTCCTCGCCCCCTTCCCCGACGCCACCTTTGCCGTCCGTGACGTGCAGACCAACTGCGCCGAGCGGTACGCCGGTCTCCGGGTCGCAGTCCTCTGGCAGATGAAGGGCACCTACAGCGGCACCCCTACGTTCGGCGCGCTCACCCACCAGCCCGTCGACCTCATGGGCGTCTCCCAGTTTCTCGTGAGGGACGGACGCATCGAGCGCGAGATGCGCGTTTTCGACCAGTTGGCGCTCCGCGCCCAGATCAACACGACGCGCAGCGACGAACCCGTGATCAGCATGCCCAACATCTACTGACCAGCCCGCTCCTCGGCTTACGCCGGACGCACGTCATTCACTGACCACTAACGGAAAGGAATGCCCGAACCGGGCAAGGCCATGAGCCAGACAACCGTGACTCGCGACGAGGTACGCCGCCGAACCATCCGACACAGAGACTGGGTGCCCTGCGCGGCGGCGTTCATCGACTGCCGGACTCCCGGCTCGGACCGGAAGAGCAACTACGCCTTCATCGGCTCCGGGGTGTCCCAGAATGCGCAGCAGTTCGTCAACCTGACCGAACCACACGGCTTCAGCCTCGGCGCCGCGGGCATGCCGCGGGGGACGACGAACAGCCTGCACATGCACTTCACCGCGGAGGTCTTCATCAACTTCGGCGGGGAGTACCGCCTGCGGTGGGGAGCTGACGGCAGCCAGGGTGAGTACGTCACCACCGACGGCGACATCATCTCGGTGCCGACGTGGGTGTTCCGTGGGTTCACCAACGAGGGGGACGACGACGGCATCCTCCTCACCGTGCTCGGCCACGACGACACAGGCGGGATCATCTGGGGCCCGGCGGTACTCAAGGAAGCCGAGGCGTTCGGGCTACGACTCACCGCCGACAACCAGCTCATTGATACGGCAGCCGGAGACGAGGTGCCGAACAACGTCTCCCTTATCTCCCCTATGCCGCAGGCTGAGGTCGACAGGCTTGACCGCATCACCGTCGACGAGTTCCGGACGCGCGTCGTTACCCCGTCCGACCGCCAGTGGGCTGAGCGCCCGTTCCTGTGCTCAGGGCTCCCCGGCGGAAGCGCTCAGCTTGCCCCGGTCATCGGGTACGGCATGGTGGAGGACCGCCGTGTGACTCCCCCGCTCCACGAGCCGCACAACTTCAACCTGGCCTGGCTCCGCGCCTCCCAGGGCGAGGGTGTCCTGAGGCACCGACACGAGGCGACGCAGGTCCTCACGGCAAAGTCCGGAACGTGGGTGGTCCGCCTCAACGACGGAAGCGAAGAACAAACGATTGAGCTCGGCCCCCGCGACAGCCTGTCGATCCCCCCAAGTGTCTGGCGTTCATTCGAGATGAAAGACCCGACGGCGGGAGTATCCGCGACCCCGACGTGGGGCGAACTCCTCGTCGTCAACGGAGGTGACGGACGGGTCGACCTGACATGGGAGTCGGCGGTGACTGTGGCAGCCCGACGAGCGGGCACCGTGCTGGACGCCAACGGCTACCTCGCGCCGACCTCCGTGCTGAACACCGCCACCGAAGACGACTAACGGGCCGATAGGCCTGGGTTGCGGCAGCCCAGGCCGCGGGTACGTTCATCGTTCACCGGCGATGAGCCCCGTGACGTTCAGACTGTCTCCCCGGCGGCACAAGCAGTAGCGGAAAGAGATCCGTCGGGAGCACGGTGGGATCGGCTGAGCCGTCGCTGACCGCAGTACGTGACGCCGTCGATTAGCCGCCGTTTGCCGACACTGCCCGATCAGAAATTGACGAACTATGGGGGCTGGGGTACACCCCAGACGCACACTTCAGTTCGACCTCGACTCGCGTGCGGATAGGGTCTCGATCCGGTTTGATGCCCGCTTCTGGCCTAAGGTCTAGACATGCCTGTACAAGGTCGGGGGCAAACCGTGGCCTACGTCCGGGTCAGCAGCACCGACCAGAACCCCGCCCGCCAGGTCGCCGCGATCGGGGATGTCGAGGAGTCGTTCACCGACAGGGTCAGCGGCGGCAGCCGCGCCGAGCGGACCGCGCTGGCCACGATGCTGCGCCACGTCCGCCAGGGTGACACGGTGCGGGTGGCGTCGATGGACCGCCTGGCCCGCTCGGTGGTCGACCTCGCCCAGCTCGTCACCGAGCTGACCGGACGCGGGGTGCGCGTGGAGTTCGTGACCGAACGGCTGGCCTTCGACCCCGGCGGGGAGGACCCGTTCGCCACCTTCCAGCTGCACCTGCTCGGCGCCGTCGCCCAGCTGGAGCGTTCCCTGATCCGCGAGCGCCAACATGAAGGCATCGCCATCGGCAGAGCCAACGGCGTGTACCGCGGCCGGGCCCGCAAGCTCACCGACGACCAGGTCACCGAGGCCACCCGCCTGGCCGCGGCCGGCGTCCCCAAGGCCAAGATCGCCCGAGACCTCGGCTGCTCCCGGCGGGTGCTCTACGACGCCCTGGCCGCCCGCGGCGCCTACGGGCCGGGCCTATGACGTCCGCCGCCACCGCAGACGGGCTCGTGTCGTCCCACTCCCCTGCCACGGGCAGAAAATAACCCCGGCCGCGTCATGGCTCAGGTCCAGAGAGGCGGTTCCGGGGAATCCGTATACTAGCGTACCGGCCATGCGGGACGGGGTCCAGTGACGTCCACCGAACGCCCCGAGCAGGCCGAGGCGCTGCGGCGAGCGATCTCCCTCGACCGGCTCGGCACCTACAACCAAGCCGCCGACGCCACCGGCGCCGACGTCCTCGATCTCTACATCTGGGACCGAGACCTCTCTGCCGCGTTCCTCGCCGACATCGCGATCATCGAGGTCGCCCTGCGCAACGCGATGCACACCGCACTGAGCAACTCCTACGGCGAAGACTGGTACACCCGTCCCGAGGTCGGACTCGACGACCGCTCCGAGGCCAGCATCGCCGTCGCCTGGCGGCGACTGCACGAACGCAGACAGCCGCAGACCTCGGGTCGGGTGGTCGCCCAGCTGATGCTCGGCTTCTGGGTCGGGCTTCTCGACTCCGGTGGTGAGCGCGGCAAGCCACCCCGAAGGATCAACTGCGACTACGAGGTGCTGTGGCGCGAAGCGCTGCACCACGCCTTCCCCGGGGGCCGCACCGAAGCCAACACCGAGGACGCCCAGTTCACCCGCACCTGGACCTCCCACACCGTCGCTGTTGTTCATGCCCTCCGCAACCGGGTCAGCCACCATGAACCGCTCGTCCGGGACTTCCCGCTGCCCGGGCAGAAGGACCGCCACGGTCACCCCCTCCGTGTCAGCGCCGCGGACGGGCACGCCGCCTGCCTCAAGGTCACCCGCCTACTCGACCGCAACCTCGCCGCGTGGCTCACCGCCAACACCACCGTCCCCGCCATCCTCGACCGCCGACCCTGAGCCGGGCTGCGGCACCATCAGCGCCTGACGTCGGAAGAGCCGGGTCCAGGAACACCCACCCGGTCGACCGTCGTCTCGACCGTCCCACCATGTCGGGGCCGCCATTGCTCGATCATCACGCGGCGGCGGGTACATCAGGCGTCCTTCCGCCGCTGTGCAGGAAGCCGGGCCAGCCATGACGGCGCCGGCGGCAACCCCTGGCTGCCCGAAACCACGTGACCAGTTACCCCGCGCCAATCATTGGGTTCATTGGGTCAGGCGCGGTCGGCGGTCGGCCGCTGCGCACCGCCAACGGCAGGCTCGCCACCACCAGCAGTGCCGTCAACGCGAGCGCGTCGGGGATCGCGATCACCACCGTGAGCGCGCCCACCAGCCCTGCGCCGAGGGCCGTGCCGGTGTCGAAACCGATATTCCACAAGGAGCTGACCGTTTCGGTCTGCTTCTGGCGGGCTCGCGCGAATGCCGCAACCAAGGTCAGGTTTTGTGTCGCACCGAAACCGGTTCCGAGCACCGCTGAGCCAATCAGGGTGACCACCCAGCTGACGTCACCACGCAGCAGCAGCCCGATCACCACGACTCCGATGCCCAGGACGCTGAGCACTGAGGCGCTCGGCAGCAGGACCGAGGTTGTCCCGGGTCTCGTAGAAGTTGAGGTGGCGGTCCCCCGCTCGGCTCCTGCCGTGAGGTAGGAGTTGAGCGTCGCCAAGACACTCAACGAGAAGGGGACCACCGTGAGC
>JAABUM010002854.1_pt1 | contig 22297 bp, 27 predicted proteins | sample 5559161 | NCBI WGS metagenome assembly JAABUM01 (sample SAMN10711868, study PRJNA513369) | rock metagenome | isolation source: Antarctica rocks | place: Antarctica: Victoria Land, Siegfried Peak nord
GGTCCTCTCTGGAGACGGTATACCGTCCTCCGTTTGTGCCCGCAACCAGAGGCGTTCTCTCTGCCCCCACCCATGCCTCGTCGGTCTGAGGCGGAGCCTCGTTAGTTCTACAACGTTAGGATCCGCCTGATCCGCCTGCGACTGAAGTTGCATGGCAAACCACGGCGACTGAAGTCGCACAGAGCGCCCCACCCGGAGACACGTCAGTGTCCGTGGTATGCCATGCGATTTCAATCGCAGGCGGACCTAACGTTGTCGTACTAGGCCGTAGGTCCGCCACGCGACGGGGTATATACTCGGCCAGCACACGGGGGACGACAGGGCTCGCACAGGGATAAGGGAACGGTTCATCTGGGACATGACGCTCCTCCGGTGCGGATTGCCGGAGGGAGACAAGTAGAGGGGACGGGCACGATGACGACAGACACGACGGGGCGGGGGACACTACCCGCGACGGACACGACGGAGCAGAGGACACTACCCGCGACGGATACTGCCAGAGCCGCGACGGCGGGCGCGCCCAGTCGGCCGCGCGTGCTCGTGGTGGGGGGCGGCGTCGCGGGACTGACGGCCGCCTACGAACTGCGCCGCCGACTGGGCGACGGCGCGGGGATCACGCTGATGTCGGAGAGCGCGCAGTTCCTGTTGGGTCCGGCGCTGCTCTGGGTTCCCTTCGGCCGGCGCGTCGGGACCATCGGCTTCTCGATCAAGAAGGGATTGGAGCGCCACGGCATCGCCTTCGTCCAGGCGCGCGCCGCGCAGATCGATCCCGATCGCCGTGTCGTGCGCGCGCAGGACAGGGAGATCCCCTACGACTACCTCGTCATCGCGACGGGGCCGCGCGCCGACGGCACGGCCATCCCCGGTGTCTCCGGCCAGTTCAACGCCACCACCTCGATCTGGAGTGAGGGCTCGGCCGTGGACACCACGCATGCGGTGGAGCAGTTCCTCGCGCAGCCCGGCCCGGCCGTCGTCGGCGCGGCGCCGGGCGCGCAGTACCTCAGCGCGGCCTATGAGTTCGCGCTCTTGCTCGACTATGCGCTGCGACGACGGGGCACGCGCGACGCGGCGACGCTCACGTTCGTCACGCCGGAGCCCGTGTTTGGCACGCTCGACATCGACATCCCAGGGGCGCAGCGCGCGCTGGAACGGCTCTTCGCCCAGCGTCACATCCGCATGATCACCGGCGCATCGATCGACCGGGTGGACCACGCCGGCGTCCATCTGCGAGAGGGCGACGTCCTGCCGGCCGCCTACAGCATGATCATCCCGCCGTTCACTGGGGTGACGGGGGTCTGGGCCTCGCCCGGGCTGACCGACGCACAGGGCTTCGTCCCGATCGACGCGCACTATCGCCACGCGCGCTACCCTGAGATCTACGCCGCGGGCGTGGCGGCGCACCCGGCCGTGTCCTCCTCGGCCATGGCCGCATTGCCCAAGACGGGCTATCTCGCGTCCATGATGGCCAAGGCGGTGGCGCGGAACGTAGCCGTGCAGATCACGGGCGCGGGCTCGGCCGCGCCCCCCCTGCCCCGTCTGCTCGATCTGCGGCTGATCGATGGCGGCGACGGCGGCGTGCTCCTGCTGGCGGCCGACCTCGGCCGCCCCTGGCGCATCGCGCTACCGCTGCCCGGTCGCGCGACGCATTGGGCCAAGGGCCTGCTGACGCGCTACCTGCTCTGGAAGCTGCGCACGGGCCGCGCGTCCCTGCCCTAGCGCGACCCGCTGTCTAGCGCATGTGTGCTCCACGACCACCGTCCCGCCGGCTCGCCTGATGGACCCCGGTCGCCACGCGTCGCGGGGGCAATGATGTACGGCATCCCGTTGCGGCCGCGCGTCAGGCAAGGAGCACGCGACGCGCGGTCGCAACGGGAGATGACGATGGATATGGATAAGGAGACGATAATGACGACCAGCGATAGAGCGGCGGAACTCCCCGAAACCCCGAAACGTGGACACGCGGAGACACCGACCTGGGCGCGACGGTTCGCGCAACGCGTCGCGCATAGCCAGGAGACCATTCCAGACAGCGCGATGGAGGCGGAGGCCCAGGTGACCGGTGCGATCGGCCTGCTGTGGTCCTTCCTCGACACGGCGGTCGCGCAGGCCAATGCGGCCCTCGCGGACGCTGGCGTCGGTGAGCGCATCACGCTGCACCGCGCCGAGGACGCGTACCGGCTCCAAGGCGTGGGGTGGGCCGGGGAGCCACGCTCCATCGACGTCCTGGTGAGCCTGCGCGTCCTCGGCGCGCACGCCTCGGGCGGGGCGCAGATAACTACGAGCGGCACCCGCGCCCACATCGACCTGGTCTCTCCGGTAGACGGCACGCGGCCGCGCTGGCTCATCCCACGGACGGACCACGAGCTCACCGCTCATGTCGTCGACGACCTGTTGCTGAGCGTCTTCGGCGATGACCCAGCCGCCACGGGACGGCTGTCCCCCCTGTATAGCACCGACCAGGACGAGTAGCCGTGGATGGACAGGTCCCGAACGAGCGCGTCGCCCGCCGGCTGCGCCACCTGGGGTGTCGCGTGAGTACCGCTATCCGCCGACCGACGAGGTCGGTGACGACGCCATGTGTCGCCTCATAGAGGACCGACACCGGACGGTCGCCCCGCTGGCGAGCCCCGTCCGTTAAACAACAAGCCGGAAGGAGCGTGCCCCATGGACCAGATCCCCGCCTACGCGCAGTGGTGGTTCATCCAACTCTCGGTCCCCAACCTCGTGGTCATCGTGCTGATGCTGGTCGTCTTTGGGCTGGCGTTAGTCCTGCCCTCCCCGCACCGCCGCGCGCCGGGAGGTCCGCGATGAACCTGACCGCTACGCTGCGCCAGCGCCTCCAGCACGATTTACCGCTGGACGATCTGTTGCCCGACGAACTGCCGGCCTACGTCCACTCCTACGTCTACCTCTTCGGCATCGCCACCATCGCCGCCCTGGTCATCCTGATCCTCTCGGGGATCGTGCTCGCCATGGCCGGCCCCACCTGGTGGCACGTTTCGCCCGTCGGCCACTTCCTCAACAGCGTGCATTTCTGGTCGGTGCAAGCCTTTTTCTTTTTCCTGGTGCTGCACCTGTGGACCACCTTCTTTCAGGGCGCGTGGCGCGACGGGCGCGGGGCCACCTGGGTCGTGGGTGTGCTCTGCTTCTTGGTCGGCATCGGCACGGCCTTTACCGGCTATATATCGCAGCAGAACTTCGACGCGCAGTGGATCGCCGAGCAGGGCAAGGACGCCATGAACGCCATCGGCGTCGGCGCCTTCTTCAACGTGCTCAACTTTGGGCAGATGTACGGCTTCCACATCGTGATCCTGCCCGTCATCGTCAGCGCGCTGGTCGGTCTGCACCTGCTCCTGGTGCGCATGCGCGGCGTGGTGCGCCCGTATCCGGCCCCCGCAGCGCCCGGAGAGGAGGTCCGTCCATGAGCCCGCGCCAACGCGCCTATTACCACGGGATCCCGATGGCGCCCTACGATCTAGTCAAAGAAGGGCTGATTGGCCTGCTGGTCGTCGGCGTGCTCGTGGTCGGGCTGTCTGTGGCGTTGTCGTCGCCCGATGACCCGCCGCTGACCGTGCAGCACGTCGCCGCCACGGCTCCGCTCACCTTCGTGCAGACGGCTCTGGGCGAACTGAATGGGACGGACAGCATCAACAGCTATGGGCCGCCCTACAACAACGGCAGCGGTTCCGTGCAGTCCCTGGGCCCGGTCTCGTTGCAACGCCTCGCGGGCGTGCATATCCCCATCAACACGGCCCAGGATATGGTGCGGGGGCCGCTGCGCGACGTGGCGCACATGGAGCCAGCCGTCGCCGCCGCGCTCCGGACCTTCGACGGAGCCACGCCGGCGCGGCAGGCCGCCTGGGAAGCCGCCTACGGCGCCGCGCTAGCCAGGGCGCGCGTCCAGGGGACAAGCGTGCGGCTCCCGGCGGGCGGCTATGGGCCCGTCGCGCCCATGATGGCCGGGCTGCTCAACCTCGGGCGGTCGGGGCTGCTCGAACCGGCCGTGGACAACAGCCCGCGTATCTATTCCACGGACAACACGCGGAGCATCCTCTTCCTCCAAGCTGCGGCCTTGCCCGCGGCGGCAGCACGCTTCCATCTCATCGGCTCGCAGTGGGGCATGATGAACGAGACCGGCAATTATCCCGGACAGGCGTGGCTGTGGCTCTATACGCTGGGGTATCAGGTTCCGGCCTATGCCAGCTCGCCGAACGCGGATGCGCTGGTCATGGCCACGATCGCCGTGCTCACGCTGGTGTTGTTACTGCTGCCCTGGATTCCGGGGCTCAATCGGCTGCCGCGCCTCCTCGGCGTCTATCGCCTGATCTGGCGCGACTACTATCGCGACCGCGCCGCGCCCACGGCGGCGCCGTCCCCTCCGGCGCCCGTGTCGTCCCCTCCTGGGCCGCGTGTGCCTGCGGGAGGCCGTCCATGACCCGTTTACCCATGACCACTGTGCGCGCTGGCGTGTCCATGGCCCTGGTGCTGGGCGCCACCCTGGCCGGCCTGATCGGAACGGGCCTGATCTACACCGCCCTGACCGATCACGTCTGGGGGGCATTGATCTGGGGGCTGCCCCTCGCGCTGGGCGGCCTGTACTGGTGCGGGCGCGCCCTGGCGCAGGGGCAGCGCAGCCTGCGGCAACGACGCGTGAGCCGCGCGAGAGACGCCGCGGGCGCACACACGACCTGACTCACCCACGGCCTCTTTGCGACCGCGTGGCGCAACCGACGGTCACGTCCACTAATGAGGAGATTCGCCATGTCCACGTCCACCCCTCCGCGTCCGCCGGCGTCTCCCCAGACGGAGACGCCGGTGGACGCCAGCCGGAGCATCGCCGACTGGCGGCGACGGTTCCCCGCGCCGATGAGTCATGACGGGCACGATGTCGCCGATGTGAATGCGCTCTTCGACGAGCGCATGACCCTCGGGCAGCGCGCCGCGGACGCCGTGGCTCGCCGCTTGGGGAGCTGGCGCTTCTTGATCATTCAGAGTGGCGTCCTCGCCGTCTGGATTGCCGTCAACATCGCCGAGGTTGTGTTCAAGCCCTTCGACCCCTACCCGTTTATACTGTTGAACTTAGTCCTCTCCTTCCAGGCCGCCTATGCCGCCCAGGCCGCCTATGCCGCGCCCGTGCTGCTCATGAGCGCCAACCGCCAGGCGGAGAAAGATCGGCTGGCCGCGCGCAACGCCTCCATTGTGGGTCAGCGCGCGGAGGAAGAGAACCGCGCCATCTTGCACCACCTTGAGGCGCAGGACGAGTTGATGATCACGCTGCTCCGCTCACTCAAAGCGCTGGAGGGCAAGATCCTGGAGACGGTTGCGGAGCGGGACGAGGATCCGATCACGCGTCACCAGGATGCGCTCCAGCAGGCGCTGCGCGATGACGATCACTCCACGCTCTAAGCCCCTGACGATCGAGACCGCGCCCACCCCCCACTAAACGGGGGGCACGACACGACGACACACGGATGGACCAGGACACGAACCAGGGACGGCCACGGGTCGCCTGATACACGAACACATGGTGACAGCAGATGCGGGCGTGGGGACGCTCACAGCATGTGGGCAATGGTCTGGCGCTCACGCGTGGGGAGAGCATAGGGACGGAGATATAGAATGGATCAACACGAGATGGACCGACACGCGCGAGACACAGCGCTGGGGCCAGACGTCGCGCATGCGGTCACCGCCTACTTAACGGGCGGCGATCCGCGCGGCTGTGCCCCCGATGAGATTGTCGCCGCCCTTGATCTCCCGATCACGGCGACCGCCCTGCAAGGGGGTCTGGAGCGCCTGGTGGCGCACGACACGCTGGCTCGCTGGGGGATTGGCCGCGGCGCCCTCTATACGCGCAGCGCGCCGTCTAGCGACCGTTCGCTGGCGCCGCATGCCGACGCGGCCACCGAACGAACGTCGGCGTGGGGAGACCACACCCAGGTCATGATCCCTGTCGAGGCGATCACGCGCGTCATGCCCCACGCCGTCTGTATCGATCGCGCACGGGAGCATCTGCGCGGCGCGCCGCTCTACGACCCGGCGCTCGCCGATGACACGGATCAGGGGTACTGGGCCGTGCGCGCGCTGTTCCCCGGCACGCAGGGGACGGACTGAACGCGCGGGGCCGCTTGACCTGCTCAAGCGGGGGTACGGGGCCGATGAGAGCACATCCGCGGAGGGACGAGCAGGCCCGGCGCGGAGGACGAACAGGCCCGGCGCGCGATCGAGTAGCGCGGGCGAAGGCATAAGAGCATCCCGTGGCTACATGTTACGAAGGGGGAAACGATGAAACGACACACAGCACTGGTGGTCAGCGGTCTAGTCGCAGGCGCGGTGGTCCTGGGGGGCGCGGGCACGGTCCTGGCGGTCATGGCGCCTAGTCTGTCGGGGCATGGAGGGGGGTGTAGCCCTGGATACAGCACGACACGGAACGCGTACGGGTCGCCAGGCATGATGGGTAACGGTGACGCGGGCGGCATGGGGGGCGCCTGCTATCCGAGCGGCATGACGGGCGATGCGCATCAGAGCACCCCGCAGGGCACGCTGTTGACTCTGCCCCAGGCACAGCAGAGGGTGCAGCGCTATGTCACCCCGTTCAACAATCCGCACCTGGCCATCGACGAGGTGATGGAGTTCCAGCAGAACTTCTATGCCATCGTCAAGGACACGGCGACCGGACACGGCGCCTTCGAGGTGCTGGTCAACAAGACAACGGGCACGGTCTTTCCCGAATACGGTCCCGCGATGATGTGGAACACACAGTACGGGGTGATGCGCGGCATGATGGGCTATCACGCGTCCAGTGGGTCGATGACCATCGCGCCGTCGCAGGCGACACAGATGGCCACGCAGTGGCTGCGCCAGAACCAACCGGGCACGACGACGGAGACGCCGGAGCAGTTCCCCGGCTACTACACCGTGCACATCTTGAAGAACGGCCGGGTGGCGGGCATGCTCTCGGTCAACGGCTACAGCGGTCAAGTTTGGTATCACACCTGGCACGGCGCCTTGATCCAGATGAAGGACCTGCACGCCTAAGTCCAGGAATGGCTCAGGCACACCGATGGTGATGACGATTCTGACGTTGCGCAGGGCTCGTTGAGAATAACGACGCACTCCGTCAGTGGAAGGGCTGACAATCGGCGTACCAAGACGCCGAGGCTCTCCTCGCGGACGCCTTGGCTCTGCACGAGCGCCTGATGGCACAGGATAGGGTGCGGGAACCATGGATGACTGCACGGCCAGCACACGCCCCCACCGGTGGTGCACGCCAGCGTACACTCCTATGGTAGGGGAACCACCCGCTTCATTCATGGAGACGCGACTTGGACGGCCGCGACGAGTGGCACGGCCGCGCCGAGGAGCCGGAGTCCGGTTCTATGTCAGGCGTGCATACGTCCGGGCCGCGCGGATATAGAGAGCGCCGTGACCAAGGCCGCGGCGGTCGAGGAGGCCCTGAGCGACGAGGTCTTCGAGGTCGGCCTGGAGGTCCACACCATTGAGGGTGAGCCCGAGGGCGCGCGCAGCGATGTCGGCGGTGATGCCGTGCGGGTCCTCGGCCGCGATGACGGCCAGGATCTCATAGGTGGGGGGGCGTGGGCGCGGCGTGTGCATAGAGGCCGGCCGCGCGGCCGAGAGCGAAGGCAAGGAGGCCGACCGATGATCAGGATGGTGACCGCCGTAGAGGTCGCGCCTGGGCACGAGGGCGCATGGGAGGAAGCATGGCGCACGCTGCGGAACGCGCGGAGCCGCTACCCCGGCTTCCGGGGGGCGAGTTTGCTGCGCGACAGTACGCGGCCGACGCAGTACCTTGTGCTGAGTGAGTGGGCGGAGCACGTCCAACTCGCGGAGGCGATGCGCGGGCTGGGCTGGTTAGACCGGGACCAGATGGCCCCGTGGGCAGTGGAACCGACGCGTGTCTATGACGAGATCGTGGAGAGCGTGGGCGACACCACGGAGCGGGCGTGACGGATACGGGGACCAGCGCGCGTGAGAGGGCTGGTTTCGCGGCTTTTTCCAGGATGGACGGGCGCCGGAAAGGGCTGATAGCGCCAGGATCACGGTCCTTTCGTGAAGAATGTGGGGACCGTCCCGTGCGGCCGTACGGCCGTACGGTGTGGGATGATGGCCGTCGGTCCGGCACGACGTGCGGGAGGAGGCGAGGTGTCAGTGTCCGGTGAGTTCGCCTTGGTGCGCGATGGCGGTCAGGTCTTGATCCGGCCGCTCGCGCCGGATGACCGCGCGGGGGTCGCCGCGCTGTTCGCGCGGCTCTCCCCCGAGAGCCGCGCGCTGCGCTTCCATTCAGGGGGCATCCGCATCGACGACCGGACGCTCGAGAGCGTGACCGCGGGGCACGCTCTCGTCGTTGAGCGCGATGGGCGCATCGTGGCGCTGGCCTCCTACTATCCGCTGCGCGATCCGGTGCGCGCCGAGATGGCTATCGCGGTCGACGACGCCGCACATGGCCGTGGCATCGGGACCGTCCTGTTCGAGCGCCTGTCGGAGGACGCGCGGCGCGCCGGCATCCGCACGCTGTTGGCCGAGGTCCTGGCCGCCAATCGGGGCATGCTCGGACTGCTCACGGGACTCGGGTTCCGCACCAGCCGGCGGTTCGACGGCGGGGTGGTCGAGGTCGACGTCGCGCTGGCGCCCGATCCTGCCTACAGGGCGCGCGCCGACGCGCGCCTGCATGTGGCCGCCTCCGCCTCGCTGGAGCCGATCTTCCGCCCGCGCGCGGTCGCCGTCATCGGCGCGGCGCGCCGGGCCGGCGCGCCCGGTCATGAACTCTTCCGCCATCTCCTGGCGGGCGGCTTCGCCGGCGCCGTCTACCCAGTCAACCCCGCGGCGTCGGCCGTCGCCTCCGTGCGCGCCTACCCAACCGTTGCCGCCATCCCCGAGCCGATCGACCTGGCGGTCATCGCCGTGCCGGCCCCCGCTGTACTGGAGGCCGCACGGGCCTGCCTCGACGCGGGCGTGCGCGGCCTCATCGTCGTGTCCGCCGGCTTCGCCGAGGCCGGCGACGAGGGACGCCGCCGCCAGGACGCGCTGCTGCGGTTGTGCCGCGAACGCGGCGCGCGCCTGATCGGTCCCCACAGCATGGGCGTCCTCGTCAATGCCATAGATGGAGGAGCGCTCAACGCGACGTTCGCCCCGGCGCTGCCGCCGCGTGGCGCGGTGGCCATCTCCGCACAGTCGGGCGTGCTCGGCCTCGCCCTCCTGGAGCACGCGCGTCGGCTCGGCCTGGGCGTCTCCGCGTTCGTCTCGCTCGGCGCCAAAGCCGATGTCTCCTCCAACGACCTGCTTGAGCGCTGGGAGGACGATCCCGCGACGGGCGTCATCCTGCTCTACCTCGAGTCGTTCGGCAACCCGCGTCGTTTCGCGCGCATCGCCCGGCGCGTGGGGGCGCGCACACCGATCCTCGCCGTCAAAGGGGGGCGCGCCGTAGCCGTGTCGGATGGGGGGAACGTGGCGCACACCGCCGCGCTGACAGGAACGGACGTGGCCGTCGACGCCCTGTTCCGCCAGTCCGGCGTGACCCGCTGCGACACGCTGGACGAGTTGTTCGACGCGGCGCTGCTGCTGGCGTCCCAGCCCCTGCCGCGCGGCAATCATGTAGGCATCCTGACCAACGTCAGCGGCCTGGGCGTCCTGTGCGCCGACGCGTGTGTCGCGGCCGGGTTGGAGCTGCCCGTGCCGTCGGAGACGACGCAAACAGCCCTGCGCGCGTTCGTGTCCCCTCGATCCTCCCACGTCGCCAATCCGATCGATCTGCCGACCACGGGCGCAACGTCGGACTATGCGGCGGCACTGTGCCACCTGCTGGCCGACGCCGCGATCGACGCCGTGATCGCGCTCTTTCTCCCGCCGCTCGGTGAGACGGCCGACGCGGTGGCCGCCGCGCTCCGCGCCGCCTGCGACCCGCCGCCGACGAAGCCGGTGCTCTGCTGCTTCGCCGGTGTCCAGGGCCTCCTCGCCGCACCGCGCGGGGCTGTCACCCTCCCCTCGTACACCTATCCCGAGGCGGCGGCGCGGGCGCTCGGCCACGCCGCCGCGCGAGCGGCGTGGCTGCGCCGCGCGGCGGGACAGATCCCACCGCTGCCGGGGATCGATAGCGCGGCGGGACGGGCCGTCGTGGACCGGGCCCTGGCGCGGGAGGAACGCCCCTGGCTCGGACCCGATGAGGTCAGGGACGTGCTGCGGGCGTACGGCGTGACCATGCCGGCTCAGATGCTCGTCCACACACCCGCGGAGGCCGCGGACGCGTGCCGGCGCCTCGGCGCGCCGGTCGCGGTCAAGGCCACCACGCGTGGCGCGTTGCACACATCGGATGTCGGCGACGTGCGCCTCGCCGTCGCGACGCCTGCGGCGGCCGCCACCGCGTATCGGGACATCGAGGCCGCCCTGGCTGCGCGCGGCCGAGGGGAGGCCATGGACGGGGCGCTGGTGCAGTCGATGGCACCGGACGGGATGGAGTGCCTCGTCGGCGTGGTGACCGATCCCGTCTTCGGGCCGCTGGTCGCGTTCGGGCTGGGCGGGGTGGTCGCCGAGGTCATCGGCGACGTCGCGTTCCGCGTACATCCGCTCACCGATGTCGACGCTGACGAGTTGATCGCGAGCGTCAAAGCGTCCAGGCTGCTCCAGGGGTATGGTGGCCGGCCGTCCGCCGACGTGCACGCGCTGCGCGATGTGCTGCTGCGCGTCTCGCGGTTGGTCGAGGACGTGCCGGAGATCGACGAGATCGCGATTAACCCCATCATGGTACGCGACGAGGGGCAGGGCGCGGAGGCGATCGACGCGCGCATCCGGCTCAGGCGGGGAGACGCGTGACGCCGACCGGAGCGCATGGCCCACACGGACCGACGTCACGCGAGGGCGGCTCCGCTCCCGCGTCCAGTACCGGTATGCCGCGTCACATGGCGCAGCATGCCGCTGCCATCCTTATCCTGCCATGTGGCCGCGTCCGGTGTCGCGACCTACGCGTCATATCCCATCGCGAGAATGTAGGGGATCGCAGTCTGTTGGAGAAGCGGCCGGACCGTGGAGGCCAGGCACAGAGGCTCGGCATACGCCGGCGCGTTGCATTTCAGGCGTTTCAGCGCCCAACAGCCCGGATGACCGGAGCCACGGGTGGCGGCGCCTCATCGACCCAGGCGCCTACGGCTGGAGGCGGTGGCGCCTCATCCAGCATCCCATCCATGACGGCGTTCAACTCGTCGGCGTAGGCGTCGCTCATCTCCTTTAATATGCGGCGCGCCTCCAGCGCATCCTCAGCGGTCATCTTGTTCAATGCGAACCCCGCGTGGACCAAGACCCAGTCGCCCGACGCGATGCCGTCCGCGTCTACCAGCGCGATGTTTATCGTCCGCTTGGCGTCGGACATCTCAACGATGGCTAGAAAATTTTCCGCATCGACAACCTCGATGATCTGTCCCGAAACGCCTAGACACATGATCGTCGCTCCCACTCTATATAGTCTGGTTGGACAGCGCCAGGTAGCGCCGCGTATTCTGGATAAGACGCCACAGGGACGACGGGTCCAGTACCTCGCACACCCAATCCCAGTGCATCGACACGACATCCCCGACGCGGGCGCCGTCCGCGAACCCGTGCCCGTCGATCTGCCGCGTGACCCGCACCACCCGTGGCTCCGACAGCGCCAGTTTGCCGTCCCGTAGGATGAGCGCGGACCGTTCGACGACCAACTCCGCGCCGTCCACCGCGCTGACCCGGCCCCAGCTGATGCGGCAAGAGTCCATACGCTCCAGCCCGATCACGGCGCGCTCATCGCGCATCAAGCCCGCACGCAGATAGACGTCGAAGACGTGGAAGTTGTGGTGCGGGCGCGCGTCGTGCTCCAGCTTACTCGCCAACCACCCGAAAGAGCGCGCATCCGTGCGCGCCTGAAACCGCTCCTGCAGCGACTGGTAGAAGCGCGGCGCGTCGACGCGCTCCAGGCACTCGTTGCCGATCCAGTAGGCCTCGACCACGCGCCGGTCGAAGGGGTCGGCGATGCCGTTGGCCTGTGCGATCAGCCGCAAGTACGGGTAGGCGCCGTCGAAGCGCCGCTCCAAGTCGATCAAGCCCTGGTCCGTCAGGCCCTGCGATACATATGCGAAGAGTGTCGGATGGTCGTCAGGACCGCAATAGCCCAGCCGATTGGGCGGAAAGGCGTAGCGGCCGAAGAGGAGCGCGCCCGATATCGCACGCTCACCGCTCACACGCTCGCCCATTGCGCGTTCACCGCTCACACGCTCACTGATCATAATCCCATTGCTCATGCAATAACCGCCTTTCCCTGTCCGTGTTGCTGTGGACGCGACTGCTGCGCGCGCAGCTCCTGCCGGCGTCCAACCGTAAAGATAATAAGCGCGGCGACAAGCGTCAGCGCCAGCCCGAATAAGGTGAGCGGGGTGATCGTGACGTGTCGCGAGACGACCACGAGCGCCGTCGTGATGATTGGCGACGCCGCGGGGATGGCCGTGACCGCGGTCGCCGAGGCATGGCGCAGCCCCGTGATCGCGGTCACGGTGAAGGCCAGTAGGATCAGTCCCGTAACCAGCACGAAGCCCCACTGCGTTGGTGAGAGCCGTGTCACGGCGCTCAGGCGCCCACTGGCACCCGCATAGGCTAGCAATAGCACGGCGCCCAGGCTCATTTTGAAGACCATGACGGTCAGAATGGAGACGCTGCGCAGCAGATACTTGATCAGGATAGCGTCGAGCGCGAACAGGAGGGTAGCCGCCAGGAGGAAGATGACGCCGGTATCCAAGTGCACCGTATTGAGCTTGAGTCCGATACACAAACCGACGAACAGCACCAGTAACGCCAGCCAGATCGCCGGCCCGAAGCGTTCGCGCAGCAGTACGCCGGCGAACAACGCGACGAAGAGGAACTGAGTATGGTCGACGACCGCTGCCGTGACGGCGGTGCTAATCTGCAGACCGCGGAAATCCAGCGCATAGGCCACGCTGCCTCCGATCACGGCCACGACCAAGAGGAGGCCCCACTGCCGCCCCGTCAGGCGGCGATACTCGGCGCGGTTGCGGGTCAGCATGATGAGCAGCGGCACGAGCAGGGCAACCCCGACCACGGCGTTCTTGAGCGCCGTGTACAGCGTAGAGTCGGCGAACAGCTTCACGCCGATGCTGTTCACGTAGATGGCCACGCCGCTGATGAGGGCGTTGAGCGCCGCGAAGTAGTAGCCCAAGCGCGGATTTCCCGCCGGGCGCGCCTCCGTCGCGGTCGCCCGTTCATCCAGCGCTGCTCCCGCCCCCATGGACCCCGGTCTTACACGAACATCCTTCATCGCAAGCTCTCCTGTTAGCTCTACGCGGCTATCTACCTCTCATCGGGTCAATCGGTTGTGGTATGGTGAGCGCCGGCGAAATCGACGAGCCACGCGCACCAGGCGTCGAGTCCGGCGCCCGTGCGGCAACTCAACTCGAAAATGCGCAGGCGCGGGTTGATCGCCAGGGCCTGCCGCCGCACCTTCTCCACGTCGTAATCGACATAGGGCAACAGGTCGATTTTGTTCACAACCATGGCCTCGGCCACCGCGAACATCCCCGGATACTTGGCCGGCTTGTCGTCACCCTCGGTCGTGGCGGCGAGGACGACGCGCGCGTCTTCGCCCAGGTTCCAGCCGGCGGGGCACACCAGGTTGCCGATGTTCTCGATAACGAGCAGGTCCATATCCGCCAGCGCCAGGTGATCGAGCGCCGTGCGGACCATGTGCGCCTCCAGGTGACAGGTTCCGCGCGTGTTGATCTGCACAGTCTGAGCGCCTAGGGCCTCGATCCGCTCCGCGTCCGCGCTCGTCTCGAGGTCGCCCTCGATCACGCCGATGGACACGCGCCCCTGGAGCCGAGCGATCGTCCGCTCCAAGAGCGTCGTCTTCCCGGCGCCCGGCGAGCTCATCAGGTTGAGCGCGCGTATGCCACGGGCCGCCAGCCGCTGCTGGATCTCCCCCGCGACGATGTCGTTGTTGGCCAGGATATTCTGTGCGATAGTCACTGTGGGCATGGCATAGTCCTTACTCCGGCGCGTGCGCGGGTATAGGTTCAATCTCCATCTCACGGATTTCGAGCTCTGTCCCCGAGATCACGTCGCTGTCCCAGGCGTTGCACATCGGACACTGCGCGATGAAGTTGATGACGGCGAACTCACAGGCGCAGCGACGACAGCGCGCCCGGTGCGGTACGCTCTCGATCACCAACCGCGCGCCGGCGAGCGCTGGCTCGACGCTCGCCACCATCTCCCAGCAGCCCTGTAGCGCGTCGGGCATGACGCCGGCCGCCTCGCCGATGCGCAGCCGTACGCTGATTACGCGCGTGGCCTGACGTTCAGTGGCGCGCGTCGTGACGGCGTCGGCGATGGCCTGCGCGATGCCAAGCTCGTGCATCTTCAGTCTGTCTCCGGTCCTTCTCCTACACTGCCCCAATAGTCCATGGGCCTATCACGGCGTCGTCAAAGTTGGGCTATCCGGGTCTATCGGACCTTTGTCGTCGGGGTGGACGCCCGTGTAGAACCGGGGCGTCGATGTGCCGGTGGCGCGGCCCGCGTCCGTCGTGCCGCTCTCCTCGCGGCCGGCCTCCGGTCCCGCCTTTTGGGCGACTTCCTGGCCCTCGGGCGTGCCCGGCTCGTGTGCGGGCGCGGTCGCGCGCGACGTGTCTTGCTCGTCCATCTCTGTCTCCCTTCTACCTCTATCAATCACTGCGTCACTACATAGAGCGTATCTTCAGGTATCGCTTGAGGTCCGGCAGCTGTATCGCCACGACAACCCCAACCACCAGGACCAATGCTCCGAAACCCACGCCAAGAGCTTTCATCGCGACTCTCCTTTCACGCCACTGATGTCCCGCACCAGCGACTCTACCATCTTAACGGCCTCGTCGACCGCCGCCCGCACCGGCGCGCTCAACTCGACCAGCACATCCTCGTCGTCCTCGCTGCCCAGCACGGCGGGCTCACAAGCCACCAGGTAGGTGCGGGTCGGCCTGGCGCCCAGCGCCCGCGCCAGCTTGATGACCTTTACCGGGTCCATGCCGTGGGTGTCGAGCGTCACCTCGCCGTCCTGCTCGATGTGCGGCTCAATCAGATAGAGCGTGCCCGGCGGCTCCCCGCGCGGGGCCGCGTCCACGAAGATGAGCGCCTCGTAGTCCTCGAGCAGCGCGTACACCAGGTCCATGCCGCGGATACCGAAGTCCACCACCCGCACACTATTGGGGAGCGCGCGCTGCGCCAGCCGCCGCGCCACCTCCACGCCAAAGCCGTCGTCGCCGAGGAAGATGTTGCCGATGCCGGCGACCAGGATGCTCCCCGTCTTCGGTTCTATCATTGGTCATCGCGCCGCATACCCTGTATGTCGTCGAGCGGCTCGATTTCATGCAGGGAGAAGAAAAAACGGTGCCCCGGCTGCCGCGCGTCGCCCAGATCCCGTCCGGGGTCATCCTCCACCGTGACCGCCACGTAGATGTTGTCCTCGAAGTCCTGCTCGATTGCCTCGACATAGGCCACACGGCCGGCCAGCGCCAGGTCCATGATGTCGCCGCCGGGGCGCGGATGGAGCCGCACGCGACTGCCCGCCGTGATCTCGACCCCGTCGATGACCGCGTGCTCCGGGCTCTTTTCCTCCGTCATCGCGAAGAGGTCCACGATTCTTTATGCCTCCTTTCGCACTGGTTGCAGGCTGCGAATGGCCCCGTGCATCTTCATAAGTTGCGCGGACGTCAGCGCCTCAGTCCGCTCCAGAATCTCACGGCCCCGCGGGTCGGACTCGCGCATCTCCCGCTTCTCCTCGTCCGTCAGGGTCAAGATGCTCAGGGTGAGCAGTTCGTCGATTTCGGTCGTCTCGAAGAGATCGCCGGGGGTCTCCGGCGCGATTTGGGGGTAGTCGTACAGGATGATGGGCGATGACAGCAGTACCTGCCGCTCACCTGGGTCGCCGACGAGGACCGGCCAGGTCTTGACATTCTCACAGCCCTCGGCCGCCTTCTGATACTCCGCCGGCGGCTCAAGCAGCGAGACAAACTCCCCGCCCTGCACGCGTAGGATCGTGTGCGTGGACACGAAGGTGTGCCGTAGCGCGGTTTGCCGCGGACGCTCGACGCCATCGTCGCGCGGCGGCGTCCACGGCGTCGTGTTGATAATGCGCACCGTGAGCCGATAGCCCATCCCGGCCTGAGCCGCTCCAGCGCCGTCCGGCGCCAACGGTTCGGCCGCGATCTCCACCGTCCCCCGCAGCGTCTTCCACGAGCGGACGAGGGCGCCGGCCACGACGCAGGCGGGGTCGCGCAGCGGTTCCTGCGCGCTCCCGGCGGGCACATCTATCGCGCATGAATAGCCGTGCGCGATGAGGGCGTCCAGGCGCATAGAGCCAACAACGACCTCCCGCTCCATCGCCTCTTCCCACGGCTGGTAGACCTGCCCCCCTACCCGCAACTCCTCGACGAAGCGGTACCCGTCCGGAGCGGCGCCATCAGCTGGCGACTGCTCTGTCACAGACTCTGGCGCCCGCGCGGCCACGCGGCGATCCACGACATGGAGGAACCGCACCTTCACCTCGATCGTCGTTTCAGAGGCGACTCCGACCACCAGGCACTGCGTCTGCATGCTCCAGGGGTCGTCGCCGCCGCTCTCCTCGCTGTAGTGGCGCGGATAGACGCCGCCGAACGTCCAGCGTTGCTGGTTCTTGAGGGCCGAGCGGCGGTACGGGTAGAGTAGATAGCCCTCGTATAGCACCACGTCGGCGATCTTCTCGACCGACTCCATGCTCATCATCATGGCTCCGCCTCCATCTCGCTCTCCCCCAGCAACCGGTCAAGCGCGTCATCCCAGGAGGGCAGGGCCTGGCGCGCCTTGTACGCATAGAGGCGATCGAAGACATCCTTGCGCACGCGCAGCCAGGCGCTGTTTGGGAAGTAGTGGTCCATCATCTTCTTCCACACTCCCACTGGCAAGCGGAAAGGAGCCTCCTTCTCCCACGAAATCTGTGTGATCTGTAGCGGCCCCTCACCGGCCATGTAGAACACCGTGCCGCTGAACAGGAACAGCAGCGGGACCTCGCCGTCCTCCAACGCGTAGAAGTACTTGGCGGCGGCGACATCGAAATCATAGCTACAGGGGATAGGCAAATCGGCGACGATGCTATCGGTGAACCGGGGCACGACCGTGGTGGCGTGCGTCCACAGCAGGCTGCGTAGAGTCTCACCCCAGCGGCGTGGCTCGCCGAATACCTCCAGCAGCCGGCCCTCGGCCTCCGCGTCATAGCGCCGCCGCGTGGCCACAATCCGGATCTGGGTCTGTAGCATGACTGAATGCACCTGCTCGTCCGCTATCGCGTTGTGGATGTGCAGCTTGAACAGCATGGTCGGAGCGGCGGCGAAGAGCATGGCCTCGGCGTCGACGACCTTGAAGTCGAGATCAGGCATCGGGCCCTCCAACGAGGACGGCCCGTTCCTGCAAGCCTGCGAAGAACTGGTTTATCTCCTTCCAAACCGCGGGCCCCCCGCCCAAGCCCTTCCAATGGACGCGGATGAGCCCCACCAGGCGGTAGCATTCGTCGATAGGGACCAGGAAGTAGTCCCTGGCATCGCGCACCCGGTTGACCAGCAGCGCCTCGACGTCGGGTGCGAACTCCGCCAGCACCGGGTTGCGCTGTTCCAGGTCCGTCCAGGTTTCCAGGTCCAGCAGCGACTCCGTAGGACCCATCGGCCCCGGATAGAACGCCGTCATGCGCCCGGCTGCCGTGTGATAGGTGAAGAACGCCATGTTCACCGGGACGCGCAAGCTCTCCCACTGCGCATCCGTCATATCAAAGCCTGCGAGGCGCAGGCGGCGGGTCGGTACCAGCCGGCGCGCGCCCGCGCCGGCCGCGGCCTGGTCGAACAGGATGGCGCAGGCTCGGCACGCGCAGAGCAACTCCCTGCTGGAGAGGCTCAGCAGGTGCCGGTGCTCCTGACTGATGGGCTCGCCGCATAAGTCACAGTGCTCCTCGGCGTTCCGCGTGGCCTCACGCGCGAGGCGCCGTAGCGTGGAGAAGGAGTTCGTGTCCGAGGACTCTAGCATTGCTCTACCCGTTGGCTTGCGACTGAAGCCACAAGCCGCGTGTCGCAAATATCAGCCGAACCCTCGACAATTGGCCCTTTGCTGACGGCTGATTGCTTGGATGTCCTCCTCGTCAAGGTGGAGGCGGGTATGAAGCCGGTTGGGATAGAAATGGGGGGCGGCTCGGCCACCCCCTCGGCGTCGATGCCATCAAGGTCGGGCGCGGCCTTCCAGATGGCTTCCTCTATCGCCGACTTGAGCGTCACGGTCGACGATGGGCAGCCATGACAGCTGCCCTGTAGCCGCAAGCGCGCCACCCCATCGTCCACCCCGAGCAACTCCACGTTGCCGCCGTGCGACTGGAGATAGGGGCGCACCTCATCGAGGGCACGGGCCACCCGCGTCTCCACGTCGACCGGATGCAGGTCGTGCAGGAGCAGCAGATGGGCGATCAGTTCGTCCGCGGCAAAAGCATCGAGCAGGGCGGCGCCGGCCGTGGGATCATCCCGACGCCGGACGATCGCCAGCATCCGCGCCAGCCCCTCACCGTAGAGCGTCAACAGACCCTGCAGGATCTCAGCCGCTGTCGCGCGCAAAGCCGGATCAGGCAAAGATTCGATGCGCTCCAGTAGAGATCCTATCTGTGCGGCCCGCTCGGTCAGTTCGCGGTCATCCACGAGCATTGGTACATATCCTTCCAAGTCGTGAGTCGTGAGTCGGAAGTCGTGAGTCGTACGATTGATAGTGACGCTCTCCGCCAGCGATCACTTTTTGGCTACCTGTGAGTATGTTGCCATCTACTGACGACTCACGACTTCCGACTCACGACTGGCTACACGCCCAACCCGAGCGTCGGGGAGTGCCGCACCTCGATCGTCTTACCGTTGCCCACGTACATATGGACGCCGCAGGGCAGGCAGGGGTCGAAACTGCGCACCGCGCGCATAATGTCGATACCCTTGAAGTTTTCGGGGCCGTTCTCCTCGAAGATCGGGGTGCCCTGCACCGCGTCCTCGTAGGGGCCCGGCGTGCCGTAGATGTCGCGCGGATTCGCGTTCCACGGCGTAGGTGGGTAGGGATGGTAGTTGGCGATCTTGCCGTCACGGATCACCATGTGGTGAGAGAGCACGCCGCGCACGGCCTCATGGAAGCCGCAGCCGATGGCGTCATCCGGAACCGTAAAGTCCTGGAAGACTTTGGTTTCGCCCTGGCGCACGTACTCCAGCGCCTTTTCCACGAAGTAGAGTCCCATGGCGGTGGCGTAAGCCAGGAAGTAGATACGCGCCCGATCGCGCTCCAGGGCATTGGACCATTGCGGAATGTTCCACTCGAAGTGAGCTTCGGGCATCAGCGCCGTCTTGGGGAGATTGATCTGGACGCTCTTGCCCGTGGCCTTGACATAGCCGACATCTACCTTGTTGGCCAGCGCCGTGGCCCACAGACGCGCGATGGGTCCGCCGCCGGTGTCGAGCGCCAGATGGTCGCCGGTGCGCTTGTCGTACCAGCGCGGGCTCATCACCCAACTGTAGTTCCCCGCGAAGTCGCGCTTTTGCGGTTTGGGCGTGGTCGTCTGATTCCAAGGGTGATGCTTATCGACAGGGTTGCCCAGCGGATCGCGCGCCACGAAGGTCTCTTGGCCGTCCCAATCATCATAGTAGGAGCTGCCGAGCAGGATGCGCATGCCCAGGTTGATGTCCACCAGGCTGGTTGTGACCAACTCGCCATCGACCAAGACGCCGGGCGTGACGAACATAGCATCGCCCCACTTCGCCATGTTCTTATAGGTGTAGTCGCAAACGTCCGGGTCCTGGAACGAGCCCCAGCAGCCCAACAGGATGCGCCGCCGCCCGACCTCCTCGTAGCCCGGCAGGGCGTCGTAGAAGAAATCGAAGATATCGTCGTTGAGCGGGACGATCTTCTTCACGAAGTCCATGTACTTCATCAAACGGACCAGGTAGTCCGTGAAGACCTGGATCGTGGGGACGGTACCGACGCCGCCGGGGTACAGTGTGGACGGATGGACGTGCCGACCCTCCATCAAGCAGAACATCTCGCGCGTGAGGCGGCTCATCTGCAGCGCCTCGCGATAGGTCTCGCCAGTGAACGGGTTGAAGGAGCGCATGATATCGGCGATGGTGCGGAAGCCATGGATGTCGGCGTGCGGGGCCGCGGTCTGCTCCGCGCGCGCCAGCACGCTGGGGTTCGTCTCCTTGACCATCTGCTCACAGAAGTCCACGAATACCAGGTTGTCCTGGAAGATGCAGTGGTCGAACATGTACTCGGCGGCCTCGCCGAGGTTGATCATCCACTCGGCCAGGGGCGGCGGCTTGATGCCGTAGGCCATCTGCTGGGCGTAGATCGAGCAGACCGCGTGGTTGTCGCCGCAGATGCCACAGATGCGGCTGGTGATGAAGTGCGCGTCGCGGGGGTCTTTGCCCTTCATGAATACGCTGTAGCCGCGGAAGATGGACGAGGTGCTGTGGCACTCGACCACCTTGCGGTTGGTGAAGTCGATCTTGGTGTAGATGCCCAGGTTTCCGACGATCCGGCTAATCGGGTCCCAGTTCATATCCACGATGTTAGCGCGCTGGTCTTCGACGTGCGGGCGCGGTTCGGCGCGGGTTGCCATGTCGTTCTCCTTCGCTACTCGTTACTTGCTACCAGCGCGGGCGATAGCCGGTCGTCAGCTCGGGCCCCGTGTGGCGCCACTTGGGCTCTTTGTTGAGCGTCTGGTTGGTGATACCGCGCATCTTGCGCACGACTGCGCCGTACGCGCCGATCGCGCCGGATGAGATCTTGCCGCCCGGCGGCTCGTCCATGAACGGCATGAACTTGTCGGGGAAGCCGGGCATGGTGCAACCGATGCAAATGCCGCCGACGTTGGGGCAGCCGCCGATGCCGGCCATCCAGCCGCGCTTAGGCACGTTGCAGTTGACAACGGGACCCCAGCAGCCCAGCTTGACCAGGCACTTGGGTGAACCGTACTCCTTGGCGAAGTCGCCCTGCTCGTAGTAGCTCCCGCGGTCGCAGCCCTCATGCACCGTCTTCCCGAAGAGCCAGGTGGGCCGCAAGGCGTTGTCCAGCGGGATCATGGGCGCCATGCCCGCCGCCTGATAGAGCAGGTAGAGTACGGTCTCCATAAAGTTGTCCGGCTGCACGGGGCAGCCCGGCACGTTTACAATGGGGATGCCGGCCGAGGAGCGGAAGTCCCAGCCGAGGTAGTCGGCGAGGCCCATCGCGCCGGTCGCGTTGCCGGCCATGGCGTGAATGCCGCCGTACGTCGCGCAGGTGCCGGCCGCCACCACCGCCCACGCCTTGGGCGCCAGACGGCTGATCCACTCAGTGGTCGGGATAGGCTGGCCGGTCGTGGGATCGTTGCCCATCCCGGCCCAATATCCTTCGGACTTGATACACTCATTGGGGATCGAGCCTTCGCACACGAAGACAAAGGGGTCCAACTCGCCGCGCTCGGCCTTGTAAAAGGCCTCCATGAACTCGTCGCCGTTCTCGTAGGCCAGCACCTTGTTGTGTAGGTGCACCGTGGGCAGCCCTGGTATGTTGCCCAACACGACATCCTCGATGCTGGGCTGCATGGCCGCTGTGATCGACACCGAGTCGCCATCGCACCCCAACAACTCCGACGTCCATAGGATGTGGACGTCTTTGACCTGCGCCATCAGTCGCCTCCTCTCCAGAGTGAGCCTCACGCTAGTGTCGCGTGGGTTCGACTTTCCGGACATGCCTGGCGTCGCGGCGTCCGCGCTATCAACCGTCGCGGTAAGGCCAACTGCCAAGCTTCAACTGCTGTGTCGCGTGCGCCGCGCCTAACTCGCCCTCCTTTCGCGATCAGGATGTGACAGCAGCGCCGAACATGCAAAAAACCGGCACACGACAACACGGTCGTGGCCGGTTTCACCAGTAGCTCCCCACAGCCTCAGGGTGACCAGGTATAAAGGTAGGCGTCAGGCGGAGAGGGTTAGCTCCGAGTCTGCCCTCAGTTCGTGTGGCGTCGATTCCTTAACTAGAACTGTAGTTCGTCGCAATCCTCGGCTTGTTCAAGCCTCTGCTCAATGGTAGCCATCGTAACACGAGTGAGGGAGTCCTGTCAAGTTGCACAGCTGCAGGGGGTGCGCGCCACATTTTCGCGCTAGGCGCAGCGAGGGCGGCTCACTGATCCCCGGCACCAGGGATGATCGGCCGCTGGCGTGTGCGGACGCCGCGTGCGGTCGTCCGACGCCGCCGACGTACGACG
>JAABUM010002855.1_pt1 | contig 22288 bp, 18 predicted proteins | sample 5559161 | NCBI WGS metagenome assembly JAABUM01 (sample SAMN10711868, study PRJNA513369) | rock metagenome | isolation source: Antarctica rocks | place: Antarctica: Victoria Land, Siegfried Peak nord
AGTAGGGGCGGCGACGCACCTGTTCCGTCAGTTGGCCGCCTTCGTCGTAGCCGACGTAGCCCGGAGGTGAACCGAGCATCCGCGACACGTTGAAGTGTTCGGCGTATTCGCTCATGTCGAGGCGAATGAGCGCACTTTCGTCATCGAACAGGAACTCGGCGAGCGCTTTGGCAAGCTCGGTTTTGCCCACGCCCGTCGGCCCGACGAACATGAACACGCCAATCGGTCGCTTGGCGTCTTTGAGTCCCGCGCGTCCGCGTCGAACGGCTTTAGAGACGATTTTGATCGCTTCGTTTTGGCCGATGATGCGCCCGTGCAACTCGTCTTCCATACGCAAAAGGCGCGCGGTTTCGGCTTCGGTCAGCTTTTTGACCGGAACGCCCGTCCACTCCGAAACGATGGTGGCGATGTCGTCTTCCGTGACCAGAGGCAACTCTTCGCCGTCGTCGTCGCGCTCGGCTTGCCACGCATCTTGCGCCGCCGCCAAACGCTCTTCGAGTTCGGTCGCGCGGTCGCGCAGTTCGGCGGCTTTCTCGTATTCGTCCGAGTTGACCGCTTCCTCTTTTTTGACGTTGACCTCGTCCAATTCGCGCGTCAGTTCGCGGATTTCTTTGGGCGGCAACGCGATTTGCAACTTGACGCGCGAACCGGCTTCGTCAATCAGGTCAATAGCCTTGTCGGGCAACTGGCGATTGGTGATGTAACGCTGCGACAACTCGACGGCGTCTTTCAAGGCTTCGTCGGTGATTTTGACGCCGTGGAATTCTTCGTAACGCCCGCGCAAGCCCTTCAGGATTTCGATGGCATCTTCGGCGCTCGGTTCGGGCACCAGAACCATCTGGAAACGCCGTTCGAGCGCGCCCGATTTCTCGATGTATTTGCGATATTCATCGAGCGTTGTCGCGCCCATGCAGCGCATTTCGCCGCGCGCCAGGGCGGGCTTGAGCATATTCGAGGCGTCAATGGCGCCTTCGGCTGCGCCCGCGCCGATGATGGTGTGCAACTCGTCAATAAAGACGATGATTTTGCCGCCCGACGCGCGGATTTCCTGCATGATGCGCTTCATGCGCTCTTCAAATTCGCCGCGATATTTGGTGCCAGCCACAACGGTCGCCAAATCGAGCGCGATGATGCGCTTATCGAGAAGCGGTTCCGGCACATCGCGGTTAACGATGCGCTGCGCCAAACCTTCGACGATGGCGGTTTTGCCTACGCCCGGTTCGCCGACCAGAACGGGATTGTTCTTGTTGCGACGGCAAAGAATCTGGATCGCGCGGTCAATTTGCTTGTCGCGCCCGATGACCGGATCGAGTTTTCCTTCCTGCGCCAGTTGGTTGATGTCGCGCCCAAACGAATCGAGCGCCGGAGTTTGGCTGCGCCCGGTTTTGCCGCCTTCGCGCCCGCCGCCAACACCTGCGCCCGCTTTTTCGGGCTGGCCAGATTCGCTGCGTCCACTCGCGCCCGTTTGCGACGACGGCGTTTGGTTGCTGCCCGGCGCGTCGGGGCCGAGATATTCCATGACCTGAGCGCGCGCCTTTTCGAGATTGAGTCCCAGACGGCGCAAGACTGTCGCGGCGAGTCCATCTTTTTCGCGCAACAGCGCCAGCAAAAGATGTTCTGTCCCGATGTAGTTGTGCCGCATCCGGCGCGCTTCATCGGCGGCGAGTTCGAGAACCCGCTTGGCTTTGGGCGTCAGCTTGGGTTCGGATGAGCCGGGATCGGCGCCGGGTTGAACTTCGGCCTCGATTTCCTGGCGCACTTTGCCAAGAGACACGCCCATTTTTTGTAAGACCTGCGCGGCCACGCCCTCGTTTTCACGCACGAGGCCCAGCAGGAGATGTTCAGTTCCCACGTGCCCGGAACTCATTTTGCCAGCTTCTTCTTGCCCCAGCAAAATGACGCGCCGCGCTCTTTCGGTAAAACGTTGCCACATAATTGATTTGAAAAACTGTCCACTTTCGCTTCGGGGGAATGGCGTTGACGGCGAAACGGCTGCCTGTCAACTCGCCCTTAACTTGACTACGGGAGCGCCTTTTCGTTCCCCGCCCGCTTTCGATGAGTGTGATGGGCGGATGTTTCGAGCAGGTGAAGTGGGGGTTAAACGAGTGTTTTACAAGTTGCGCTTAGAACGTCTGCCATCATAGTTGCCCAGCAGGTCTTCGAAAGGTTTACCAGCGAATTGACGATCGAAGTCTCGATCACCTTCTTCTATCTCTGCGCGAATAGCGGCTCGCCTTTCGGCCAGTGCCTCTTCTTGAGCAGATGCTTCTAACAAAGCAGCCGCTTGCTGTTGTCTGTGTTCTTGTTGACGTTGTTGATGGCACCGGCGCTGCTGTTGCTGCCAATGCAACAGCCACTTTTCTCCAGTCAGGAGGTCGGCCACAACATCGGAGGCGCCGATTTGTTTTCGCTCCCAAGCGTCGCTACTTGAAGCAGACAGAAGCCGTTGGCCTCGCAAAACAACCTCACGAAAGTAAGCCAACGGCACTAACCGTAGAAGGTCTTCGTGTTCCACCCGCAAGTCTTTGTGCAGTTCTGGCATTCCCCAGTCGTCGCTCAACTGGAAGCTGAACATTTTCATCTTCTGCCAAGTGGAGGCCGTAAATGCGACTCCATACCGACAACGTTCCTCCGGGCATTGGTGGATTCTGGCTTTCCCACCATCGACTACGGCGTGAAGGCGAACAAGAGAGTCCAGTGAAGGTGAGCAGATAAGCACCAAGCGAGGCTTGAGAAGCCTGATGACTTGCGGTTGTTCTGTCTCGACAAAAGCAGCGGCGGAGGCCCAAAGTTGGTGGGCAGATTCGAGGTTTGACATATGAAGTAGCAAACAAATCAAAAAGCGCCCACTGAGATTACTTCAGTAGGCGCTTTTATGGGTTGGTGTGTCGGCCTAAGCCGATTGAGAACGGAACACGGCTTAGCTTTTTAGCTCACTTCCGGTCGTCCGTCATCGAATTCCATTTCTTCCTCGGTGTTGCGAAGCAGTTCCACATCTTGAGGAACGAGAAAACCCGACGCCCAGAGTTCGCGCACTATCTGTTCGAGATAAGGCGTTGAAAATGAGTCGGCGAAAGTGCTTCCCATTTGTTCGTCCAAGCGGCGCAACTCTTCGAGTTGCATTCCAATTTCTTGCATCACCATCTGGTGAATCGCCATAAGGTTGACGCCGTAGAGAAAGCGCATCGGTATCATTTCTCGGTCACAAGAGCGCCTCGCCTCGAAGTCGGCTCGCGTGCGTTTGAAGCACGACTCGAAAGTCGCGTTGAGATGCTCGTCCTCTTTGTAGAGGGTGTAGTCGGCGGGCGCGTCGTCGCCCGCGTAGAAGTCGCGGATGCGCTGGGGAACCCTCGTGGATTCCGGTGAAAAGGTAGCGCGGATGTATCGGTCTTTGCTCATGGTGTGATGTTGAGCCGCTTTATGCGGTTCATATAAGGCGAACTGCCGCTTTTTGTGACCTCTTGGGTTGGTGGTCACAACGGAATGGTTCGTTTTAATGCGGACGACGCTTTTTTGTGACTTGGTGTAGCTGGCGCAAAAAGTCCGCAACAGCAAATGCTGTTGCGGGCTTTTTTTGTAGTTCTTCCTCAATCAAATCTACGCCGCGCCGTTCGTTTTTCTTGGTCTGCCGCCTTTGGCTCCGTTGGCGCGTGACGCGGCGGTTTTGGCTTCGGTTCGCGCGCTACCGCCTTTGCGTCCCATTGTTGAAGCGGAGAGCAACTCGTCCACCTGGCGGCGACGTTCGATGGAGGCTTCGTCCAGCGCGCCCGTCTCTTCGAGATGTTGCATCCACTTCCTTGTGCCGAACGCGCCCGCCGCTATGTCTTGAACGGCGAAGTCGGCGTCCAATTCCTCGAAACGAAGCGCGGAGCCATCGGCGGCGACTTCGACGCGCTCAATTTGTTCGGGCGACGCATCGGCCACGCCCTGCAACAAGCGCGCGGGAACCAAAAGCGTGAGACCCCCGCGCAGGCTCAGCACCAAGTTGCCGCTCGCGCGGTCGAAGCGAACGTGCAACGCACGCACTTGTCCGACTTGGCTTTTCAAACCGCGCTGGTTGGCGGCTTCGAGGTGGGACTGAAATTCGAGTTCGCTCATTCGTGTTCCTTTAGCCGAGATGTTTTTCCCACGCCTCGATTAACTTCTCTTGATTTTCTTCAACGATTCGTAGCGCGCGGCGCACGGCGGCGGGCTTCATCCCCCGGTTTTCGCGGATGCCCGGCGATTCCAGGACGGCGATGAAAGGGTTGCCGTCTTCATCTACTCGCTCTTCGATGGCGCCAAGAAAGAAAACGCAGACCTTGCCGCCGTGAATCGCGTGAACGTGCATCGGAAGATGGTCGTTCGAGTAGAAGCGAAAGTCGAATCCGTTTTCTTGATGGGCGGTCGGTATCTCACTTTATTCTAACCAAAGCGATTGGGTTTGTGTGGCGCACTGCACAGATGAGTTCTACTTCCTCGCATGGTGAACAGGCGAAACCTCAAATTGACGGGGCTTTTGGCGAGTTTTTGGTGTGCGCGGAGTTGGGCAAATGCGGCCTCATCGCTACGCCGTTTTTGGGTAATGCTTTGGCATTCGATGTGTTGGCGGCGGATGATTTTTGTCGAACTGTGCCGATTCAAGTCAAAGCTGGGGCACGTTATGGCGCCGGGTGAATCGTCAAACTGGCCGCTATGGATTCAGTTAAGACCCCGAAAAAGGGGCCTTCGATGGGCGCTTTAGAAATCAAGAACGAAGTTTTGGCGGGATTGACAACCTCGTTTGCGATGGTGCCCGAAGTGGTGGCTTTTGCGTTTGTCGCGGGCGTTAATCCGCTCGTCGGGTTGTATGGCGCGTTTTCGATTGGGATTTTGACGGCGATTTTGGGCGGTCGGCCCGGCATGATTTCGGGCGCGGCGGGGTCGCTGGCCGTTGTTTCGACGGCGCTAGTTGTCGCGCATGGTGTGCAATATCTGTTCGCCGCCGTGTGCTTGATGGGATTGTTGCAAGTCGGCGCGGGAGTGTTGCGCTGGGGCAAATTCATCGCGCTCGTGCCGCATCCGGTGATGCTCGGTTTTGTCAACGGGCTGGCGATTGTCATTTTGCTCGCGCAACTGCCGCATTTTGTGCCGCCTCACACGGTTGGCCCGTTCTATTTGAGCGGCAATTTCTGGGTGATGGTCGCTCTGGTTGCGCTCACGATGAGCATCACCCATTTTCTGCCGCGCTTTTTCAAGGCCATTCCGTCGTCGCTCGCGGCCATCATCGTCGTGTCCGTTTTGGTGTGGGTTGCCAAAATCAACACGCAAACCGTCGGCGATCTGGCACACGTCAAAGGGGCGCTCCCCTCGTTTCATGTTCCCGTCGTGCCGTTTTCGCTCGAAACGCTGAAAATCGTCTTTCCTTTTGCGGTCATTTTGGCGGCGGTGGGCCTCACCGAATCGCTCCTGACTCTCACGCTCGTGGATGATTTGACGCAAACCCAGGGTGACAACGACCGCGAATGCCTCGGTCAGGGCGTCGCCAACATCGTGACGGGTTTGCTGAGCGGCATGGGCGGTTGCGCGATGATCGGGCAGAGCATGATCAACGTGTCGTCGGGCGGGCGGCGCCGTTTGTCGGGCGTAGTCGAGGCGCTTTGCATTTTGGCGTTCATTCTGTTCGCCTCGCGCCTCATCGAAGGCGTGCCGATGGCGGCGCTGATTGGCGTGATGTTCATCGTCGTCATCGAAACCTTCGCGTGGTCGAGCCTGCGCATCATCCGCTTCATCCCGCGCGAAGACGCCTTTATCCTGGTGCTCGTGACCCTCGTGACGGTGTTCACCAACCTGGCGACGGCTGTTCTGTTGGGCGTTTTGCTTTCTGCGTTGCAGTTCGCATGGAAGCACGGCACGGCCATCGAAGTGAACCGCTTCTTGGCCGACGATGGTCGCGCGGTCTATCAAGTGCGCGGCGCGCTGTTTTTCGCGTCCATCAAAAACTTCACCGACCGGTTCGACCCGCAAAATGATCCCGCGCAAACCGAGATTGATTTCTCTCATGCGCGTCTGCACGATCATTCGGCGCTCGAAGCCGTTCACGCTTTGACCGCGCGCTATGAAAAGCTGGGGAAATCGCTGCAACTGAGCAATGTCGGGCCTGACTCGCAGTTGCTACTCACCCGCGCACCCTGGGTGAAAGTGGTGCATACTTGAAGCGAGCCGTTAGAAATGCCCGTAAAAAAAACCCGCAACATCAAGTGATGTTGCGGGCTTTTCTGTTATCTACAACTTACGACTGTCCAACTTCAAACCGAATGAAGTTGTCAATGGTCACGCCCACCGCTTTGGCGATTTGCTGAACCGATTGTTTGTCGTCTTTGATAAATGCTTGTTCAACTAAGGTGTTCTCTTTGTAGTATTTGTTGAGGCGACCTTCGGCGATTTTGTCTTGCATCGCTTCGGGTTTGCCTTCTTCGGCGGCTTGCGCGCGATAAATCGCTTTTTCCGATTCGATGACGTGAGCCGGAACGGTTGTGCGATTCAAATACGGAGCGCGAAGCGCAACGGCCTGCATCGCCACTTCGCGCGCGGCGGTTTTGGCTTCTTCGGTTGAGGCGCCCTCGGCAACGACCAGAGAACCTTTACGACCGTCCGAGTGGACATACGAACCGATGACGCCGTTTTGCGCGCCGAGCAGGGCGATGCGCTTGACGACGATATTTTCCTTGAGCGTGCCGATGCCCCCGGCGATGAGTTCCGCGACGGTTTTGTTGTCGTCGTTGATGGTTTTCGCGGCGAGTAAGGCTTCGATGTCACTCGAACCGAACATTGCGGCGTTGCGAGCGAGGTCGGCGACGAGTTCGCGGAACTGGTCGTTTTTGCCGACGAAATCGGTTTCGCAACCGACTTCGATGATCGCGCCTGATGCGCCATCTTCAACGAGGTAAACGCCGATGGCGCCTTCATTTACAACACGATCCGGCTTCGGGCCGCTCGTTTTTCCTTTCTCGCGCAAAAACGTCACGGCGGCTTCGATGTCGCCGTTTGTTTCGACGAGCGCCTTTTTGCATTCCATCATGCCTGCGCCCGTGATGTCGCGCAGTTTTTTCACTTCTGCTGCGTTGATAGTAGCCATTGTTTTCTCCAGTGTTAAATAATAAGTGCAGAGTGACGAAGTGAACCTTTATTCAACACTCGTCGCTCTGCACTTATCACTTGCTTAAGCGTTCTTTAACGCCTTGTTGACTGCTTGGTCTGCCGCGCCGCCGCGATTGTCGCCATCGTCCGAGGGTTCGAGGTTGCCCGAATCGGGGCGACTATCGACCGCGACATCGGCGCCGCCGCCATTGCCGCGCACCATCGATTGGCCGGTTGTGGTTTGCACGTTCATGCTATCGCCGGAAGCGTCGAGGTCGTGCGCGAGCGTCACGTCTTCGCTCAACACGTTCTGGCCGCCCGCCGCGCGCGTCGATACTTCGGCGTCCACGGCTTCGGGTTCGTTCAAACCGGCTTTGGCGCGCGAGGACACGTCGAAGTTCTTCGCCATTTCCGAGTCGAACACATCGTCTTCTTCATCGCTGGCAACCGGCGCGAACTGCACGTCGGCGGCTCCGGCGAAGTCGATTTGACCGCCGCCAAAAGACACGCCCGCCGCTTGACCGAGTTGCGAGGAACGCTCTTCCATCACGCTTTGGCGCATGGTGCGGCCTTCGTTGATGGCTTCAGCCATTTGTGAGGCCATGAGTTGAACCGCGCGAATCGCGTCGTCGTTGCCCGGAATCACGTAGTCGATTTCGTCCGGGTCGCAGTTGGTGTCAACAACGGCGACGATTGGGATTTCCAATTTGCGCGCTTCGTTGATGGCGATCTGTTCTTTGCGGCAGTCGATGATGAACAGCACATCGGGCAAACCGTTCATGGTGCGAATGCCGCCCAAGGTGTTATCCAACTTGGTGCGTTCTTCCATGACGCGGCCCTGTTCTTTCTTAACCAGCTTGGCGAGGGTGCCGTCTTCGATCATGCGGTCGATCTGGTTGAGACGGTCGATGCGCAACTGAACGGTGTTCCAGTTGGTCATCATGCCGCCCAGCCAGCGATGGTTCACATAGAACTGTTCGCACGCTTCGGCAGATTCTTTGATCGGGTCTTGCGCCTGCTTTTTGGTGCCTACAAAGAGGAACTTTTTGCCTTGAAACGCGAGTTGTCGCACGCTTTCATAAGTCTTTTCCAGTTCTTTGCGGGTCTTGTGCAGGTCGATGATATAAATATCGTTGCGCGCGCCGTAGATATACGGCTTCATTTTTGGATTCCACTTGCGCGTGTGGTGCCCGAAGTGCACTCCGGCTTCGAGCAAATCTTTCATAGATGCGACTGGCATAGTTGTGTTCCTTTGGGTTATTCCCGCTTCGCCGCGATGCGATTCAACTATTGAACCACCCAAAGGCGCGGCGAAACTGGATTTGGTGGGGAAAAACCAAAGGCATCCTACTAAAAAACGGGCGCTTTGTAAACTGTCTCCGTCCCAAAGAGGTGAATAAATGACTTACGTGTTGAATTTAGAGCCGGAAGTGGCTCGTCGTATCGAAGAGCGTGCCGCCCAAAATGGCACCGCGCCTGAAAAGGTCGCCGAAGAAGTGCTTGTTTCCGAGTTCAGCGAAAGCCGCTCCGAGCGGCTCAGCCGCTTGACCAACGAGTTGTTCGCGGAGCGCGGGAGCGCCTATGAAGTTCTGGCCGAAGGTGCGAAATGAGCTTCTTTTCCAAAGAGGAAGTGCTGGAACTTCATCGTCTCAACATCGAGCGGTTCGGCGGTTCGCCTGGTCTGCGCGTTGAAGGCGCGTTTGAATCAGCGCTGAACGCGGCGGAAAATCGTTTCTAATACGAACAAGCCGATGTAGTCACCTGCGCGGCAACCTATGGTTTTCATCTTTGCCAGGCTCACGCTTTTGTTGATGGCAACAAGCGTATCGGAGCCATTGCCTGCGAGCTTTTTCTCAAAGACAGTGGCTTGACGCTCGCCGTTACGAACGAGCAGGTCATCGAGACTTTCTTGAAAATCGCTTCCAGCGAGATGACGCGCGACGAACTCGAAACCTTTCTGCGCGCCCACGTTCGCCAAACCCCATGAAAATCTCTTCTTTCCTCCCGACAACCCTCGCTCTTCTGACCTGTGCAGGTTGCAGCCCGCCTGGCATCCCCGCTACTTCCGTGAGCGCGAGCGGCTCGGCGCAAACAACCGGGGCCACAACTGCTCTCAAGTGGGACGGCACGAAGTTGTCGAATGACGACAAGCACAAGTTGTTGCAAGCCGCGAGCATGACGCACGATGCCGAGGTGGTGTCCGGCGTCATCGAAGCCGTTGGGTTGCACGGTCACAAGCAGGCTTACAATCAGTTTCTAAGCGAGCACCTGCCCTGGGTCAGAAAGAATTTGGTGTTTGTGCGCTCGGTCGATTCGCCCAAAACTGCGCGCCAATACCTCGCCAAGCAGATTCCAGCCGGTGCTGGCATTCTCAACACGCGCATCGCCTCTCAAGGACAGCCCAAAGCGCTGACCCGTGCGCAACGCGACGCTCACACCTTGTTTCAAGCTGCTGCCCTCGTGAAGGACGGCGACCTCATCGTGCGCGTCGAAGACAAGCTCGGCATCGGCGACATGGATTCGCCCGCGCACAAGGAATTCATGCAAGCCCACACGCAGTGGGCCATCGACTACCCCGATGATTTAGACCCGGTGACTGGCGCCACCAACGCGCGCAACTACCTGCGCGCTCATGGCGAAACGCCGTGAAGCGCGCGCCTCGTTGACCTGAGGGCGCCTATTCTGTTAATATATCCGGGGCTTTTTCCCAAGAGGCAGACACCATTATGTTCGCAATCATCCGCGTGAGCGGCAAACAATACCGCGTCGAAAACGGAACGCAAGTTCTGGTCGACCAACTCGACGCCGAAGCCGGTTCCGATGTCCAGAACGTCGAAGTCCTGATGGTCGGCGACGGCGACCAGGTGCAAGTCGGCGCGCCAACCGTCGCAGGCGCCGTCGTTTCGGCCACCATTTTGCGCCACCAGAAGGGCCGCAAGATTCGCGTGTTCAAATACAAAGCGAAAAAGAACTATCGCCGCCGCATCGGTGCGCGCGCACATCAAACGCTGGTCAAGATCAATTCGATCACCGCGTAGTCATTAGTGGTTAGTTTGGAGTTGTCATAAGCAACTGGACTAACCACTCGAAACTTCAAATCAACCACTACAATGGCACACAAAAAAGGCATGGGCAGTTCGCGCAACGGGCGCGATTCTAACTCCCAACGGTTGGGTATCAAACGCTTCGGCGGCGAAGTCGTCACCGCAGGCTCGATCATCGTCCGCCAGCGCGGAACGAAATATCATCCCGGCAACAACGTCGGCATCGGCTCCGATGACACGCTGTTCGCCATGATTCCAGGTCAAATCAAGTTCGAGCCATACGCTCGCGCCCGCGCGACCGGTAAGAAAATCTCGGTTTATCCCGTTGCTTCGGCGACTGTTGAAACGAAGTAGGTTGAGACAAACTCAACGCCCGCTCTTCAAGCGAAGAGCGGGCGTTTTTGTTTCACGATGAAACGCTGTAACGCGGCGGAAAATCATCGCGCACGATGAGCCACCTACTTGCGCGCTTTTGCCACACGAGGCGGCGCTGGCCCCAGATGTGGTCGCCAGAATCGTGTCCGTAGCAGTGAAAGGCTATAAGTTCGATGCGGTCGCCTCGCGCGTTTTGCGCCCACAAAAGCGGTTTCTGGTCGCGCACAGAAGAAAATGTGCCCATGTTCCGCACCTCGATGGCCAGAGCGCGCAGGGCGTCACACGAGATTTCGTGTCCCGGAACCTGGAAAATCTGAGCGTCGGGCGCGTAAAACCCCATGAAGTGGCCGACTTGATCCGCTCCTTCGCTGTGACTTTGTTCCCATTGGTTGTAAAGTTTGGTGATTTGTAAGCGCGTTCTGCGGGAAACAGGAAATTTGTTTTGAAGGCGAAGAGGCGCCCCGTTCGCCGTGAAAAATCGGGGGATCACGTCGTTCTCGGTCGCGGGATGAAGCGACCCCAACGCGGGAAGTGGTTGGGCAGGAGCGGGTTGAACGAGGTGCGGGACGCTCTGCGGAACGGGCGGCGAGAAGGGCATCGGGTCGAAGCGAGGCGAGGCCGCAATCACCACGGGCAGTGGAGGGGGTGTCAACGCGCTTTGCCCGGCTTCTACCAGACGACGAATGCCGTAGCCAAAAAAGGCAGACCCCAGTAGAAGCACAGCGATGGCAGCGAAGTTCCAGCGAATCGCTCGAAGAGGCGGCCTGGACGCAAGGTGCGGAGCGAGGTCAACAACCACGGGTGAGCGAGAAATACTGGAAGTCGCGGGAGCGGGCGGAGTCGGCGGTGGCGGCACAAACGGCAGAGGAAGTTGCCCGCCTGCGTCGAGACCGGCGCGACGCAGCAAAGCCCCGCAGTGCGAGCATTCATCCGAGTAGCGCGAGCCAACGCTTCGACAGGAAGGGCAAACCATACACGAAGTCTGCGTCATTAACACATTCAAATCAACGTGTCGGGGTTTGACCCCGGCTGATACTTTGAGTGTCCACGCCGCTTGGGTCTTCAGTGAGTTGCGAGTTGATGAACGGAAGCAGCAATAGCAGCGACAATAGGATGATGAGCACCGGCACGACGAAAAGCAGGCCAAACGCCACCATCGTCGAGCGGTCGCTGTCCTGGGTGCGGATCGTGCCAGTTTGCGCTTCTAACTTGGCGCGTTCCAAAGGCGAATCGGGCAAAGAGCGACGCCCGCGCAGTCGTGCTGTTGAAGGAGCGAGCGGCAATTGCGTTTCCTCAGTTGCGCCTTGCGCCAATGCGCGATTTTCGGGCGCCCTAGCGCTTTTCTCTGAAGATGCGAGTGCCTGTTGTTCAGCGGCGCAAACGCCTTCTTCGGCAGAACTCTTCCCTGGCGCGGCGAGGGTTGTCCCCAATGCGGGTGTCCGTTCATCAGGCGCGATTGCGGTGTTTTCGCGCGTTCCAACGCGCTCTTCGAGAGCGTGGAGGTGTTCGTCCGCTGGGGGCGGGACGGCTGAATCGAAGGGCAAGGGTTCGTGGGGCGTGTCGGGCAAAATGGGCTTCCTTGGCTCTTAAACTACTCGTTGTGACGAATCCACTTGAAGCGGGCGCCGCTTCAAACGCAATCGCTCCTCTCAAACACCGCGTTGGCGACCGCATCAAAGATCGCTACGACGTGCTCGAACCCTTGGGCGGGGGCAACTTCGGCACGGTTTACCGCGTTCTCGATACAGCCGTTGGCAACACCCTCGCCGCCAAAGAAATGCACGTCCTGTCGCATCCAGGCACGAGCATTGATGAGCGCCAAAACGCGCTCGATTTGTTCCGCAGAGAAGCCCTCAACCTCGCCACGATTCGCCATCCCTTTATTCCAGCCGCGTATTTCGATCAGGAAGCGGGCGACTGGCACATCTGCCCGGTGTGCGGCTTTGATTTTCCAAACGCGGGGTTTTGTCCCGATCACGGCGCGCCGCTCCTGCCCATCGACACCAGATATTACCTGATGATGGACTTTGTGGATGGGCCAACGCTCGAAGAAGTCGCCCGTGACGAGGTGCAAACGCGCGGCGTGCCGCTTCAAGAAGATCGGGCGCTGGGCTTTATCTCGCAAATCGGCTCGGCTGTGAGAACTCTGCACCGCGTCGGCATGATTCACCGAGACATCAAGCCGGACAATATCAAGGTTCGCCGTCAAGATGAAGCCGCCGTGTTGCTCGATTTCGGCCTCACCAAACTCGTGGGTGAAGCAGGCGGATACGGCACAGTCGCGCAAAGCGGCACGACGCGTTTTGGCACCCTCGGCTACGCGCCGGAAAACCCGCACGAGCGCGATAATCCCGAAAAACGCTCGGACATTTACGCGCTCGGCATGACGCTGTATCGCTTGCTTTGTGGCCGCGACCCGCAAAACCCCGAAGAGGGCCGCGAAATGCGGGCGCACTCGCCGCGCTACTTCAACTCGAACATCTCGCCCGAAACAGAACGGCTCATCCAAGGCGCGACGGCTCCCGATTTGGCTCGGCGCTTTCAATCCATCGACGAATTCCTCGACGACTTGAACGCGATCATCGCGCCGGAAAGTGGGGTGGGCGGCACCACAGCTTTTACCTTCGCTGATGGCGCCCGCGCGCGCACGCTTAGTGAACTGGCGCGCCTGTTCGACTCGCATTCGGAAGAAGCCAATACGTATTTGTTCAACGGGATGCTTGGCTCGTGGCTGGTGCAAAACGGCTTTGCCAATCCCGCGCGCGTGGCGATGGGGCTGCAACGTTCGCACGGGGAACAACCTGATCGCGCGCTCGAATTGCTACGGCGCGCACTTTATCCAACGGGCACTTCGAATGTGCTACCGCGCTTGCAAGTCGAGCCGGATGTTTTGAACTTCGGCTCGCTCGATTCGGGAGAACGGCGGCGTCTCGATGTGCACGTTAAAAACGTCGGGCCGGGACTTTTGTGGGGACGCATCGCTATTCCGCCCAAGGGTCGGCCCGGCCAAACGGCGCTGGCTTTTGCAGTCAAAGACATTCTCGCAGGCGGCGTGGGAGATGCCGAACCCTCGCTGCCGGGCTTGACGCTACCCCAAGAATGGGCGGGCAACGATGTCGAACTGGAAGCCGTTCTCGACACGGCGCGCGTTCCTGTTGGCGCGTATTCGGGGGTGTTGCTCCTCGAAACTGACGCGGGCACGCAACGCTTGCCTGTTTCGTATTCGGTCGTTCCACTTGAACTCGAAGCGCAGCCGGAGCAACTCGATTTCGGTTCGATTCTGGTCGGGCGGCGCGCCGAACTGGAACTACGCGTCGCTCCAACGCGGCCTTCGGGCGGCACGCCGCGCGGCACGTTTTACGTCGGGCCAAGTCTGGGCATTCTGGACGCGCCCGAACGCTTCGAGGGACAAGAGCCGACCATTCTCAGCGTGGATGCATCCAGTCCTGCGGCTGTGGCGCGGCTTTACGAAGGTTTGCTGCAAATCGACACCAACGGCGGAAGATTGCGGGTTCCGGTGCGCTTTCGTATCACCTTGCCGCCGCATCGTCTGGCGGCTTTGGTCGCGTTGTCGCTGGTTTACGGCGCGCTCATCGGCGCGGGCGTGCGCTTGTTTTACGGCCTCGTGAACCCGGGTTTCACGACGCAGTGGCTTTTGCTCAACGGCGGCAAAACGCTGGCTGGCCTCGATTTTCGCGGATTGGGGCCGCTCTTGGTTGGCAGCGTCTTGGGCGGTTACGGCGGCTGGGTTTGGTCGCGCCGCCAACGCAAAATCCCGCTTCGAGAGCGGGCCGGACTACTCAGGGGTTCGGACGATTCCGTTTTGCAAACCCTGCCGATGGTTGGGCTGGCGCTGGGCGCCTTCGCGGGTTATCTGGGAACCGAGCTTTTGCACTGGACGCTGTGGAGCGCGGGCGACTGGTTGCTTTTCCCCCTCGCACGCGCCTTGCCCGGTGCGCCGGGCGTTGCGGCGCGCTCGAATGCACCCCTCGCCTGGGCCGGAGCCGGTGCTGTGCTGGGTTTGGCGTGGGGCATCGGGCGCGCGCTGACGGCGACGGGACGCGCGGCGGGCAAAGTCGCCTTCATCGCGTTTGCCGCCTTGTTGCTGCTGGCGCTCTTGCTTTACGCCACACTCGCTAACAGTTAATTGCTATAGCAGTTGAGGAAGCGGAGGCTACACAGTCACAGGTTGTAGGAGCGGGACGACCGTCCACTTCCTCAACTGCTATATTAATGGTTGAAAGTGCGCCGCAACTAAAACAAAATCGCGGTTCCAAACGATAGTAGAACCAGCCTCCAAGACAGGTGGCGGGACGACAACATTCCGTAAAACAGGTATCCGACGAGCCACAAATCGAACGAAATTACTTAGATAATCGCGCCTGAAATAACCAAAACCTGGCGCGCAGAAATGTTCTAAAAATCACTTAAAGCGTGTCTCACATTGTGTGCATCATTTGTAGGGACATGGCTTGCCATGTCCGCTCGTGAGAATCGAGTTGAGGCGGACATGGCAAGCCATGTCCCTACGATGCACTGTATCTTAACAGAAGAGGAAAGGCAACTCATAGTGTGTTCGTTCTGTGATTGTGTGATGTGTATAAGCATCCGCACGAACTGTTCAGTCAGAACGTCCCTGCTCTTCCATTGAGCGGGCGTGGATTTGTAATTGCGTTTGGCTTTGAACCTGGTTGCGGCCCGAATTTTTGGCCAGATAGAGTGCGGCGTCGGCGCGCGCGACGAGGGTGTCGCCGTTTTCGCCGCGAGCAAGCGTGGCCACGCCGAAACTGGCCGTCACCGAAAACTCGCCGCTTTCGCCTTGAATGCGACACGTCTCGATTCGGGCACGGAGCCGCTGCGCCAGCCCGACTCCGGCTTCGAGATCGGCGTGAGGCAACAGCACAACGAACTCTTCGCCGCCCAAGCGCGCGAACACGTCCGAGCCGCGCACCGTTTCTAAACCCAGGGCCGACACCTCTTGAAGCGCTAGGTCGCCGTCGCCGTGCCCGCGCGAATCGTTGACCGATTTGAAGCGGTCGATATCGAGCAAAACCAGCGTCAGCATTTGCCCGTAGCGCGAAGCGCGCGCGACTTCTTCATCCAAACGACCCGAAAAAAAGCGGCGGTTGGACGCGCCCGTCAAGCCGTCGGTGGTGGCTTGACGAAGCAGCTTTTCTTCGAGGGCGAACAAGTTGCGGTCGCCCCTGTTTTCGGAAAAGTTGAGGAGCACGTTGCCCGCGCACGCGATGACCAAAAACACTTCGGTGTTGATCGTGATGCGCGGCGGGACATGGAAAACCCCGTAAATCGCCACAACCGCCAAGGCGTTGAACACGCCGCATAGCAACGCGATGCGCGGCGAGTGAACGCGAAAAAGCAGCGAGGACAACATCAAGCCGCACGCGCCGAGCAGTGGCCCCTGGGGAAGTTGCACCAGAATCAGCAAGAGCAACGTGAACAACACGCAGTTGACCAGCAAAGTGAGCAGGCGCCAGTGAATCGAGAGATTGGTGAAGCGAAGTAGCCCAAAGCAGCACACCAAAAATACAACCGCTCCCAAACGAATCGGCCAGACGCGGACGATAGCTTCGGGCGCCACAAACGTATCCCACGCGGCAAACACCAGCACGGTGAACATCAAAAACACCAGCACGCCCAGCGCCAGGGGCAGTTGCTTTTCGCAAAGCCACGCCTGATAACGCTCTTCGGCACGCGCATCGAGATGCGGCGCGGAAAAAGGCGCTCCGGTGCTTGCGAAAAGATTGGCCATGAATAGTGCGGGCGTGCCTCAAAATGCTTGCCACGAAGTAGGACGGTAATTAACGGATCAGAAAAACGCCCGCACGTAACAGCGCGTGCGGTGCGACATCATCAAATAAAAGTTTGAAACCTTTGTCTGCTGTTCAAAACACAGGAGTTTGAAACGCACCGCAAAACACAGTTTCAAACTCTTTCTCGAAATATGTTTGAGCAGTCTGATATAAAGCCAAAACTTGTTTCACTCCTCCTCCGGCGCAGCCTATAAAATGCCTTTTTCCTCACGATCTGGAAGCAGACAGGACAAGTTTTAGCCTTATATTGAACTTCTTTCGCTTGCTTAGATCCGGCGAAGCAACAATTGCAAGGAAACGTTGACGACCCTTTGAGCGGATGAATGAGGGTTTTCGAGTTTCTGTTAGCAAACGCTGGAAAGTTGTTTTCACCGTTCGACACGTGAGCCGATGGTAGTTGGTTGATAACTCCACTCGCCGTGTCCGGCGAGAATGGAAGTCGGGGACTTTGCGGGGCCACCATCGTATTCACTGCGCTCAATTGTTCGCCTCGTCCAAAACCAGCGCCAATAGCGGGCAGGTTGCAACGCTTCCCAACTCGCGCGCGGCCAGATCAAGAAATCAACCGTTTGCAAGCGCCAGCCCTGCCGATCCGTCCACTTCGCCAGGTCGTTGTCCATCGCCACAAACGCGCGGTATTTGTCCGGCTCGAAAGCCCCGCCCAGCGAAACCGTCGAGTGGCCCATCGGTGGGTTGCCTTTTTCGCGCAGATACCACAGGCTCGGCCACTGCCGCTCGCCATTGACCCACACCGGACGCGTATCGCCGCGCGTTTGGGCAAGCGCGCTTTGAATGGCATCTCGAAAAGCGTCCGGCGTTTGCGCGTAGAGTAGCGGCTCGGCGTTGTCACCCGCCCGCTCGAAAATCATCGCCGCATCGCCGCGAAGCGAGAAGAACAAACCGGCCATCGTCGCCGCGAAAAACAGCGAACGCTTCCAATGGAGCGAGGCGATCCACAGCGCGCCGAGCAGCGCGAGCGGAAGCGCCAGATGAACCCACAGCCAGGGCACTTTTTCGTTGGCGATGGCATACACCGCCCACGAAGCAAAAGCCCACCACAAGAGGAAATCCGACCAGACCGAGCGATTTCGGGTCGCGTGCCAGATGCCGCCCATCGCCGCGATGAGGATCGGGATTTCATACAAGAGGCCCAGCACGAGGTAATAATCGTGGCGTCCTCCCAGGCGCGGGCGCGCCTGTTGGCCGCCCCAATATTCCAGCATTTTGGGAATGGCGTTTCGGGCGCTTTCCTGTCCCGATAGAAACGTTTCTTTGGGAAACGAATGGGCCGCGACCCACTTGGACAGGCCATTTGGCGTTTGCCCTTGCGATTCAATTTGTCTGGAATCGGAGGTGTTTGGAGCCGTGATCGCCGTTGCAGCCGGATGAGCTGTGGCCCACTGCTCGATGATTTGCGCGCCCTGACCAAACGAAAACACGTAAATCCACACCGCCACCGCGAGGGAAAGCACCCACGCCGCCCAGTCGTTGTGCCCCTTCCAACGCACGCGGCCCGCAACCTCGCGCTCGTCGGGGCGACGGCTCCACAGCCAATACCAAAACACGCCGCACGTCAAAATTGCCACCCGTTGAAAGATGAGGTGTTGGTTGTCTTTGATCGGGTCGGCGAGCGAATTGTCGCGCGGATAAACAACCGCTGCAACGGTGAGGAGGGCGAACAACACGGCGGGCCACCAGCATCCACGCAGTTCTGGCAGAGCGGGCAAAAATCGCCAGGCGAGATAAAAAGCCGGTGCAGCTACGGCCAAAAGTGCCAAAATCGCGGCCACCGAAGCCGGAAGATGGCCCAGCCCCACGAAGCCGATTGAAACCCAAAGCCCCGACCAGAGCGCCGACTTCCACAAAAGTGCCGCCGCGCCGACTGCCACAACAAGTGCGGGCGCAAAGCGGCGCGGAAATTTCCAGGTGAACCAGAACGCAACGATGACGACCAGCAGGAAGAAGAAGTTGGCTTTGGTCGCCAGAAACAAGCTCAAGCATGCCGCCAAACCAAGGAGCGCTCGTCGCCCGCGTTTCTGGCCCGCCGGATAATGGAGCGCCGTCACAAAGCACAGCACCGCTCCCATCGTCAGGTCGAGCGCCAGGGCGTCGTGGAGCAGGTGGCGCGAATACGTCACGACCGACGGCGAAACAGCGAGAAGTGCCGCCGCCGCGAGCGAGGCGCGTTCGCCCATCCACGTGCGCGCGGGGCCAAGCACAAGCGCGATCAAGCCGATGCCCAGAAGCGAGGGCACCAAACGCGCCGTGTAGTCGTATTGGCCAAACGCCGAAAACACGCCCGCAACCAGGTGATAAAGTAACGGCCCGTGAAAAGTCGGGTTGTAGGAGTAGGTCGAAAAACCCTGCGAGAAGAAGGTGTGAATGTTCTCGTCGGGATAAAACGGCGCCTGTCCCAATTGCACTTGCCGGAGCACAATTGAGATCACCAGAATAAACAGCGCGCCCATCCAAAACCGGTCGGACGGCGCAGTTGCAACCAGCGCGGGCGCTTCTTGAGCCTTGCCCTTGCCCGTGGCATCGCGCGGCGCAAAACGCAGTTTTTCGGCTGTTGAAGGAGCCTTCTCCGCCACCAAGAAGGCATTCTCCATCGGCACAGAGTCGTTCTGCGCTGATGGAGAAGCAGTTCCCGCTGATGGAGAAGCAACGGCTGGCACTTCGCTTGGTGGCGTAACGGTCTGAGGCGAAGCGGAAGCGGAGGGTTTGGGCGGCGCGCTTTTGCGAGGCTTTTGTTTTTGGCGGCCTTTGCCGTGGGACTTCGAGGAACTCATGAGAGGCGCCAAAAGGATAATGCGCATCCCACATCAAGGGCCATATCGTGAGAACCCAAATCGGCCGAACGCACCCAGCGCCGGTAACGCGGTGGGCGTAGCTGCAAAAAGCGCCCTGAGAATCAGTTTGGAAAAAAGGGGTTGTGGGGACGCGGTAAGTCGCATCCCTACAACCCCTTTTTTCATTGGCTCTCAGGGCACTCGCCAGATTTCTACGCGGTGGGCCGGATCGTCGCCTGGTTCAAAACCAAAGCGCGCGGCCAAACGCAAATCGCGTTCTAAAAACGCGTGGCTCACTTCGCCGTATTGCGCGCGTTCGAGTTGGCCCCACACGAGGGTGCGCACACCGTAGCGCTTCAAGATGTCGAGCCGCCGCGCCGAGTCGGGCGTGGTGAAGGCGGTGCGCGCTTCCTCTTTGCGCTTGAACACTTCTCGGAACTGTTCTCCTGCGCGGCGCCCGACGAACTCGTCGGCACCTTCTCCTTCCTCCCGCTTCAAACGAAGCGGCGAGGGGCTCCAGTAGAACGAATGCGATTGCGGCCCGATGATCGTCGGGATGCCTGTCGCGTGCGTGTAGCGCGTGTAATCCGAAAAGTCGCCGCCCTCTTTTTGCTCGGCTTCGAGCAGGTTTTGATCGGGCGGCGTGTGAAGTTCCAGCCAGCGCGCCGCGTCTTGTTCACCTCGACTGAGATGCGCCCAGCCGTCCCAATTCTGGCGAAGTGCCGGATCGAAACCGTGCGCCCGTCCCACGGTGTCCACCAAAGATGAAGTCGCCATCACCAGCACAACTGGCACGAACAACAGTTTCAACGCGAGCGGCCAGCGCTTAAGCGAAAGATAAGCTCCTGCGCTTGCGGCTGTGCCCCACAAAAACCAGGTTTGCAAGCCGAATTTGAAAATGGTGTCCTGCCTTTTAAAGTCGGTTGCCACGGGAAAGTGCGGGTCGCCCAAAAAACCGGCCCACGTCGTTTCGCTCCAAAGCAGGGCGAACAATCCCGCCAGCGCCAGAATCGAAGCGAATCGCAACGCGCCACGCCCGCACCGCGCACCGCGTACTGCCAGCCACGCGCTGACCAGCAAAATCGGGATCACCAATCGCGCCGGATTGAGTGCCGCGAACCACACGCTCAGCGATTCGGGCGTGGGGACGGGCTGGACTTCCAAACCCGTTGGATAATCCCAATCGTTCCCACTGGGAAAACCCCAACCGCGTTGGCCCAGCCACGCCGCGAGCAAGGCGAATGTGCCCAGCGCTCCCAAAACCAGCCACGCGCGCCGCTTTGAGCCAAACAACCACGCGGTGCCAAACGCGGCCCAGGTCAAAACAAAGGGCGCCCACATCAGCAACCATTTGCGCAGTGGCGAGGCCGGAAGTGTGAGCAGTTGCGGCCCGCGCGCCGCCGTGTTGATGCCGAGCAAATAGGGCAAAGCCAGACCAATCGCGCCGCCCAGCGCGAGCAGTAACCACAAAACGCGGCGCGGCCAAAGCGGTTTGGCCAGAGTCGCGTTCTCTTGAGTCGGCTCGTCACTCGACGCGCGTTGGGGCGCCGGTTCAGAACCATTTGGGCTTCGATTCGCAGACAGCGCGCGAAGTGCCGAGGTCGCCGCGTTCTCTTGAGTTCGATTGGCGGAAGCACCCGCGCGTTGTGCCGGAGTTTCTGCGGGTGCAAGTGCGGCGGTTTTAGCCTTCTTCGCGGCGCCCGCCCTCTCGGTCGAAGGGTTCGACCGTTGCGATGCGCCCTTCTGGGGTTTCGTGGCGCAAGCATCGGTGTGTGCAGACGAAATCTCCCGTTCAGGCGCGCTCTGTTGCGGTGGCCTCGAGCCAATGCCCGCGCGTTGCGGCGCCGCAGGTTCGGCTTCTGTTGGGGCTTGTTGAGTTCGATCAGCAGGCGCGAGCGAGCGGCGTGACCAAAGCGCAAAGCGTTCAGTTCGGGTGCACGGCGCGAGCAAAAATGCTAGCCCAATCAAAAGCGCGAACGCCGGAAAATCCCAAGTGTTGGTCAAAATTTGCGCGCCCAGAAACACCGAGCACACGCCCAGCAGTTGCACTCGCCGCCGCCAATCCGAAGCGCGGCAAAGCGCCCAGGCGAGGGTCATCAACGCGATTTCGATGGGAAAATCGAAGTAGTGCGCGTGCAAATCGGCCTGGTTGAAGGTGAACCAGGGGAACTCGTTGATGGCGTAGGGTTGCACGCGTGACACGTCGAAAAACTTGAGCCGTAGCAAAAGCGTGCGCGAGTAACCGTCGGGATGAATCCACTGATAGAGCGGTTGTAACGTGCCCAAACCGAGCACAGCGAAAGAGACGAACAGGCCGCCGCCCCATTTTTGCGTGAGTCCCCATGCCAGGGAAAACAGCGCCGACACGCACAGCGCGGGCAGCGTTGCGCACATCAAGTTGTAGCTCCAGCGCGTCGTCGTGCCGCTGGCGCGCGTCAAAAGCGCCGCTTCGAGGTGGCCTAAAACGTAATACGATTCCAGCCGCGCGCCCGCCGCGTAGGGGTTGGGCGGCGGCAGCCTCTGCGCGCGCGACAAAGTGGCGACCAGCACCGAGTCCATGCCTTTTTCTCCGTTACTCCCGCTCGTGTCGCTCCAAAACCCACGCAGCGTCCAGAACACCAGAAACGTCGCCAGAAACGCCGCTTCAACACCCAACAAAGCGCGGCGGCGGGCTTTCCATTCCCGCTGCGCAAGCGTTCGTTCGCCCCAGCCAAACGCCAGACACGCCCCAGCCAAAACCAGATACAGCCACGCACAAAGCGCAACGGAAACGCCCGCGTGACCCAACCAGAACGCGATCACGCTCCACAACGTGAGAAACCCGATGCGACCCAAAGCTAACCCGCCATCGGGCAGGGCATAACCCGTTAAACGCAGAGCAACGGGAAAGCCGAGCCATCCGGCGCCCCAGATGAGGAGCAACCACCACAAAAAAACGGAAAACGGCATGGAGCACATTCCATTTTGCGGCATCGAAGCGAGGTTTGAGCAACAACGCTAAACCACAAAAGCCGCCCGAACCAATCGGGCGGCTTTTGCGGGTTCTTCCCACACCAATGGGCAGAACAGGAGAATCAAACCGAAGAAACGACCATGAAAACCAACGTTCAACACGTGCGCTGAGCCACCCTGCGCTCAACCGAAAAACATT
>JAABUM010002856.1_pt1 | contig 22282 bp, 25 predicted proteins | sample 5559161 | NCBI WGS metagenome assembly JAABUM01 (sample SAMN10711868, study PRJNA513369) | rock metagenome | isolation source: Antarctica rocks | place: Antarctica: Victoria Land, Siegfried Peak nord
GTCCACCGCGGTGTTGTAATTCGTGAGTCGAACTGGACGGACTGCCGGATTGGTTCGGTTGAACCAATCCCGTTCGATGGCCTTATGGTCATAGAGTTCGACAGGTGCCATTTCCTGCGGTGCGATCTGACGGGAATGGTGGGGGCACTGTTCCGCGACTGCACCATTGATGAATGCGCTATGCCCAGAGGCGATAGGTGGCCGAACGACAACTGGAAGAAGCCGGGCCAGTGCATCGACCTTGGACTGCCCGACTGCGCCGTGAAGTTCCCCCGCTAGATGGAATAGGCGCCCTGTTGAGCCACCCAGCACGAGGACGGTAGCGCGTACCAGGACGGGTGGGAGATCAGGCTCATACGGCTACCCCTGTCGCGTCACGCCAGGTGGTGCCGTCTGACCAGCACGGCTTGCCGAGTGTTGTGTCGTAGTACGAACCCGAGACGCCGACATTCGCGGCGGTCGGGCGTGATGCCGTGGCAAATGGTTGGGACCCGTCAGCAGCCCACCCCGTTGCGTCGGTGCCGGACATCTTCCGCCACCGTTGCAACTGCACGCCACCGGAGAGGTAGTTCATATACATCGAACCGGGAGGTGCGGTGATGATGTTGACGGGCGTGCCGTACCCCCACCGGATCTCAGTGGTGCTTGCTACGTCACCGCCACCAAGGGTGATCCGCTTACTGGGGGTGTCCAGTTTGAAACGGTCGTAGGTATCGGCGGGGTTCTTGGTCCTTAGCGTTGACCCGGCAATGCGCATCTGCCATTTAGTCAGGACGTCGAGGCCGAGTGCGCGCCACCCGGCCTGCATCATGGTCAGGGTGCCGCTCGTACCCCCAGCAACGTTGGACATGACCATGCCGCCATCGGAGCCGAGCTCGTACTCGGCGTAGTCGTTGCCGATGATCCAGTTTTGCCTAGACCCGGCATCCGCGACAGCCCCGATGGACGATGAGCCGTAACCGCCTTGGATGACGTTGCGGAATGCGCCGGCTCGCCAGGCTACGGGTGCCTTCGCGCCGTTCTGGGTAAACTCAAATCGGCAGTCACGCCACGCGTTGTCCGTCGAGTAGCACTCGATGATGAACTCTTCCCGGCCACCTTCCAGCGATGCCCCGTACCAGCGGTTGTTGTTGATGGATGCCGCGGCCCCGGCGGTGTGGATCTTGATGTGCCGCATCCCCGCCTGGGGGTACACACCGTCGAAGTGGGAGTAGCTGCCACCGAAGAAGTTGTTCTCGTTGACAAACGCCTGTACCGGGCTGTTGGTGTTGGCGAGCTGCAACGACAGGTTGACGAGGCCACCTTCCAGCGCCCCGGCGTCGAAGTTGTTGTAGGCGACCCCGCCCTGCCCGTAGGTTCCGTCACCGAGTAGGAGCAAGTTGGTCTCGAAGTTGGCGATGCGCTGGTACTTGATGGCGCTGCGGTAGGTGTTGCGGATGATGAGGCCAACGGTCCCAGCGGTCCACACTGCCCCGGTTGGTTTGGAAGCGCACACGATGTGACCGATATCGACGTTGACCTGCCACAGTTGCCCGACTGCGGAAGAGCCGATCTGGACTGCGGTCCCGGTCCCGGCGTAGTTGATGATCGCGTCGGACAGGTCCACGTCGCCCTTGATGACGAGGGTCGTGGTTGTTTTGAACGTGCCCTGGAATCGGACGCGGCGGCGGGGTTTGACGGTGTTCGATGAACCCGGTGTCGCGTTGGCGTCTAGCAGTGCTTGCATCGCGGCGCCGCACTCGGTGACGCCGGTCGGGTCTACTCCGGTCGCGTTGGTGCCATCAACGGGTCTGCCGCTCGATTGGCTCCAGACCGTATTCCCGTAGGTCTTCAGGGCACCCTGCGTCAGCGATGCGGCGTCGTTGATGAGGGTCTTGACCTGCGTATCGGGTGCTGCCAGCGCGGATGCTTGGGCAGCGGCGGCAGCGGTCGCTGACTGCTGGGCGGCGGTGGCCGACGTTGCGGACGACGCAGCAGCAGCGACAGCCTGCACCTCGAACTGCGCCGCCGACGTGTACTGCGCCGGGACGGGGGTCGCCACGGGCAGGGTCGAGAGCGGGACAACCCCACCGACGAGCGCCGTCGTAGACGAAACCATCACCGTTCGCAGAGGAATGTCTACAGGCTGAGAGCCCGCCGCGGGGATTGAGATGGCAACACTAATTGCGTAGCCCTGCGCTGCCTGTGGCAACGACGAGTCATTATTGGGCCACACGTCGATCGTCTGCCCGTACGCACGCCGCACGGGTGACCCCTTGAGGATGATCCCGATTCCAGGCACTGGGACGTCCCGGTCGAACGAGAGGATGATCTTCGCGCCGAATGCGGGTGTCAGGTCGGGGAGGATCGGGTCCAGCAGCAGCGGCACGGTCGCCATCAGTCAGCCTTCCGGTCGAGGGGGTGGGTCAGTTCGCGGCGAGGTGTGCCAGCGCCGCCTGGACACCAACACCCAGCGCGGACTGCAACTGCTCATCGGTCGGACCAGCGGCGGCAGCCTCGACGGGCGCAGGCACGGCAGATGACAGCACGGGCATATTTACGGCAATCGGATCGGTCTGCTGCTCGACCAGGGCGTCATGAACCGGCGCGTCCTGCGGGACGTCAGGCTCGACAGGAACGTCCGGCGGAACGTCAGCGAGTGCATCGGCGCGACCTGCAGCATGCCCGGCGATGTAGTCACCGTTGTCATCCGGGTCGGGGGTGAAGGTCTCATTCGGACCGGTAGCTTCCAACGCTGCCACGGCGTTGCGGTTCACGGACGCGGGCGAGTAGACATTCGCGCGGGTATACAGACCCTGGAGCAGCGCGAGGAGTGCCCACACGGCTGCGACGATGGCACCTATTTGCTTGCCCGTGAGGACCAGCCCGAAAGCGGTACCCACTCCGACGACAGCGAAGATCAAGGCGATGAACAGGGCGGGGTTCTTGCCCATGGTGAGCTTCTTCATAGTGGTCAGACCTTCCAGTTTTTGAGCGGGGGGCGAACGTTCCAGAGCAGCCACATCTGCATCGCGTAGACGCCGTTGGATGTGGTGCCGGGGTAGATGGGTGTGCGGGTACCAACGCGGCGGGCAAGAGCCGCCGCCGTGCCGGGGCCATGGCCGCCATCAACCTTGATCCCGAGACGCCACTGCAAGCCCCTGACGACGGCAGAGTTGTAATCGGGCACTGCCGCCCACCCGAATGCCTTGGTCAGCTTCCGGGTGGTGTTGCCGCTCCAGTTCGCGTCCACGCGAATCGGGTTACCGAGCGCGTTGAAGTCCGGGTACCCGAACCGTGTCCCGTTGGGGGTGGGCGCGCCATCGCCGTAACGGTCGTCGCCGCCGACGTCCATGTGGGTGTGGTTGCCACCCTCGTAGTGCGCGGCCAGTCCCCAGCGGGCGATCTGCGGGAAAATGTACGCAACCATGAAGCGGCGTTCGAGGTAGTTGCTGCCAGCGGTGTTCAGGTCGGCTGCGGCACCGATGCGCAGACGCCCGTACGGCAGCGCCTTACTGAGGTGGTGCCAGGACGTTTGTCCGCCCGCGTACCGCTCGTTGATGTGCACGGCGAGCGTCACCCGGTTGTAAACGTTGTCTTCGTAGATGACTGGCGTGAACCCGTGCGCCTTGCACAACGGAATGAACACGTCCCGGATGAAGCAATGGATCAGCATCTGGTTACTGGCGCGGGTAAATCTGGCGCTCATTTGCGGCCTCCCATGATCTGGCCCTGATTTAGGGCGCGTTGCCAGGCTTGGGCGCCGGGCGATGTCGGATGGCTGAAGGTGCCGGCGTTGTTTGGGAAGCCGAGGGAGCACAGCAGCGCGTAACAGGTATCGGATGCTGCGGAGTCGTGGGCGATGTTCTGGTAGATGCCCTGCCCATCCGGGGCCAGCGAGTAGCCGGTGCGACCGGTCCACCCGGCAGCGTTGAGCTGGCGTTGCAGGTAGGCGACGGCGTACTCGTACCGGGACGCACCGAGCAACCGCATGAACGCTGCCTGCGTTCCGTTACCGACCTGTCCGTCCTCAGCGATCTGGGCGCGGGCTGCCTTCGCGGGAGCGGCTGGCGCGGGCAGGATGTCGGACCCGAGACCCTGGAATGCCCGGTAGAGGGCGAGGCGTTCGGTGTACCCGTTGAAGCCGCCGTTGATCCGCAATACCACGGTGCGGAATTCCCCGGCTTTTGCATGGGGCAGTAGTCCCTTGGCCTGCCAGAACCACACTCCGCCGAGCCATGCCCACCGCAGATCGGACAGTGAGGCTGGGTTGTCGACGAACTGGGCCGGGTCAGTGATCAGGCCCTTGTCGTGGCACCACACACCGAACGCCGCATAGTTCTGCGACCATGTGACCTGCTCGAACGTGCGCCCGATGTACGGGGCGTACCGCTGCCCGCTGCCGTACTCCGTGGTCGTGCGGAAGTAGGCGGACTCCAGTGTCATGTTCGCGAGGAACGCGGCGGCCTCATCGGTTGTCGTCACCCCGAGCATGGACAGGGCCTCGTCGGCACCGGCTGCGAGCGCAGACCACGGCATGACCTGATTTCCGGATGTTGCGCCGGGGACGGCGGTCAGCGCGCCGCGCAAGGTAGTAGCAGTGATTGGCATGGGTGCCTCCGGGCAGCAGAAAGGCCCGCACGATGGCGGGCCAGGGGTGAGGGGTGAGGGGTGAGTCAGTCGGTCGATGTGGGGTGTGCTGAGCGGGTCAATGCCAACGCCTCAGCTCGGGCGCTACGTATCGCGCGGGTGAGGAGCACGTTATGCCGCCACATCACGTACGCGATGCAGAAGTACAGGAGCACGCCAAGCTGAAGCTGCCCTGGGTAACCCACGTAAAGCCGTCCGTGTGGTAGATAATTGTTGAAGTATGCGGTGATGTTGTTGGCATCGACAAAGGCCAAGAACGCTGCCACGACAACTGCCCATGACATCACCGCACGCCCCTCAGGACTTATGCTCCATCGTCTCCGGGAGTACCGGATCGCGAAGATCGTCGCCAACAGGAACGCTGCCGTGCGCAGCACGATCGCAGTAAGGATTAGAAAGTGGGTCATAATTTACCCCCCCAGGGCGCGGTGGATAGATTCGCCAAGGTGGTTGCGGCGAATGATGGCTAAGGCTTGCGCTTCGATCTGGTCTACATCGCCCTGCTGCGCTCGGACACTCTTCAAGCGCGCCACGGATTCGGCGATCTGTTCGTCGGTGACGTCTCGACGCCACGGCCAACGCAGTTTCATCAGGTCTGCTCCTGCTGCTGATCACTGACGCCCGCAGCGCGTTCCGCAACGGACGTCATTGCGTGCATGGACACTCTCGCCCCCGCGAGTAGCTGTGTATTTTGCGCACTCACCGTTTCGGCGATCGTGCGCCAACGGTCCCGTTCTGCCAACGCCTCGACGTGGACCTTGCGGGGCACAAGGTCACCGCGGATAATCGCCATGACGATGATGACCACGACCGCGCCCCAGCCCAGATTGGTCAGGGGAAGGGAGGTTATATCCATCGTCTACACCTGCTCAGTTGTGGCATGCGGCCCCTCACTGGGATGCCTCGTACAGGATTTGCCCGGTGATCTGGTCGGTGCCCGCCCCCGTGGTGATCCACGAATCCGAGTTGGATGCCAACCAGGTGCCGTCCGGTTTCAGGAAGCTGATACGGCTCGGGCCAATCTTGATGACCGTCAGCGGTAGGTCGGTTTGGACACCAGCGTTGGAGATGCGGGTGAGTTTCCCCGCCCCGGCGTTGACAAATCCGGTTCCTGCGATGGGCAGCGACAGACGCCACCGGCCCGTACCAACATTGGACCCCTGGTCGCGCTTCAAGTTTGCCGTTGCGGATGTAGGACCCGGATAGGTCCGTGGCAGGCCCGCCGTTGGTCGCTGTGTTCAGCTCGGTCGTGCCATCCCATGAGTACCACTTCGGTGCGAACGTGGTTGACCTTGCGAACGAACCGACCGCGAACCACGCGGACCCGTTGATGGTGGCCCAGATCGTTTGCTCGGCGGATGTGCCCGCGATCCAGTTCAGACCCGGCCCAGAAGGGACCGCGGCAGTCATCGCCGCATAGTTCGGGTACCACGTCGAGAGGCCCGGTGCGATCGCCGGCCAAAAGTCCTGATTGAACCAATCGGGGAAGGTGTACTTAGACGATGACAGGTCGTTCGGGTCCGCGTCAACGGAAATCCCCGGAACGTTGCCCGGCTGCAAAGTCACCATGCGTTACGGCTCCTCATGTCGTTTTGTGAAGCGAAATGGAATCGACCCGCACCTGGCAGGCCGTCCCCGCGTCGGCGGTGACTTTCACCCACATCGCCGCGTAGTAACAGTCGCCCGGTGTGGTCAGCGAGTTGGTAAGGGCCTGGTATGTCGTGGACGGGGACGTAATTGACGCCAGGGGCAGCACCGTGCCCAGGTCGGGGGTGCACGCCTGGATGCTCGGCGCGGTGATCAGGGACGCCGCGACCGTCAGGTTCGCCACGGCAGAGCTGCACATCACCTGGAGGGAGAACGCGTAGTTCGCGGCCGGGTCGATGTAGAACGCACCATCGGTGGACAGTGACCCGATCGGGGGAACCGTGTCCGGGGAGATCGTGAACATGGCCGCCCCGGTACCACCGATACCGCCGATGGCGTCCAGGGAAACTGCAACGGGGCCGGACGACCACGCGGTGGACCAGCCACTAATACCCAGCGCGGCACCGCCCGGATTGTCAGCGACAGCAAACCCACCGTTGGCGATAAGTTCCGGCCCAGACACGCTCGTCGCGATGACCTCGATCGCCCGGTACGTTTGCCCGATCCGAAGCAACGTCACCGCAGCACCGACAGTCACGACAAGCCCAGCGGCCGGGATCGCGAACACCTCACCGCCGCGTTGCAGGACCGATATTGTTCCGTCACCGTTCAGGGCGCTCACCACGCCAGTTCCGACGATCACGCCAATCTCCCGTCATCGTCCGGTGCCGCAGCACCCGTGCAGCTCACCCCAGCGGCCAACAGGTCGAAGGAGTACGTTTTGCAGATCAGGGGGTACGGGGTGCCCGCGTACCGCACGTCGTGCCGGTCGCCGGCCTCGACACCGGGGTGCCGAGGCGCCGTGTAGCTGACGGTCGTCGCGTTCCCCTGGTGCTTCAGTCGCTCCGTCTGGCCCGCGAGGAGGCACTGGGAATTACTCGTGAACAGCGAGGATGCGTAGTAGGCGACGTTCTCACCCATCTGCGCGACCAGCGCCGCGTCAATGGACACCGCTGAGTACGCCGCACCCGTCGCGTTGTCCGAGTGCGCGACGACCACGTTGTAAACCCGCGACTCGTCCACCGACCGCGACGCCGTAGCGAGGTTCTTGGCTTCCCTGATAGACCAGTCGGCGCGCTGCGACTGGTACCGATTCGGGCGCAGGACCCACACCCCGTCAGGGCGTAGAAAAGTCTCGCACCGGATCGACGTAGCCAGCTCCGTGATAGCCGCAGCCCGGTCCGTGTCCCACGTGACATCAGCGACACGGGTCGCGTTCTGAGACTGGTCCAAGAACGTCACGTTCGGGAGAACCTCACGGACCAGTTGCTGAATGTTCTGCGCAACCGTCTGACCGATCTTCACCCCAGACCTACGCGGCGACCAGAACCGCGCCCGGGTGACCCGCAACCCCAGGTCGGGGGAGGTCAAGCTGATGGAGTCGGCGTTCCAATCCGCGTCCCGGCTATCGAAGATGCCCCAGTGCACAGGGATACGTGCAACCCGTGCACCAGCCTGCACGGTTTCCCAAACCCGGATCTGGCACCCCAACGACATCAAAGCCGCCTCAGCCTTATCCGTGCGCGCCACCGTCAACGACAGTGACCGGCGCGAGAACGAACTACCATCACCAGACACCGAGCCCGCGCTAAAGTCCAGCGGGATCGTGCGGCCCTGCGCGTACGCATTGGCCTGCGCACCCCCGCCACCAGACCTCTCAAACAGCGCGTCGAGCGTCGCGTCCGGGTACCGGATCACGGTTGGGCCCAGGCGATGGAACCCTCACGCCACGGGCCAGGACCATCCAGCCACCCCGAGCCCGGTAGCGACCGGATCACGTCAGGTCGGTCAGTCGGGACCAGGGGCAGAGTGATCTGCCACATGACCTGGCTGTACGAGTTGCTCATTGCCTGCTCGGAAACGTCGCCGACCATGACCCACGGGTTGACCTTCTCGATGATCCAATGCGATGGGGGGATCGACAGGTACTTCGCACCCTTGAGGTCCGTCAGGTCCGACAGTGCGGAGTAGTCGTCCTGGGCGAACACTTGCGCCAGGATCGACCCGGCCCGGTCCTGCCGGCCAAAGTCCTTGGTGTGCGGTCTCGGGTTGCCGGGGATCGTCAGCGACGACATCACGGATGCCCGCGTCCATGCGTGTGCCCCATCGTGGGGGATGTCCAGTGGGACGGACAGTTCCGGGTGGTTCGGGTCGATCAGCCACAGCGTGGACTCCGGGAGCGTCACTGGGCCAACCGTTACGCCCGACCCGGCAGCGTTCAGCGCGTACCGGACGGGGACACCCTGCGGTGCCTCATAGTCCAGCAGCGCACCGTCCGTGTCGGTGATGTACCGAACCTGATCCCAGGTGCCCGTGCCGACCACGTTGCGGTACGCCGAACCCCCCGACGCGTGGACCCGGACAAGATCTGGGCCGTTCGATCCGAGGACCAGGCGGGCATCAATCTGCGACTGCCGCAGCGTCGTAACGAAAACCGACGCCTTAGCATTCGCTGGCCCGGTGTCCTCCACCGAGTACACCAACAAAACGTCGCCATTGGGCAACTCAGCAAAGTTGCCGTACAGCATCGCCCGGCCCGTGCCCGTGGGATCACCACGAGACACGAACGACAAGCCATCGTCAGAGTCAGCCAACCCGGTCGGGTGGTGCAACGTGTCAACACCCGGAACAGACTCGTCCCGATAGGTCAGCAACCATGCCCCGGTCGATGTCCGAATCGCGGACGGCTGCCCGGACGCGGCCTGCAACACTGCAACTGGGGAAGACCACGTGAAATACGTCGCATCCCACAGGGACTGCCAGATCGTGGACCCACCGAAGGAGTCATCGTTGCGGATGAACGCCGTCACCTGCGACGGCCCGACGGCTAGCTTCGTCTCGGAGAAGTTGGAGACATTATTGTTACCGCCGGGCATCCCGGCGTTGACCCACGTTGCCCCAACGTCATTGGAGAACAACGCCATTGGGACCCAGTTCTTGCCACCCACGATCGGCCCGTACGCCGTCGCCAACAACACCGGAGTGCCGTTGTCGTTGAACCACAACAAATCTGAGGGGAAAGCCCACGTCGCGTTGAACGTCGACGCCATTGGGACCGGGTTGCCCCTGGTCCACGCCACCCCATCAGGGGACGTGATCAGGTACCCAGACCGGCCCAACGGGTTTTTTGTGAAGTCCGTGGCCTGAATGTACGCAACGAACTGCCCAGAGCCACCCGTGAACGATGGCGCCCACACCACGGCCGCAGCCGAGGCGGCCACGTCCGGGGACGGCTCATCCCACACAATGCCCAAGTTGGCCCACGTCACCCCACCATCAGTGGAACGGGCACCACCAACGGACGATGCACCGTTGCCGACATGCGACAGGGAGTGGTACCACATCGCGACGACGACCCCGGCACCGTTGCTAGCGACGACCGGGAACGCGTCGTAGATCTGCTCCGATTCCAACGGGATCGAAACGCCCGTGGGCAGGTAAACACTCACGTTAACCTCCCGTCAGGACTGAGGTGGAGCCACGCTCGGCACGCTTGCCTTGCTCCCTGGACACGAACGTCACCAGCTCATGGCCACCCGGCATCGTCAGCACCAGTCGGTCGCCGTTCTGTAGGCCAGGCGAACAGTGATGCCCGCCGGCAAGCGCAGCCTTGGACTGCGCGTGGTTGAGGACGGTCTCGCCACCACGGAAGTTGCGGAACTGCGGTGACATGACGACCTCGTAACCGTTCTCAGCGACACCCGCGATGCCAGGCAGCGCCGAACGGGTACCGAACTCGTACCCGTGGCCGTGGCCGATGACCCCGAACATGCCAGGGTTGCCATAGCTTCCCTTGGCATAGTGGATAGCCGCGAGCGCGTTGTCAGTGCCATTAAAGATGTTGCCGTGGCCGGGGAACTTGTTCGCATTGAACGTCGCAGAGATGGTAGGCCCTTGGCAAGGTCACCGGATCGGTTGTTGACGTCGCCGATGTTGCCCTGCACCGCGTTTTGGTTGCCACCGGATTCAAGCTGCACCTGCCGCAACCATGCTTGGACGTTGTAGCTCGAATTAGAAACACCGTTTGCTGCGAGGGCCCCAGAGATGGTGCTTGCCCACCGCTGCACACCCGATCCGGCTGGTGCGCCCGCGCTACTGCCACTGCCACCGCCGCCGGATGCGCCATCGTTACCGAACCCGATAGCGCCAGACAGGAGCTTCTTCGCGGCACCCGTCAGGAACTTGCCCGTGAAGTCACCGGGGAACTTCTTACCCAGCGAAGAGAGCGGGCCGTCGATCAGCTTGGAGAGGCCGGAGAACGCGACCGACTTGGCAAAGCCTGCGACGTTGCCGAGGAGGGAGCCGATGCTGCCGCCGCCGCCGCTAGTTCCAGAGACCGGGACGAGACGCCCTCCCTTTGACTGCAACTCACTGGTGTCAATGTGGACGTGGTTCCCGTGACCCTCGTAACCCGGCCCCTTGAACCCAAGGTTCGCCGCGGCCGCGAGGTTCTCGACCTTGCCGAACGTGCTCGGCCCGCCGCCGCCGCTGACGTCGATGGCGTTCGCGAACTTGTGCAGCGAGTACTGGCTGTGCGCGCCAGGGTGCACCCCACCAAACAGGGGGTGCTCAATGACCGTGTACCCGTACTTCTGCAACTGGTGGCCCACGTTGACCATCGCGGGTGCGAGACCTGGGCGGTAACGCTCAATCCCTGACCACGCCTCACCTGCGCGCAGCGAGCCACCACCCGCGAACCCGCGGACCTTGGCGGGAACGATCCGAGCGCGGCCCTCATGCAACGCCTGGTGCGCGCCGAGACCATCACGATTCACGGTCTCGCTGGTGTGCATGAACTCGTTGCCGTGCCACTCGACGATGCCCTTGGACTGGTACTTCCCGCCAGCACCCGAGTAGCCACCACCAGACTTACCCAATGCACGGCCAGCGCGGGGACCCGCAGTAGCACCGCTCGAACCGCTCGAACCGCTCGAACTGCCGACCTTTTGTAGCGGTTCGATGTGCAAACCGAAGAGCTTGCCGATCGTGTTGAACCCGGAAATGAAGGGGTTATTGATGATAGATATGACAGCGTTGATCGGGTCTGAGACTAGCTTTTTCAGACCGGCCCAAATGCGACCTATGGCCGAGAGCGCATTGGAGAACACCTTCTGCAAGCCGCCCGAGCCGAGCATCTTGGAGATGGCGTCCCTAGCGTTCTGGATCGGGGTCGTGAAAAGCTTGGTTAGCCCGTTCCACGATTTTGAGATCCACCCGGTGAACCACGACCACATGAGGCCCCAGCCACGCTTCTCAGCATCCCAGAAACTGGAGACCCAGCCCCTGACGTTATCGATCGGCTTCATCAGCAACGACGACAACCGGTTCCAGGATTTGGAAACCCAACTAGTCAGCCACGACCACATGATCGACCAGCCGCGCTTTTCCATGTCCCAGAATTTGCTGAGCCCAGTCGCCGCATTCCGTATAGGCCTCATCAGGAATTCCGTCAGCCCATTCCAGGACTTGGAGACCCACGTCTTCACCCATGTCCAGGCAGAGGAAAAATAACCCTTGATGGCGTTCCAGTTTCGGTACGTCCACAATACTGCGTAACCCATCGGGCCAATCAGAATTGACCCGATGGTCTGCCAGTTTTTGCGGAAGAACGTTGACACCCAGTTCCAGGCTGACGAGAAGTAGCCCTTGATGTTTGCCCAGCCGCGCGAGAATGCCCCGCCAACATTGGAGAAACCGCCAGCGATCTTGTCGTAAATGCCCTTCAGCCACGGCCATGCCGTGTTCACGATCCAGCCGATCGTGGTGCTCCAGGCTTCCTTGATCCACTTCCAGGATGCCTGGACCCCGGCGCGGAACCAGCCCACCTTTTTGTACATCACGACGACGGCAACACCAAGCGCGACAAGCCCAACGATGAGCAGTACCACAGGGTTTGCCATCATCACAATGTTGAACGCAGCCTGCGCCACTGCCCATATGCGCGTCGCTGCGGCAACAATGCGGACGGCGACGTTCCAGGCCTTGATGCCGAGCACTACCGCACCGATAGCAATGGCGATACCACCGAGCACCTTCGGCGACAATCCGGCAAGGAATCCTGTCACGGAACGGAACGCGCTAGCCATCGCGGCACCTAGCGGGGCAAGGCCCACGGCCAGCTTGCCGATGATGACGAACAGGTTCCCGAACAGTCCACCAATGACCGGGGCTTCCTTCACAATGTACGCGATGAAAGACTGGAAACCCTTGGTCTTGCCCACCTTGCTCGACCATGAATCGAACGCTTTCGCGCCCTTCTCGAACCAGCCGAGGAAGATGGTCGCAACCGGCGCAAACGCCTCCCACAAGTGCATGAAACCGGAGATAAGGTGCCCGGCCATACTCGCCGCCAGCGTGAACCATTTCGGTAGGTACACGGACAGGAACTTCACGAACTTCTGCCCGTCCGGGCCGCCGAGGGCCTTGCCTGCCTTCTCGGCGATGTCACCCATTGCCTTGGCCAGCCCACCCACCAACCCGGTGAGCGGCTTCATCAACGGGGAAAGGGACTGAAGCCCCTTTTGCAACCCAGGCAGGAACCCGTTCTGCGCGGCCTTCGACAAGTCGCCAAACCCAAGCTTCGCGGACATTATGAACTTGAGGAAGTCTTTGCCGGCCGGGGTAAGCTTCGCAAGCGCGGCCTCAGTCTTCTTCGCCGCCGCCGACCCAGCCGTGCCCGTCTTCGCGTGGGCCTTCTCCAGGTTCCGCTGGGCAGCCGTTACCGCATCAGTGGCTTGCTTGATCTGGAACGCGCCCTGGCGGGCCTGCTGGGTCTGCGCGGTCTGCGCGGAGGCAACACCTTGGCGGGCCTTCTGCTCAGCGCGGGCGCCGTTGTACTGCGCGTCAGACAGCTTCTGCTGGGCCGCGGCGATCGCGCGCGCGCCCTGAACCTGGGTCTGCACGACGGTCTTCTGCGCCTTGACCAGCGCCTGCTGCTGCGCTAGGACGGACTGGTTTGCCTGTGACTCGGCCTGCTTCGCGGCGATGACCGATTTGGAACCCTCGACACCGGCCTTCTGTGCGTCCTTGTTTGTCTTCGCGGCATCCTTTGCGGCCTGCGCCTGCTCGATCAGCGACTGCTTCGCCTGGTCAAGGGACAGCTGCGCCTGCTTTTTCTGCAAGTCCGTGGACTTGGGGTTACCCATCGTCTGCGACAGGTTCAACTGGGCCTGCTGCACCGACAGCGCCGCGCCGCGCTCAGACAGCGCTGCGTCCGTTGCAGCGAACTTAAGCTGCTGCAACGTCTGAACTTCGGCCTGACGGGCCTGGGTGAGGTTCTGCTGTGCGACCTGCGCTTGCCCCTGGGCGCTAGCTAGGTTCTGCTGCGCCGACAGCACGCCGGCCTGGGCAGACTGCGCCTGCTGCGCGGCCTGCTCCCGTGCCTGCGCAACACCCAACTGAGCGTTACGAATCTGCCCAGCGGTCGAGCGCTCAACGTCGGCGAGGTTCTGCTGCGCGTCCTTGATCTTCTGCGCCGCTGACACGGCGGACGCTGCGACGTTCTGCCGGGTGTTCGCCAGGGACCGCTCCGACTGCGCGACCTGCTGGTTAGCAGCCGTGATCGCCGCGGCCTGCGCGCCACCGTCACCGGCTGGCTTCGCTGATTTCTGCTGGGCCTGGATCGCCTTGTAGGCGTCGATGACGGGCTTGATGGCCAGGATGGCGACACCCACGGCGGCACCAGCGGCAGCGGCCGCGGAACCGATCGCGGCGAGGGCACCGACCGCGACGGCACTGGCAGCAACGGCGAGGGGGGCAAGGCCGATGAGCGCGGCAGCTAGGAATCCGACCCCGCCTTCACCACCCGCGGCGGCCGCTGCGGCACCGGTGGCAGCGAGCTGCGCATCAGCACCAGTCGTGTCGGCATCAACTGTGATCGTGGGTCGTAGCCGGCCTAGTGCGTCGGCCTCGGCGAACACCTCGGCAAGGACAGCCTCAGCGCGCGCCGCGTCCCCATCGACACGGATCGTGGGGCGCTCACCGGCAACGGCCTCAGCTCGTATGCCCACCTCAGCCAACGCGGCGATAGCGCGGGCAACGTCAGCCTGCACCTGGATAGACGGGGACGACGCGCCCAGTTCGTCGGCGCGGGCCTGGATCTCGTCCAGCGCCGCAGCGGCATGGGCCACGTCGGCATCGACCAGGATGTCCGGGTGGTTTGTGCCCAACTGGTCCAGACGCTCACGGATCTGAGCGAGCTTCGCCAGGGCCTCGTCGTCGGACAGGGTGACACCCACCTGCGCGGACAAGGCGTGCAAGTCCATGCGGAGCTTGCCGATTTCCTCATCGGCCTGGGTCGCGTCAACGCCAACATTCGCCAGCGGGAGGTTATCTAGGGCGGTGCGGATGCGCTCCCTCGCGGTCGTTGAGAACGATGCCCCGAACCTGCTACCCGAACGTTCGCCCGCACCAGCGGCAGCGGTAGCAGCACCGTCACCGGACACGCCATCGCGGACAGCATCCGATACGTGTGGGGTGATGCGCCCGCCGATGGTCCGCCCGAGCTGGTCGCCCAACCGTTCGGCGACGGGAGTGAGCTGCCGGTCAGCGTCACGGTTGAAGTTCGATGCGTCCGGGACAACCCGGACACCAACAGACCCAACAATCGGGGTACCTTCAGCCATGAGCCCACCCCCTGTTCTTTCGGACCTGCTCGAGTAATTCGCGGCGGCGTGCTAGTTCGTCCACGGCCAACGACTCATCGCCGGGCGTGTTCTTGCTGCCACCGGGATAGGGCAGGGGCTTGAACGGCCCGGACTCTTTGGTGTCCCAGTTCGCGGCCCGGATGTCGTCGCGCAAACCCTGGATTTGGTAGTTGATGAGGTCCCACGCCTGACTGGTGAAGTCCGGGACACCACCACTTGACTCGGCGGGCGGCTGCTCGTCCCGGACCCGCGTGCGGTACGCCGACACCGGAGGGAGTCGTTGCACCAGCAGCGCGAGTTTCCGGGCCGACAATGTTCGCCAATCGCCACGATCAAACGCGGCCAGGTCAGCGGACGGGAACCAGCGGGCCAGGTCTGCCTCCAACTCCTCCGAGAACTCATCCAGGAGTGCGCGGAGGCTACCTATTCCCCCGTCTCAGCCCCGAAGTAATCGACGGCGGACTGGATGAACGGGCCGATTTCCCGGCCCCGCGGGTTTGCCTCCCGAAGCGCAGAAACGTCGTCCGGGTGGACGGCACCCTCCTGGCCCCACAGGAAGATGTCACCCAACCGGGCACCCTCCATCGCAGACGCGCGCCATTCCTCCGGGCTGCACACCCGGATGGTTTGACCGTTCAGCTTGCCCTCGAACCAGTCCAGGGCCTCAGCCTCAGCTTTACGACGAGCGGCGGGAGACTGGCGGACAGACGGCTTGGCGGGTGCGCGACGGTCGGTCGGCTTCTTCGCACCGGTGGGGATAGTAGGCATAGCGCAGGCTCACTTTCGTGTGATGTGACAGGACGCGCAGGCTGTGGTGTGGCCCGCCCCCCGAGCGCCTGCTCGCAACCCGGAGGGCGGGGAACGGGGGTTAGGCAGTGACGGTGATCGCAGAGACCGCCGACGCGCCCTGGTAGGTCGCGGTGATGTTCGCCGAACCGACAGCGACACCGGTGACTAGGCCGGAAGCGCTGACCGTTGCCACGGCCGGGTTGGACGACACGAACGTCGAGGTCCCGGTCACGTCAACACTGGCCGAACTCACGGTGACCTGCTGCGTCTTCACACCAGCCAACGAAAGAGTCTTCGCTGCCGGCGACACGACGATCGTGGTACCAGTCCCACCGGTGGCAGACGCGAGGTTCTTCTGGAGGTAGTACTCGTAGAACAGGTTCCCGTTGACGTCCGGGTAGCAGGTGAACGTCACCATGCGGTCCAGGACGGCACCCTGCGACAGGTTCAGGTCACCGGGGTTGGAGTTGCCAGCGGACGGGAGAGCGAAACGCATCCCGTCACCGTGCTGGCTGAAGCCCTCGAAAACGACCTCGTAGCGCACGTCCAGGGGGGTTCCTGCCGCTGCACCGAAGCTGCCATCCGCGGCAACGACGATCGTGCCCAGCGGAATGCTGCGGTACACCTCGACGACGTTCGGGGTCGTCTCCTGGAACGTGACGTCCGCGGTCGCGGTGTAGTCGGTGTAGAGGATGCCCTGGGTCGAAGTCGAACCGAACGACTTGATCGGGTTCGTTGACACGTTGGGCTTGAGGTTTACGCCCTTGGAGTCACAGTTTCCGAGGTCCGCGAACGACAGGTTGATGGGGGTCGTGATTGAGGTGGGGAACCCCGTACCGCCAGAGACGGCGTTACGCGCCCACGTCAGCGACGTACCGCGCGTACCGGCGGCCTTTGTGCCCGCAAGGATATTCCTGGGATCTGCCATGATGAAGCCCCTTCCGGGCATTGGGTGAACAGAGAAAAAGAGCAGGCAAACACCCCGGCATCGCGGTCGCGAACCAGGGGAAACTAGGGGGTTGGTTAGTGCTGTGCGCCTACGACGACACCGGACGTGCCCATGAACCGGGTCACGCCTTCGTCATCCCAGTACGTCTGGTCCATGCCGCTGATGAGGTCCGTCTCGATGACGCGCCCGTCACCATCGGTGAAGTTCGGCAGGTCCCACTCAATAGCGGTTTCCAGTGCCAGCGCGATTGACTCGGCGGTGTCGTAGTTGGACGCGAACACCTCAAGCCGGACCCTGGCGCGGTCGATGCCGTACTCCTTGGAACCACCAATGCGGGCCACGCGCACGAACGGCAGGTGCTGCTCATACGCGAGGGGCAGCGCGGTGGACGATTCCACCGGTGCCGGGAGTAGGTCGCCAAGCCCGAGGACCCACGTAATGACCAGGTTCGGCACGGACGGGTACGTCAGGTACGTCATCTGCGGACCTTCCCGAGCACGTCCAGCGCATGGTTCAACGTGTCGTGCGCTGGCGAGTGCGCTGTCCCGGTCTCGATGTGCAAACCGTCCGGGTCGGTCGAGTAAATCTCAGCGGCGAGACGACTACCGCGGCGACCGTGATCGGTGACCAGATGCGCGCTGAAGGAGCTTTTGAAGTGCCGACCATTGGACGTTGGGTCAAATGGTGCGGTCGCTTCTGCTTCGGCTTGCACTAGGTGCCCGGCAGCCAGTAGTCCCGCGCCGATCGTGGCCTCAGAGTTGAGCATGTCGCTGATCCCACGGAAGCTTGGCTTGAATGCGCCCATCAGGCCACCTTCTTCAGCGTCACAGTGACACCCGGTGTTGAACCGTCAAATGGTGACTTCCACGCGAACGCGTTCCCCTGCACGCTGTAGACATCCAGGAGGATTTCGACCTCGGCGTCCGCTGGGATGACCGTCCCGTGAGGGAATGAAACGCTCAACCCGTCAGTCACTATGTCTTCGTTGTTGACGTTCTCCACTGAGGAACCGACAGTGCCTGATGATGAGCACGGCCACGCAATGACGGCGATTGGCTGCGAGCGTTGCTCGGAGTACGTCGCGCGCTGGCCCTTGTCCTTGCCTGTCTCGGTCTTTGTGATGATCACGGCAGTCGTGTTGAAGTCCACTACTCACCACCCCGATACCCGATCAGAGGGCCAAACTCGCCAGCAGGATCGGACAGGCCCTGCACGAGCAGCCACGAATCGAACGATGACGACGAACCGGCCAGCGCCGGGTTGCCCAGATCGCCGAACGGCCACGGAGCCAACCGGCCACGCGCCTTGATAGTCCCGATACGTGCGCGAGACTTAACCGCCGGCGTCAACGCAGCAACGTCAGACTCAGTGACAACCAGCTCGCCGCGGATGTCCTTGTCACCCCGGAGCGCGTAACCCCGCGCCTCTGCGTAGGGGCCAACCGTCCGGTTCGAGTTGGTCGCACCATCAGGGTTTGACAGGTACCGCTTGACCATCGTCGCAATAACATTCGCGACAACGGCAGGGTCGAGTCCGCCCAGATTCATCGGGTCCTGACCAAACAATACAACCCGTTGGTCAACCCAGGGGATCTTCTGCCGCAACAGGGCCGACGCTTTCACGATCAACCCGTCAACGCGGCCCTGATCGGCGGACGTGAGGGGAGTCCACAGCAGCGAAACGTCTGCGAACACTGCCAGAGGATTACCCACCGCAAACTCCCCTCACGTCCATCGGTTCAGTTGCCGAACTTGTCGCGCAGCTCGTCACGCGACAGGCCCTCGATGTCACCATCGGCGACACCCTGGGACGCTGCGTAGTCCTGCCACGCCTCCTGCGACGCGTTCCCGGCAGGCTTGCCCACCGGGTCCGCGTCCAGGAGGTGATCGCCGACCTCAGCCCACTCAGGGAGCACGCCACCGGCCGGGACGATCTCCGTATCAACGATGGAACCGTTCTCGTACTTGTGCACGTGAACAGTTGCCGTCACCGTGCGGGCCACGGTCAGGCGACCTTCGCGGCGAACGACAGGTCAGGGTTGACCACCATTGGCAGGCCCACGGCCGCAGCCTTGGTCCACAGTGCGATCGGATCCTCGGACTTGTAGACACCGCAGACGATGCCGGGTCCATCCTCGGAATCGACCATGCCATAACCGGGTTCGAAGGACTCAGCGGTCGGACCCCACTGGGTCGCGCCCAGCTTGTTCGAGCCATCCTGCGAGTTGGGCAGGAACGCCAGCCCGCCCTCATCGAGCACGCGGCGCGCGACCCCATCGACCCGGACCGACGCCTGATAGAGGGTGAACGGCGGCAGGCCCTGCGTCGCCAACAGTTCGTTGACAAGCGTCTGGGTCACCACGGACGGCTGGTTCGCACCGGGGAACACCTGGTTACGGACAGCCTGGTTACGCAGCATCAGATTCCAGACCTTCCTAGAACCCAACAGTTCACCCGGCTCAATGCCGTTGGTGGCGAGGTAGGAATCCCGCCACGACATCAGGTCGGACAGGATGTCCGCAGTCGGATCGGTCCACAGCTTCACGGCAGTGACCGAGTTCCCAGCCGAGCGACCGAAGTCGATGACCTGCCCAGTCTTGACACCCGCGAGGGTATCCATCGTGAGCTTGCCAGTCTGGATGACCTCACCACGGGCAAGTTCCATCCGGGCCGAGATCGAATCGGTCACAGTTTCAGCGTCGTTGAAGATCTGGTCCCGAACCTTCGGGTCCGACACCTTCCGCGAACGGATGTTGTCGTACTCAGACAGTCGCACCTTCGCCGAGATCGGCGGCAGGTCCTGACGGACCGACACCAGCGGCTGGGTACGGACGATGCCCGACTCGGTGTCCCACGTACGGAACGTCGCAGCCTCAGCAAGGCCCGTGTTACCGGCAAGCATCCGAACGCTGATGTCGTCGGTCATCACATCCGGCAGGTACTTCGAGAGCTGGAACTTGTTGATCGCCATCTCCGACTGCGCGTCACGCACGTAGCCGGTGAGTTCAACCGGGTAGATATAATCGGTGTTGAGTAGCATCTCTTAATCCCCTTTCAGACGTAGATGAAGCGCGGGTTGGTTCCCTGCGCCGCGGCGGACACGGGGATGGGTAGGCGACCGGTGCGGATGCGCCCGTGGTCCAGCAGCGCGGCCTGGACGGTCGTGGTCGTGGCAGAACGCGGCGCGGCGGTTGCGGTGAAGATGTAACCGGCGAGGTTCTGCGTTCCGTCCGTGGCCCCATCAGTGACAGGGACGTAGCTGTTAGCCGCGTTCTTTGCGACCGCGATACCGGACGGGAAGTACCCGTTGGGGTAGTGGGTAGCGGCGGTGAACTTGGTGACGTCGAGAGTGACGTTCTGTGCGTGTCCGGTCCCGTAAGCCGAGCCCAGCCACGACTGATCGTCGCGTCCCTCCACCACGCGTGTGGGCGTGAGGTCCATGATTCTCTTTTCCTGAATCTGGTAGGGGGTGTTGGTTGATCGGTCGGCTCACTTGGGAATCGACCACGCCCAGCGCGGGCAAGGTTTCGCCCTGATCGGGCATAGAAAAGACCCCGACGATGCGGGGCCAAAATTGGGGTCTGACGGTTAGGCGTCGTCGCCCGTCAGGGCAGTCACAATGTCTGCGACCGGGATATCGAGCGGGAATGGATCGCCATCGGCAATCCAGACCTGCGTCACTTCGGGAAACTCGTCGTCAGCCCGGAAAGCCACGATCTGATCAGCGCGGACGTAGATTCGGCCATCGTTGAGAAATATCACTCGCCCTTCTTCCCATGGCGGCGAGCAAACGCCTCACGGCCAGCATCCAAGGACGGCGCCGACGTAGAGGACCGATTGCCCTGACCCGACGACGACGGGCCACGACGGGCCGGGGATTGATCACCCTGTACATCAGAACCGAGAGACTCCACGAACCGGGTCACCTTCTCGGCGTCCACTTCCTCACCATTGAGGAACTGCCGCAGGTCCGTAAACTCCAACGCCTGCGCCAGTCGCTCGGCGCCCACCTTGCCAGCCGCTGCGATCCGTAGCTCGGCCTGCGCCAGCTTCGGCAGATACTTTCCGTCAGCCTCGGTATTCGCGGCGGTTCGCGCATCGGCGACGGCCTTGTCCTTGTCGGACATTAGCTCGTGCTCTAGCGCGTCGTGTTTGGTCGCCTTGTCCTTCAGCGCGTCGATGTCAACGCCGTCGAACTTACGCAGGTTGTCCCGGTAGCGACCCGCCTTGACCTCGAAATAGGACGCCCGCTCGGCATCCGTCATCTCAGAAATCGGCTTCTGCGCATCCGTGCCAGCACCGCGGCCATGGTCGCTGCCCTCTTGCTTGCTCTGGTCGCCCTTGTCGTCACCCTCGGTGGACTTGTCGTCCTCCATGCGGGACGAGCCAAACTGTTCCCGGTGAAACGCCAACAACTGCTCCACGGTCAACCCGCGAGCACCTCGGATCATGCTCTGCATCGTGTTTCCTCTCCCAGTTCGGGATATGTGAGCCCAGATCGGGCCAACCCGCAAGATGCGGGAAGCTACTTAGCGCGCTTCGCCAACTCGGCCCGTAGGCGCGCTAGCTGCGCCGTCCGGTAATTGGAGTCCTTCAAACCCTCCGTGACGCCGATCTGATGCTGCAGCCACTTATCAGACTTAGATCCGAGGGAGCCCTCCACGCTCGTCACCTTCTCCGGTTTCAGCGGGACGCCCTTCGCGACACGGCGCTTCGGGACAAGGGTTGGTCCAAGCTGGCCACCATCGACCACGGAGTAGCGGGTCCGTTTCAAGTCCATGGCCTGATTGCCGCCCGCGTCGCCGTACAACTGGGTCAGCGACAGGTTGTTCAGCGACGAACCGGGATCCGCGCCTCCGCGCATGATCGGCGCAACCGTGCAATGACAGCGCCCATGAATCGGCAGCAAGTCCGCCTTCTTGTACACCCGGTCCGATGCTGCGATGCACATCCCGCACGTACCCCCGCGGGACAACTCCGGGTGAATCACACGTCGGTACGCCACCGCCAGAGACGTCGCCTGCAAACTCTTCTGCGACTGCGCACGAGCAGCCAGCGACATATCCGTGTCCGTCATGACCTCGGCGCGGGTCAGTACAAATGCCAACGCCTTGCCTGGCTCATTACCGATCGACCGCGAGTAACGGAACTGCTCGCCCAGCCGCTCATACACGGCCATCGGGTCAACACCGGCGCGCAAGTCATCCACGATGACCTGACCGACCGGGCGCACCGTCCTACCGGACTGCGACGACAGCACGTACGCCATGTACGCATCCTCAGACGCAGCGACCGTCTGCTGCCCAGCCTGCACCACGCCCGTGATGTCCTTCGCCAACCGGCGCACCGCCAAGTCGTCATACCACTGAGTGAAAGCCCGAACCAGTTCCGCGACCTGCGCGAACACACTCTCCGCGACCGTCTGCCGGGCCTGCGCGCTAACCTCAACCTGCGCCTGGTACAAGTCCAACCCGGCAGGCGGAACCAGGACAATCGGTACCGGGCTAGGCCGCGACGGTTGGCTGCTCATCACCAGGCTTCACAACAGGGGCCACGGGTGGCACCGGGGGAGTTGGCGCGGGTGCAGCAGCCTTAGCCGCGACCTGGGCGACCATCAACTCCTG
>JAABUM010002857.1_pt1 | contig 22282 bp, 28 predicted proteins | sample 5559161 | NCBI WGS metagenome assembly JAABUM01 (sample SAMN10711868, study PRJNA513369) | rock metagenome | isolation source: Antarctica rocks | place: Antarctica: Victoria Land, Siegfried Peak nord
AACCCTTTCAAAGGGGCGGGTGGGTGGGAAAAGCTTTGAAAGCCTCTCCGCTGCCAAACAGCTCAGACGGGTGCCAGCAGCGTGTGCGACGCTGCTCGCACAGCTGTGCCGCGCTTGCATTGACTTTCCGCGCGCGATGTTAATGTTCACCTGCGACTTATGCCCTGATTAGGCACCACTTGGCATTTCAGCAATCTCATGCAGACAACCAGGCGCCCCCAGTCTCGCCCTGCTCGCCGCTTGGTGCATGGCATCGATTTCACTTCGGCGCTCTGGCACCATCCTCCTCCTCTCTCGGGGAACGCCACTGACCTGTGACCGAAGGGTCGCAGGTTCGAGTCACTCAGCCAATCAACTTACTTCCTTCTCGATGAAAATCGATCCAGTGGCGGCGCGGAGAAAGCTAATCAGCCGAAATCGGCTGGAAGCTAGTTGGTGATCAATATAACTAAGTTCAAAAGTTATACATGAACACTCGACTAGTCATCGAGATTTTCTTCGTCGTTACTTCCTCATCCTCCTCCTCCTCAGGTATCGCTATAGTCCTTGACCATCAGGGTGGAATCCTGCAGCATGCTCAGGTCTCATTTTCTGGTAAGGTGTGCCCGAAGAGACGATCGGCCAGCGTGCTGCGGGGGTCCGACGCCGCTGAGCGGCACACCTGCTACCCAACGGCGGGCTGCTCGGGACGGTCCGCGTGGCCCGCCTCAGCGGCGCTGTCCTCGTGCTGCACCGCCTCCTCGTTGAGGTGCGTGAAATGCACGAAAAGCGAATGATAGATCTGGTGTTAATGTCGCTGCGCAGCCTCCCCTGCGGAGAATGCACCAAAACGCGCGTGTGCTGCATGACCCACTCTCCAGCACAGAAGAGGGCTATCTTCCATCAGGCAGCCCGACCAAGAGCCGGAAGAGGTTTGTGAGATGTCAACACCCGAATGCAGCACCTGGGCGGCTCGGGAGCGCATGCGGCGGCCACGGTGGTGGTGCAGGCGGGCATTACCAGGTATGTGCACGCAATCGTGACCTGCAGTCGCATTATAAGGTATGACGTACATCGGCTGCCAGCCCAGCCCTGGCGGCCAGAATTCCGATCAACACCAAAGAATTGCAGCGAGAACGCGGCTCAGCTGGTGACGTTACGGCCGGGAGACTCGTCAAGCAGATGCGGTGCCTGGCTGGCACCGCAAGGGCGCGCTGTGCTGCTCGTTTGCAATGATGTCAACCAGAGTAGCAGACGTGCCAGCTGTCGTGTGGCCTTCGCTCGCATGTCTGGCGTTCACGTTCAAGGGGAACGAAGCACACGAATCAGACGAAAGCAGACCAGGAGCGACATGTCACCGCATGGGTTGATTTTAAACAATCAACAGCAGCTTACCGTTGTGGCATGCTCCACACATGCTCAGAGCACTGCCAAGGCGCCTTCTGGCGCTCTGCGGTCCTGCTCATGACAGTTGTCGAGGTGAAGATGCATGCTTTCCACAACCCGCCGCGCCGCTGCAGCGCGGAGTAACCCTGAACCCTAAACCCTAAACCATAAACCCTAAAACCCTGACGTGGCAACTGTCGTGGACTCGAAGGGCAAACCCTGATGCGCACATGTCGAAACCCAGGGAGACTGCGCAGCAGAAAGTGACACATACACCCGAAATGCGCCTGCAGCTGCAGTGAGCAGCGGCGCCCCAAGAGGAAGCACCATGCTGCCACTCACAGCAGAGGACACTGCAGACCCTGCAGAAAGAGACCCACCAGACCTTGCCGTGCTTGGTGACGCGAAGGATGCGCATGATGAGGGCGGTGCCCATGGCAGCCAGCGCCGTGATGCAGATGCCGCCGGTCACGATGTTGGTGATCTCCAGGAAGCGGTGCCTGAAGAGAACCACTCCTGCGGCTGCGCCAGAGGACACATGTTGACTGTCGTCAGCGAGGGTCAATCTGCCGTCAGGAAGCCCTGCCTCAGAAAAACCTTGCTGTTCTGATCGATGCAGGAGAGACGCCGTCCCGTGAACTGCTGCCGTCAATCCCACAGGCATGCCTGCCGTGTTCAATGCAGCCATGGTCTGGGAGTTTAATGACCGTGCTCTTCCTGCACCGATCTCACACATATGCTGCATACAATGCGCAGGATATCGTGCTTCCACCCAAGAGCTTCGCTGCGTGGTCAGCAGACTCAACAGGCACACCTTTGTGAGCTTGAGCACCAGCGCGGTAATCAGGAACGCAAAGCCCACCAGCTCCACCACCCACTGGATGATCAGGTCTGTCTGCAGCCACGAATGCAAGGCAGTTTCCGCGCATATTTGTGTTTGTCGACTTTGCACAAGGCGGCGGCAGCAGCGGCGAACCATCTCGGATGGCTGCTCCTTCGTGCTGAGCATCCTTTACCGCCATCATCTTTGCCTGCTGACTGGCGAATGGACCGGGCAGCAGCCCCGATGCCAAGATTCAACGTGCTGAATCTTTGCTTTTGTGCGTCAGCTCATCTTCAAGTGATTGCTGCTGCGAGGCTTTATGCCCGCGTCTGAGACGGTCTGACACCCAGTCAGGGCGGACAGTTCATGGCTAAGGCATGTTGCTTTTCAAGGTGAAGTTCGTGTCACTTGATTGTCAGAAGTTCCGCACGCTCTGTCGGAGAGAAGCTGACAATGCAATTTGTCTACAAGCGGCTGGTAGATTAGATGTGTGTTGTTTGTTTCCCAAGACGAGTGATGCAGAGTGTTGTTCTTGGCAACTGTCGCCTGCAGAAGACCACACACGGGCGTCGAAGACGTCGTGCAGGAACCATGCGGATTAATCAGCGGCTGGGCAGCCCGGACTCTGTGGGGACTTCTACTCATCTCTTGTCCTACTTGTAGTGGCGACTGTGAGCCAGCTTGCATGGACATTACATTCTCTGCGTGACCACCCAGCGCTGACCAGATTATTTGGCAGGCATTGGCGATTCGTCCTCACATGGTGTCAAAATGCACCAAGCCCCGGCGGCGCCTTGCAAACAAGATGTGCTCTCAACGGCTTGGCTACTGAAGCCCCCTCGCTCAGCAGCTTGCTTTTGAAACGAGAGCACCCGCACGAGAGCACCCGCCCAAGAATCCAGCCCCATAGGCGGCCACACCCCTCAAGCTTGCGGCGCCCTGTACGCAGTAGCCGCCAGTGTCCGACAGAACTGGCGGCCGGTGCTCAATAAAGGTCCCACCATAGCATCGAGGCGACGTGCACAGTGGTGTGGCGTCAGTGAACGTGGCACGAGGAGTGGTCATGTGCAAGCACTTTATTTCCACTCCTGGCGGCGCTCAGAAAGAGTCCATGGCGTCATCTTGCTCGGCCTCCGCCAGCGCGGCAGACAGCTCCGCCTGCAGCATTCAAGGACAGCTTGTCAGCATGGGCTTGCCACTGGATGTATGTCGGGATAACAGTCAGAGTGAGTTGCAATGCCAGAGGAGACAACATCAAACTTCACCTCGGCCTTGACACGCTCAGCACGATCCTCGTCTGTCTCGCCCTTGCGCCGGTTGGCGCCCTCCTCGAAGCGCATCGCCCGCACCGCCTGCGCGAGTTGCAGCGGTGCATCCTCTCAGCGTGGCGCCGAGGCGTCAAGTCGAGCAATGTGCGGCGTGTCAGCGCAGCACTGAGGTGCAATCACTCAGAAATGAGTGAGCCTTCTCACGACAGCTGTGTCCCCAGTGCATGTGCTCTGAAATGATCGTCCACCACCCCGCGGCGGCAGGCGCAGTGCCAGTTTGCTCTTGCGCACAACAAGACCTTCAGTGTGGTGCCAGACGAGTCCCAATCTTCAGTTCACTTGAGTGGGCCCTGGCAATTGATATTTACGTATGTCAATAGCACACTTCGTTGTGGATGTCCAGGCAGAAGGCGGTGCGCGCATGGAACGCCGCAGCGGGCTCCGCGGTGGCATACACATCGCCCGACTCGCGGCACACCATGACGCCCGCCTCGTGGTCGATGCTCGCCTCCAGGCTGCCGTCCCTGCAGACAGTGCCAAAGTCTTCCTAATGAAAGATGCGACTGGTCAGGCCCATGCCTAATCACTTGACAAGAGGCCTCCAGGCTTTGCACAGGCTGCGGCCTGTTGTGACCATCCAACGAGCTCAAGCAGAAGTGTCCTCAGCCTCCCGATCGCGACCTCCACTGGGGATGCCTTGCTGAAGTGGACAGCCCCCCCCATGGTGACCCACAAGAAACAGGACGCAGCCACACCAGCGCCAGTGGGCTCTCTCCAAGCGTCCCGCACCTGATGACCTTGGCGACGATGCTCTCGGCGTCAGCGGCGGACGCGACGCCCAGCTTGGACGCGACGTCGGCCAGCGAGATGCGGGAGTAGGCGGCGCCGATGCGCGCGAGGCCCGCGCGCAGCACGTTCTGCCGCAGCCGCACCACCAGGTTGGACACCCGGTCGCGCGCCCACACCTGCCGGTACTGCTCCGCCACCTCCCTGCAGCAGTATGAAGCAACCGGATTGGTGGATGCCGATTGTGATATGCACACACTTGCTGTGCTTGGATGATAGTGTACTTGACCGATTGAAGTTTGACCACTTCAAGGCTTGCGCAGAGTGTGTCAAGCGGGAATTGCGGCGCCGCACAGTCGCTGCCTGGTGAGGGCTGCAAAGGGAGGCTCAGCAGGCACGGGGTGAAGGCGCAGATTCAGCAGCTGCAGAAGAGTCCACGCAGCAGGCAGAATGCACTGTGGTCAGGTCGCTGATGCTTGAATCGTCAGTGAAGGATTCCATGGAGCAGTACCGGATCTGAAATCCTGAAATCCCCACACGATATCCACAAAGCATAATGCACGACACAATGATCGACATTCCAAAACAAACTTGGACAGAAATCAATGCACTGAAAGGCGGTGAGGTCGCCCATGCGGACGGCGTTGGTGAGGTGGAAGTAGGGGGCCAGCTCCTAGCGTAACAAGGTGCATATCCACCCTCATCTGCCACAGATATCCAGAGAAAACCCTAGGAAAGAACGCACTGGAAGGCATTCAGGTCGCCGATGCGGACGGCATTGGTGAGGTGGAAGTAGGGGGCCAGCGCCGTGGCCAGCCCAGGCGCGGTCAGCTCGGTGCGCTCCGGCACGTCCGACAGCAGCAGCCGCACCAGCGCCAGCCACTTGTTCACCTCCGCCCGGAATGCGTACGCCGCAATGGGCGCCTGCGACAGCAGAGATAGTGTGAGACTTGCACCAGGCTTGATGCGCTCGGGCACGTCCGACAGCGGCAGCCGCCCCAGCGCCAGCCACTTGTTCACCTCCGCCCGGAATGCATACGCGGCAATGGGCGCCTGCGACAGCAAATATAGTTTGAGACTTGCACCAGGCTTGATGCGCTCGGGCACGTCCGACAGCAGCAGCCGCACCAGCGCCGGCCACTTGTTCACCTCTGCCCGGCACGCATACGCCGCGGTGGGCGCCTGCGGCAGTGGGTATGGCAGTATCAAAAAAATTGTGCAAGGCTAGGAAGGCAACGCCGAGTTTGCTGCAGCAACAGCGCCAACCACGTGTGCACCCCCGCCCGGAGGGTGTACGGCAGTGTCAAGATTTGTGTCAGGTGAGAGGCTGGGCGGAGGATGCTGCCACAGCAGCACCAGCAGGCCCTGCAACCAAGGATCATTGATTGGACTGCCAGCACCCAGTACATCTGAGGTCAGCCTCAAGTGATGTCGAGCATCACACAGTTTGGCACGTTTACTGCACGCAGTATCTCTGGTCGTTGTGGCAGACCCTACACCCAAGGCCGTGTTACAAGCGCAGCCAGCTTCCAACACACTTGCGGGCGGTCTGCTGCATGGAGTCGAGTGCTGCCTTGTGGCAGACCTGACGACATTCTATGCCCAAAGCGGTTGAGCGCGACCAGCGTCCCCGCACACCTTGCGGGAGGCCTGCTGCAGGGAGTCGCGGGCGGCGGTGTAGTCCAGCTGCACCGCCTGGATGCGGCCGTGGTAGTACAGGTAGCGCGCCGCCTGCGTGCTGGAGCGGCTCGTCTCTGGCCGCTGCGCCTTGCTGCGCAGCGCCTCTGCCTGTTGGTTGGAAATTGACAGAGAAAGCTTTTTCCAATGAAAGGAGGGCGTCTCGCAGACGAACAGGAAGTCTGGGTCTTGCAGAAGGAGAGAGGCCGGCGATGGCAGGCAGGCACTTGTGTTGGATGGTTCGAACGATGCTGCAGTTGGGCCCTTCAAGAAAGCCACGACAGGCACCACAGCAAGAACTGTGACCAGAGTAATACGTGCCCAGTGCTGAGTCGAGGCAATTCGAGATGTGTCTGCACTGCACCTGGTCGTAGAGGTTGGTCGCCAGGTGGTTGCGCAGCAGCAGGTTGAGCAGCGTCTCCTGCCCCAGCTCGTCATGCCGCAGCACCGCCGTGCGATGCAGCCCCAACAGCTGGCTGTGCAGCAGAGCAGTGAGGAGGCAGCATCAGAATTGCAGCACTGGCATATGTCGGGGCTGCTGATGCCAAGAGCTGAATGCTGCCTCCTTTGTCGCCAGCAGCACCAGAGCGTTTTTGAAGTGCAATGGCGCCGGGCGGAGGCAAGCTGCAGTCAAAGTGTCATTTGCAACATTACACTGGTGCACACACAAATGTGTGTCAACTTGTTCCACTGCGTTGGAAACTTGCAGAAAGCACTGCACCTGCGGATGGTGGGCAACGTGTCTGTCCGCTCGTGCGCCAGGGAGTAGTAGTGGTAGAGGCGCGCGGCCAGCACGTCCAGCGTGCGCCGGTTGAAGGCACCCAACCGCTGCACCGTCGCCGTTGCCACCTCCTTTGCCTGCAGAGGGACATGTGGAAAGTATCAAAAATTTGATGAACTTTCTGTCCATTACAGCGTCATGCGCAGAATGCGCAGGTGCTGTCACAGTGTGCATGCATTTTGGGTACGGAACTGTGAACTAGGCATCAGGGGCGGGCCGCACGGTGATGCTGCTCACCTCTGGCCACCGCTTGGCGTCCGTCAGCAGCAGCAGCACCAGGAGCGAGGCGTAGGCCTCGACTTCCGGCAGCGTCGACACGACTGCATCTGGCACGGCGCTGCCCGCTGCCGGCGCGGCGGCGCCGTTGGCGTTCGGCGCTGGAGCGGCTGCCTCCTCCGACTCCATCGCGTCCGGGAGCTGCAGATAGAGCAGCTTGCATCTGGTACACTCTGTTGTTGGATGCGGCGATGCGGCAGCGGCAGACTGTGCTGTAGCAAAGCCTTGCATGCACCGTGCTCGATGCCAGACACCTCGACAATGAGAAATTCGCCAACCTGCTCCAGGACGGCCAGCAGGGTTGGCCGCGAGGGCGAGTCCTGCGGCAGGTGCTTCGTGATGAAGTCCTGCAGGATCGCCCGCGTGAGTCGCCGCCTGACGGCCGCTGTCGTGCGCAGCAGCCGTCCCGAACCCATGCGCGTCTCCTTCGCCTTGACGCTCCTCTCTATGAGCGCCACGTTGGACGCGAGTTGGGCAGCGGCCTGCTCTGCATCGGTCTGCTTTGGCTGTTCCGCCTCCTCGGTCTCCAACGGCGCAGCTGCATCGCCGTTCACCACCGGCTTGCCAGGCTCTGCCTCCTTCTTGTCGGCAGCCTGTGCCATGCCGGCTGGACTGTCACTGGTGCAAAGTCACTCCAGCGGTCACGGGCCTAAACTTACTTCAGCAAACGGCGTCCGCCTCCGCCTCTCGAGCCACAGCGTCAGGAGCTTTGAACAGTATGAATGGGCAGCTCAACGTGATGCACCGAATCGTGGGAATGGTGGTGCGGTGCTGGCTCCGTCTCTAGCTGGGTTAGGACCCAATCATGCGATGTTGGGACTGCGAAATGTGCTTGCTACACGCGAGTCTTCCGACAGTCGGAGACAGGGCGAAGACATGGTGATTGAACGATGGCAATCCCTATGCCTGTTGGAGCGCGCCACTTGCTAGCTTCCTTGCTCTTCCTGATTTGCGATCTCTGCTTAGTGCTCCGGCTGGGCCTGCCCCACGCGACCGAGGGAGCTTTTTGAAAAGGGCACAGAGAGGGACACGAAGTCGAATTGTACCAAATCTCGCCCGACATGCAGCCACACGCTGCCTGAATCGAAAACGTACCCACGACAACGCCTCTTGGCGACGCTCTGTGGCCGGCGAGGCCGGTGGCGAGGCGTCTGGCGCTGCGAACAAAACCAAGGGCCCCCGCAGAGCGAGTGAATGCAGATAAAGCTAGCTCGAGATGGTAAGACAGTCGAAGTCGAAGTCCAGCCATCCACCAAGTGAGTTCCATTGCGCTCCGCCCTTCAATGCTCCCACATCAGAAGCTTGTTCAGGAACGGGCGCGGGTTCGTGTCAGCCAATGATGCATTCGCCCTTCCTCCCGCTTTCGGGTCGCGCGCCTATTACCTGTGATACGTAAGTGAGAAAATTGCTCAGAGGGTGTCAAAGACGACGCTCGGCGCTGGTTGTGCTTCCATGACACGACGTCTCGTTGTGCACGTGACACGCCATTGCAGTCAGTCTGCTGCGACTGCTGGCTATCGAGGCGCAGAATGCAGCCAGTATTGTTTTAAGAACGTGTCCATGATTTGCTCGGACGACCGGCATGGGGCTCGTGGCCGGGCGACCTTTCGGAACCTCAGGGCAGGGCCCATCTGGATGTCAGGCTGCTATGTAGCCAAGGTAGTGTACTTCAGACTCGGCAATCGTTCTAAGCTCGATGGAAAGGGGTCGCACCTCCGTCGTGCTGGTCGCAGTTCATCTGCTTGGTTGTGGCGCGGAGCTGCCGCAGCCCGAGAAGCCACTTGATGTTGCTTTGGTTCTGTGGTGGAGCAGCAAATATCATGAAGTTTTCGATGTCAAGCACCACGGCTGCAGGCTGGACTGCCTCCTGGGTCCTTAGTGCAGTGCTGAGAAATGTACTGCGTGCCCCAGCAGTAGTCGGCCGCTTTTTCAAATACACATCTCAACCTGCAGGCCGCCTGGGGGCTGCTGTTCCTTCAACATCAAATTGCTGAATGTTTGCCCTCTGCCTGTATCGCAGGGTGGGTGCGCTGCAGGCGGCGCTCGCGTCCCTCACCGGCCTGCGCGTCGGCGAGCAGATTATCATGTGCGACAAGCGGCCACTGGATGCCGCACAGCCGCTGTCAGCATACCACTTGCCACAGGCGAGGCAGCATCCGCTTTGGAGCTCGCTCTGACTGAGTCTTGCAATGATGTTTGCACTTGCCCGGGTTATGTGTGTGGGATGTATGTGGGACATTTACGTCTCCAACCAGTCCACAATATTTTTGGGCAACCACGCAATGTCTTCCTTTGCTGCACAGGACGAGGTCGGCGTAGCGCGGGATGTGTTCTTGTACTGTAAGTCGGACCTGCGGCCTGGCGCCTCCGTGCCGGAGCCTGAGACGCTCCCGCGCATCAGCGTTGACGGTGAGCATGCGGGGGGTATCCATCCTGTCTGCACATGTTACGCTACCAGCCCACGAGAGGTGGCTGTGCCAGAGCGATTGGAGTGGTACCGTCCCGGCGGAGGCGGCATTGTCGCTGGATTGTGCACGACCGTGTTTACTGCATGTGCTGCACATGTGCGTTTCCACCACATGCAAGTGCATATGCCACAGGGTGTAGCTTGTCTGTGGCATGCCAACATCCATGACGGCGGTGTGGTTGAGGTCAAAGATGATTGTGTCGTGAATATGTGCGCAGAACTGGCGCCCAGCAGCATCCGGTATGAGGCGCACCCGCTGGATTCGGTGCGCTCGCCGCTGCTGCAGGCGCTGCCCAACTTCGAGCGGCGCTTCCGCGGGCACCTGCGCCGCGGGCAGGCCTTTCAGGCGGCAGCGACCGCGCGCCTGGCCGCCGCCGAGCAGCTCATCGCTGAGATGGTGCGCCAAAACTTGGGCATGGCTTCCGTCAGTCAGTCAGTCAGCCTCCACTGCGGCATTGGTGCACATGGAGATGGAGTCGACTTTGTGCCTCTGTGTCCACGCCCATCGCAGTCCTGGCTGGCAGGCTGCGCGGTTGGGCAGGTGCCCCCTCGCTGCTAGATGCCAACGGATGCTGACCGGCATCTGCCGTTCTCATGGAGGCCCTGCTACAGCACTGCCCAGCAGCTCACAGACATGCCTGCCGCATGCACCCCTCATTCTGAGATCGATCTGCAATGCTGCGCAGAACGTGCAAGGCATGGCCATTGACGCGGCGCGCTCGAACGTGGAGCACCACTACCACTACATCCAGGACGCGTGCGCCGACTTCATGCGCCGCTACCGGGCCCAGGTGCCGCTGCCTCTGCTCATATGTTTGGCTCAAGAGTTTCCCAGCGGGGCGATAAGGATACCTGAAAATTTCTGCTCGCTTTCACCTGACGCTGCAGAGCTGCACCCAGCCGCTGTTCCAGGTTCACACCATTCTCTGTGCAAATCTGCAGGCGGCGGCGCACGAGGAGGTGCTGGCGCGCTTTGACCGGGACATGGACGCGCTCGCGGCGGCGGATCTGCATCCTGCGGCGCGCGTCGGCGGCGCCACTCGCCTCTTGGACCTGCTGCCCGAGGTCAAGCTGCGGGAGTGGGCCGCAGAGTGCCGCCGCTCGCACCGCCAATTCGCCGACAAGGTGCACAGAAAGAGTTGTTGGCTGGCTGCCCTGTCAATCATCAACAGGTCTGCACCCGCTGCGGCAAGGCAAAGCCCTGTGCGCAGCCACACGCAAAGGCAGACACCAAAGCGCCGCTTCGCCAAGCTGCGCGAGTGGCCAACGAGGTGCCCGTTGATCCATTGGTCTTGGGGACGGCCGACGGCATCGCAGATTGGGGGCTGCTAGCGGGGCTATGAGCGGACGTGGAGGTGCTTCTCAGACAGGATTGCCACCCTGGTCTTGGATGCTCTGCCTCATGTGTTTAGAGTTGCATTGCGTATCACAGGCGGCGGAGCTGAGGGGCTGCTGGCGGGGGTGCGGGCGAATGTGGAGCCGCTGTCCATGCTTCAACCAGCCTGCCGACAAAAACTCGGTCTGCCTGCTCAGTTGCGTGACGCTGTGCTCCTCCCGTGCCACAGGTGGCAGAGCTGGAGGGGCTGCTGGCGGGGCTGCGCGCGGATGTGGAGGCGCTGTTCATGCAGGCGCCCTCCGCGGATGTGGACCAGCTCGCGGGCCAGGCCGCCGACATGCAGCTGCATGTGGAGGAGCAGGTGCGGGGCCCATACACGTGATCACCGTGTGCAGCAGATATCAGCAGATATTAGCAGATATCAGAAAACAACACAACCTGAACCTGTTCGGCAGCTCCGGGTCTAGCCAGCAGCTGCACCTTCTTGCCCCAACACAACGCGTCTCATGCTGCACGAGCTCGCAGGCGCTCCAAGGTCGTGCGGGTGGTTCACTCTTTGCGTTCGGGCAAGCAGTGTTGATGACCAGCCAGCGCACGGCTGCCATATTGCCGTCCATCTCACAACACATTCAACTGGAGTGGATATGAGCTATGTGAGCCAGCTGTAATCGCATTGCGCATTGCTGCGGACAGCTGCAGCCTCGCGGTCCTAAACAACCAGCCGACATGTGGTGGCAACCCTGTGCAGGCGTCTAGTGGAGGCGCTGGGCAGCGATGATGTGCGGATGCCTTTGAGCGAGTGCAGGCACAAGCTGCCCGGCGATTCCTCCTTAACAGTTGTCTTTAACAGGCGTCTATAGTTGTGGCGCTGGGCAGCGACTGTGAGCAGGTGCAGGCGGTCATGGAGGCACAGCTGCCCGGCTGTTCCTCGGATGTTGTATTAGCCTTAATCATATATGTCCTGCCGCGCCTGTGCAGGCGTCCCTAGTGGCGGCGCTGGGCAGCGACTTCGAGTGGATGCAGGCGCTGGCTGAGGCACAGCTGCCCGGCTGTTCCTCGGACCTTCAATTAGGCTTTCTCATATTTGTCCTGCCGTGCCTGTGCAGGCGTCCATAGTGGCGGCGCTGGGCAGCGACTTCGAGCGGGTGCAGGCGCTGGTGGAGGAGGCGGTACGCGCGCTGTCCGCCCGCCCCGGCGCCGGCTCCGTCGGGTGCGATTGCGTCGTTTAGCAGTGTGTCATGCTTTTGTGACCGCAAGACACCCTTGATACACATGTCGTGCAGCTCTGTGTGGGACATTCGCCTGCGTGTTCCCAAGCCGATGCAGGTGTGACTCGACATTAGTTGTGCTGCAAGGACTGCCGTAAGCAGGCAAATGTGAGGGATGTGCTCTGCCCATGTAGCGAAGAGTAGCATGCATAATAGGGTCAGGGTGCCTGTGCTTATTGCGCCGCAAAGCGTCGCAGCTCACTCGCAACAGATCGCGCCGAGCTGCGTACTCTTCCCTACTTGGCAAACCCAGGTCGGAGACTGGCAGCATTTGTCCCAGACATTTGGCTCACACACCCCTCAGCAGTTGCAGCACACTGCTGGTATCTTTTCAATGGCGCAAATCCTGACATGTTGCACATCATTGCTTGCAGGCCAGTGCAGTGATGGACACGATGCACGAGTCGCACGATGCACAGCTGCTGCCGCTCCAGTCCCTCTCAAGTTATTGATGTTGATTCACGTCTTGACGCTTCCCATGCCGCCGATTGCAGACCGGTGGACGCAGCAGCGGTGATGGACACGATGCACGAGTCGCATGATGCGCAGCTGCTGCCGCGGCTGGCAGAGGGGGACGCCGTTCTGGCGCGCTTTGCCGAGCACTGCCTCGAATGCAAGGTGCGACGCCCCCTAAAATGCGACTGGATCGGCTGCTGTGGCTGTGCGGACGAAAGTGCCATGACAGTAGACATCGCAGCGTGCACAAATGCTGGCGAGAGACTGCACAGCTACCACCTTTTGCAGTAGTCCTGCACTCAAACAAGGTTGCAGAAAGGGGGTAGAAGACACCTCTGGCTGTTTTCTGGTGCAGCGACTGTCCTCCAACAGAATCCCTGCACATTGTTTCAGCCCTGATCGCCTGAAAAAGTGTTCATGTGACAAGCTTAAGCGCACACTTGCATCGCCTTGCCGCGCATACAGAACCAGATGACGCGGGAGGTGGTGGGGCAGCTGCGCCGCATTAGCGGGCAGCAGTCTAACATCATCCGCGCCCGCAGCCGCCTGTCCGTCTTTCGCCAGGTGCGCTGTCAGCTGATCCTGATCACACTCCAGATAGGTGTGGCTAGGAATCAGTTGTCAATTCGATGCTGTTGTGTCGTCTTAATCGATTGCAAGCACGAAGCCCCAGTGCCAACAGCGGCATGTATCTGCCTGACGCATGATTCACCAACCCTGCAGGTGGCAAGTCGGCAGGCGGAGGCCATTGCTGAGCTTCTGCTGCCGCGGCGGCTGCCGGCGGCCTACCGCCACTGCTTGGCCGAGTGCCTGCGAAGGTGAGAAGTGCACCACTTTCCCCTCATATGACAGACTGCGGTACCTGCAAGCACTTCAACGTTGACGTGGGCCTGGGCTCACCTGGTTTAAAATGTCACCCAATTATGTACCTCCTACTGCATTGCGATCGAGCCTGCATGCTGATGTCAAGCGAAACCCTTCTTCAGTGAATGGGACTGAGGTGTCCCATCTGCTGGAAGAGGGTTGCCTTGCTTGACAGAAGGCAATTGCGCAGCTGGTAAAACGTACTGTACATGCACATATATGACTGGCAGAATCGTTTTTGTGGCATGCTATGCCGGGCGCGCCGGCGAGTTGGCGAAGCAGATGTTCATGACAGGATTAATGCAGCAGAAATAGTTATTTAAGCGACAATTGCGGACTCGCAGGAAGGCGTTCACGGAGTTGTACGCGGGCCAGGCCGGTGAGCTCGCCGAGCAGATGGCGCGGCTGCGGGCCAAGGAGGCTGCTGCGCGCGACGCCTTCCGCTCCGCCGTGGAGCGCTACGTTCCTGGCCCCGTGCTTGCAGGGCTGGGCCTGACAGCGCGGCCGCCACACTGCGTCGTGAGCGTGCCGCCGGCGGACGCGGGGCTCGCGGCGGTGACGCCGGACGACCTTCGCCGCGCGCCGCCCGCGCAGCAGGTGTGTCAGCCTCTTTTCGTTCTTATCTAGCCTCCGTCTCGCACAAAGAAGCGGACGCAAAAACCAACATATTTCCGACAATAAAGCGGCCGCCGCACTGCATTGCGAACCGAGGACCTGCTGCGCGCCTCGCCTGTGCAGCAGTGTGGTGCCTGTTTGTCATGACTCATCTGCCTTCATATCGCACTGCATCGTGACAGTGCCGCTGGCGGACGCGGGGCTCGCGGTGGTGAGGTCAGACGACCTTCGCCGCGCGCCGCGTGCACAGTAGGTTCCACTATATTGAAGCGTCAGCTGACCGTCATATCGCACTGCGCCATGAACGTGCCGCGGGCGGCCGCGGGGGCTCGCAGCGATGACGCCCGACGACCTGCGGCGCGTGCCGCCTGTGCAGCAGCTGTGTTTTCTGTTTTGCGTGACGCATCTGAAGCGTCAGCTGCCTTCATATCGCACCGCTCCCTCGGGGAAGCCAATGCTGGCCATGGTATGGGGAACAAGTGCAGCCCAGGAGTTAAGGGAAAGAAACATCATCACCTGTTGATGCTGCACATTCATTGTGAAATGAACAGCGGCCTCTAGCTGTGCGACTTGGAGAGCTTGGGGAGCTTTCTAGCGCTCTCATGCACCGCCCGCTCCTCAGCTTCAAGGTGTTGAGGTCTAGGTTGCACGCTGCCTGCGCAGCGATCACTCCCTGCACGCAATGCTCGCTCAGCACTCGGGCCTTGCAGCTGCGCTCGGGGGCCGGCAGACTTTCTCCCTTGGCAGGCCTTGCACCAGCTGTGCCCTGGTGCTTTCCCGCAGGTGCAGCTGCCAGCGCCGTTCTCTTCAGCCGACACACCATCCTCCGCCAGCGCATCCCCGCGTGCGCCCTCCCCTCGGGGGGCACGCGCCCTGCAGCCCCCCGCGCTGGCGCTGCCGCCGGCGCCTGGCGCTTCATCCGCATCAGACGCCACGGCAGCTGCGGACGCCGCGGAGGCTGCCGCCGCAGCGGTGACGCCGTCGCCGCAGTCGCTGCAGATGGAGAATGCCCGCCTGCGCGCGGAGCTCGCCGCACAGGTGCTGTCACACTACTGTTTGCTCTGCGCTCATCCGCTCGGGCACTCCCCAGACCATGCTGCTGGCATGCCGGGGCTGCTCGCTGTCTGCCTCGTCTGGTCCTTCCTGCTGCATTGCTCAACAAAAGTAGAACAACAGGACATCATCGACACCACAGCGTGCATGACAATATCGGACCTGCCTGCACAGGTGGCGCTGGCATGCCTCGCAGAGCAGGAGCGGCTCGGCGGCGACAATGCTCCACCGCGACAGCGCGCAGCGTCCAGGTGTGCGATTAGACTTCACAGCACGTGCCACTTTTCTTGGCAGCAGTGCAGTCTTGCTGAGGCCTTGCATTGCTGTGAGACTGTTGGAATGATCTCATTGCTCTTGTCAAAAGCACAATACTTATCTCGACTCTTTCAGCTTTCATCGAGCTGCTTGAACCCAAAGCGGGCGCCCTGAGACGAGCAGGCAGGGCTCCAGCAGCTTGCATGCGGACTCGGGGCGCGGCAGCGGCGGCAGTGGCGGCGGCGCCAGCGCTGACCTGGGGGCGCGGTTCCAGGAGGCCCTCGCCGCGAAGGACGACGTAGCGCAGCGCCTCAGCCACGAACTGTCCGCCGCGCGCCAGCAGGTAATACTGCACCCCGTCTTTCCACTGGCGTGGTGCTGATGCCGTGCTTTTGCATGCTTTGAAGATCGAGAAGGTGGAGCAAGTTCTGTCACGGAGCGCTTCAGCCTCACCCAGCGCTTCTCAGCTGCGCAAGCTGATCAAGTGATCAACCCCTTTTGTTCTCCTGGAGGGAAGGGACTGCCTCAGCTGATGAGCAAGCGCGAACGTCTTTGTCCCTTTCTTGCTGCAGGCCGCCGCCTACGAGGTCAGGATCCGGGCGCTGGAGGCCCATCTGGCGCGTTCCAGCGGCGCCCGCAGCGGCGCCTACTCCACCGCCGCGTCCACCTACGCTTCCGGTGCTGCATCCGCCTCCGCGTCCGCATACATCTCCGGGGCGGCCTCCGCTCACATTTCTGGCGGCTCGCCGTCGGCGTCTTCCCACGGCTCCTGCGCCGCCGCCTCCGTGAGCAGCCCTTCGGGACACCTGCCCATTGCGGGGGCGCCGGGCGATGCCGCGGCGCCGACGCCGCATCCCGGCGGTGAGTGTTGCTCTTTCGATGCTGAAACCTGCATTCTAATGCGGCACCCATGCTGCAGAAGTTGGGCCCTTCATCAGCCTCGACTTCCATGATGGCACCAGCCTCCTGTCACACCTGTGGCAGCACTGCCAGCTGCAATTATACCATCTCTATCGCAGCCTGAAGTGCTCTTGTTCACCTTCATGCTTCCATGGCGCAGAACACAGCCCGGCAGGCAGTGGCAGCCCGCGGGCTCCGCTAGACCCGGCGCAGCGCGCCGCGTCGGGTGTGTTCCTGCCGCCATCGGCCGACCGACCGCCGCTGTCGCCGTCACTGCCGCCAACCAGCTCGCCCCGCGCGCTGTCAGCTGCCGCAGCGATGCCGCCGCTGAGCCTCGAGGCGGCTGCCACATCCAGCGCCGCGCCGCCTGCAGCCGGGTTGGCCGTCGCTGGCGCTGACGCAGCGCCGGCGGCCAGCCCAGGCGCCGTCAGCAGCGACTTGCCGCTGGCAGATGCTGGCCGCACGCAGTCCAACATCGCCGCGGTGGGCGCGGACGTTCCCGCAGTGCTGCCCAGCGGCGGCAGCACCGACGATCTGCTGCAGGCGGCGCCGGCCTCTGCTGGCAGCGGCTCGGCTGATCTGCCGCCACAGGCCGCTGCGCTGGAGGCGGCGGCTGCGGGTCGCACCAGCGGGCGGAAGAAGATGGTGGTGCTGTCGCCGTCGCTGACCAGCCTCCCCGACGCCGATGTGTCGGCGGCGGCGTCAGAAGCCTCCGTCAGCTGCGCCAGCACCGCCGTCCACGTCTCGTCCCTGGAGCCGGCCGTCACTTCCGGCTTCCGCATCACCGGCTTCCACGTGCCGTCGGCGGAACAGGTCCGCGTGCCAGAGCGGCTCGCGGGCAGCTTCGGCAGCGGGCCAACTGCCGCCTCGCCGCAGCCAACGCTGCTGGCCGCAGAGGGCGCGCCGGCGGCTGCGGCAGCCGATGAAACGGAAGACGCCTCGATGGCGGCACAGCCGCCTGCTGCCGCTGTGGACTTGGGGCCGCTGCCGCTGTCGCCGCCTCGCGTGGACGCCCCGGCAGCCGCCAGTGCTTCCGCCGCGCCTGCCGCCGCAGGCATCACGGCAGCTCTTGAGGCCGCCGCTGCATCGTCAAGCCTTCCGGCGGAGCAGACTGCCGCTGCGCCGCCGGCTGCTGCCTCTTCTCCGCCGTCAGCCGCGGCGGAGCCCCAGCCGCCGCCGACAGCCGCCGCGGTTGCGGCGGCTGCAGAAGCGGTGCAGGAGGGCATCGAGTCTGCGGCATCAGTGGAGTTCCCAGATGAGACGGGTGAGGCACAGGCGCCGGCCGACGAAGGCTCGACTCGCGGCACTGACAGTGCGATGAGCATCTAGAGAACGGCAGAAAAGGCAGGGACACCAGCGCCGGGGTAGACGTACCCAGGAGTTTTGCAGCAGCAACTATTAGTCAGTCTTGCAGCCTGCTCCCACCGTACAGCTTCCCGACTTAAACAGCCGATGTACAAACAGTGTGGTGCTTTTCGTGTGCTTTCTGCTGCGGGGAGGGGAGGGTGTCGCGCTCCCCCTGGACATACCCGGAGGAGAAACTTCCATTCTCTTGACGGACCCGCCCGGCAGCTCAAACAAAGCGCAACAGGGCTGTTGCGGCGTCACCCTGTAGAGTCAGTGCAAACGACTCGATTCTGTACTTACGGTGTTCAAATGTGATTTGCCAGCGATGTTTGCCGTGCCTGATCAGCCGCAGTGAATCATGGGAGACTCCATCTGATGATGCCTGTAGGGTTTGAACGCAGCTGTACCCATGTAAGAGGGCACGCAACATATAATTCACATTGCTGACATTTCACACAACAGGTCACATGCAGGGCATATTACAACGCACTACTATGTTCTGAACCCAGAGCATGCACCGGCACAGTGTGCGGCCGAATTCTCACCTCGCATTTGCCTGCAGTCTCGCTGACAGCATGCATTCGTGTTGCAGCCGCAGCAATGCAGTTGAGAACACATGTCTCTACATATGTCTATGTAGCGCTTTTGTCTTTGTCTTTGTGCAATTCGTCTCTGTGACGGCAACCAATTTGGCGGCCACACAATCAAAGAATGTCCATCCCTACTGTGTAATGTCCACACCACAGTAGTCACGACGGCCTTATCGCTATAGCTACAATGTGCCTGCGTTGGCGTCGGCAAGCGGCTTCACCATCTGCATTGGAAAGCCGCGGATCCCCGATCCCTCCGGCTCGCTAGGTGGTCCGCACACCTGTGAGACGCAGGTATTGAATTCTGCGCTTAAGCCCACATACACGTTATGCTGGGAGACTTCGCTACTCCACCACCTGCGTGCTCGTAGCAGCGTTGGGAGCACAGCCAATGGCAATGTGGATTGAACGCTGCCATGCTGCAAGCGTCGCGGGCCGATGTGATGGGTAGGGCAACAAGGGCAAACCGCAAGATGCAGGTCCGACCATTTCCACCTCGGATCCCTCAGAGCAGCTCCCTGTCACTCAAGAATGCAGCATTGTCAGCGTACCTGGAAGCCAAACCGCTCGTAGAACGGCACGGCGATGGGAGCGCTGCGCAGCACGACACCGCAGCCGCCCGGCACCCGCGCCAGCAGCGCCTGCAGGAGCTTCGCACCGATGCCCTGCACATCGCGCAAATGAGAATCCTGAGGCGCACATCCCATGACATCACCGCCTGCGCCAGGTCTCTCATAGCTTTTGCAACTAAGCCTCTTGCGAAAGTCCTTTGCGAAGGCGACAGCGATCCAGGAGCGTTCCGTGTGCCTGCGTGTGAAGAACAGGCAGACGACTGCTGGAGGTCGCAGGATCAGTGGAAGGCCCACCGTGCCATGGTGGGCGCCATCCACGAACACGTACATGACCTTGAAAGCCGGATGCGCCTCCGCCGTCACGTCATTGTACATTTCTGCCATGCCCACGATCTTGGGCGAGTCCCCCATTGTGGCTTTATACCTGCAGCCCAGAGCTGCACATCAGCCAGGGGTGACCAAAGAGGCGCGACCGTGAGTGCTCCCCATGTTGACAGCTGGGCATGAGCAGCGGTGCCGCCTCGAGACCGGCCTGCGTTGTGGTCTGCCAATGGCCACCCAGTAGCAACACGGGCATCATGCAGTGGGCTGAATGCGGCACACGATTTCCGTTTGTGCACCTGATCACGTCCAGCGAAGGGTCATTACTCCGCTCTGTGAGGCCCTGCACGCTCGCGCGCCGATCGAATGCCGCCGCTCCTGCGATGTTCGCTGACAATCTGACCGCCGGTACGCTGCTTTGACTCTACAAGCGAGAAGCAGCATCCATGCAGCATCAGCACAGTGATACGACAGTGACTGCATTTGTAAACGCGCACAGGAAGCAGCAAAGGTGACACCAAGCAATGCCGCCGGGCTGGGCGATCGCACCCTCAACGCTGAAGTCTGAAGGATCACTGACCGTGCGGCGGGTGTGCAGGATGAGCTTGGACATTTCAGCTGTGTCGCTGGCGTCAGCCAGCGTGATGTGCACTTCCGGCCTTTGCATGTTGACCTGCGGTGGATTTGCAGCCGCCATGTGAACCCCAGCACAGGGTCCAGGCAGCCTGGACCAAGCCGTAGATGCGTCTAAGGCCAAATTTCAGGATAGCGTGGCATGATTGTGCTGTACTCTGGCACATTTGCATCTGCTCCGGGCTCACCCATGCACAGGGATCTTGCATCAATCCGTTCACCTGGCTGTTCGGATCTAATGCAGTTGCATTTGTCATGATGATGTGATCTCTACTGAGTCTCTTTGCAGAAGGCGCAGCACCATCAACGCATCGCGCTTGCACTCCACTCGTGCATGTACGATCGCAACGAGTCGATACGGATACTTTTCGCGGCGCCCGTCTATCTGTGGCACGGATCAATCGCACAAGCCATTGCAACTGTTGCAGGCTGAAGAAGAAGAAGAGGATCGCGGTGGGCGGTGTTTCGATGGCATCCGTTTCCCTAGCCCTATTAGGAAAAGTTAGGCGGGATCCACAAGCATTCGATGCACTGTCGCCGATGGCATTGGCGCGTTTGACGCGTTTCAGGCTGCGCACCTCTATTCGCCTATCATCACCCGCCCTGGTCGGTTTTGCAAATACCGGAAGGCCATCTAACCTTGCTGTGCTTTTGGTGCCGTCCGCATCGTGCGCACCATAGTAACAGAGGCCACGTTGACGACGAAGCGCAGTCTCTTGGAGGGCCCAGCCGCGGATGTGGCATTCCTAGGCGCTTATTTGTTTGAGCGGGGGACATAGTATCAGTCTCAGCCGGCAAGCACGCTGCCTCCGCCGTCATTGCGGCTGCGGATGTGGCGGCGGCTTGTGCTCCTCTTCTCTTGGCGCTCTGATGGTCAATAGCTCTGATACAGGAGCTCAGTCGTGCTTCCGAGGCTGCAGCAGGCACGGGCACAACCCAGTTGCCGCCGACACGCTTCCTGGGCATACGCCGTGCCCTCTTCAACTTCGCTGGTTCCGCCCGCACATCCGCACGCGCGCGAGCGGCCTGCCGTTCCCCCCCTGGTTTCCCGGCGAGAGCGGAAAGCTGTAGGTTCTTTGTGAGCTCTCGCAATGTCGTTGGTGGAGTGAACAGGCTGGTACACGATGAGTATTGGCCGGCAGACGCAAATTCATCGGCAGCGCTAGATTCTTTCGGAAGCGTGCTGTCGACATGAGCGTCCGCCGCCGTTTAAAGCGCAGCCTGTACCACTTTCTGCACCTGTCATATTGGCGCTGCACAGGCGACTTGGGAGTGCCTACGCGTGGAGCTGTTTGCAGTCCCGTTCTGAGGGTCTGGCGACGAGCATTGACCGTTGTGCTGAGCCGTTTCAACATGTATCGATCCCTGCCTTTTGGCATCAGCCGTCAGTCAAGGTGAGCAGCCTTTTCAAGGGCAGTGAGCCTCTGACATGATAAACACGAGTTTTGAATGGAGGCTAACTCTTGTTGTCATTGGACGACGTTTATGCATCAAGCGCCGCAGGGGGCTATGCTCACTCACAACATGAAGGCAGCGGCTCTCACAATGAGTCCTGGCTGCTCTGTGCATAGCTGTCACGAGCTACGGAGTCGACGTGCTGCAAGGCGATTGCAGTGCTCTGTATGGCTTTGATTGCATCTGTGCTGCCTTTTGCAGATATATCAATCATGCACAAGCCTTGGCAAGTCGAAGGCCACCCATTCTGCAGCTGACGGTTCCTAACAGGCGGCCCAATCTGCCTCCAGCATGCGTTCGTCTTTGACAATCCTGCGGCAGAAGACGGCCCGCGGCCCAGGCGCGACGTCGCTCGCAACAGTGTGCAGCCAGCATGCCATCAGAAGCGCATCCCGCAGCGGCGTCTGACAAGAACGCAAAGTACGGTGCATCCAGCGGCAAAGGCATCGGAACCCGCAACGCCTGCCGCCGCTAGGCCGCCGGCGCCTGAGCAGCCGGATCAAGGCGACTCTTACCTCTGCGACGTGATGATGGAGGTGCACTTTGGTGCCATGTCTTGTGGCCCGATACCCATCAGCGGCCGGATGCGCATCGCATGATGCCGGCCCTGTTGCCGGCTGCGCGTGAGGTGGAAGCAGCAAGGCGGGGGCGGCAGGAGCCTTGCCAGCTTGCTGCCGCAGATCCACGACCTGGGGCGGGGCCTGCTGGACGCCGTCGCCATGCGAGACCCGGACATGCACTTGGTCAACCTGTGCGAGATGCTGGCAGACATGGCGGCGGCCATGCCGCAGCACGCCACCTGGCTCGCATGCAACGCCTGAGCTCGGCGGCGATGGAGGCCGCACAGCTGCTGCTGAATCTCTGCAAAACAGTGACAAACTCTGCGTCGACATGACCGTGTGCGCCGCTCAGGCGGGTGGCCACCTGCTCGCCGCCGCGGTGGTCCTGCGGCAGGACGTCACGGCCTCCCGTGGGATCTCGCGGGGTCAGCGGCCCTCGCCGCCTGTCACGGTCGTGGCCACGGCGTTGCTGGAGGCGGCATGCGGCAGCGGCAGCGGCCGTGCAGCTCTGCTAGGGACACATGCGGCTTAGCGATCTTTATGCAGTGACTGCATAAGGGGCCAGAGAGATTACTGCACCTGCGGTGGCGACGTGCAGCGCGGCCGTGAGCGCG
>JAABUM010002860.1_pt1 | contig 22266 bp, 24 predicted proteins | sample 5559161 | NCBI WGS metagenome assembly JAABUM01 (sample SAMN10711868, study PRJNA513369) | rock metagenome | isolation source: Antarctica rocks | place: Antarctica: Victoria Land, Siegfried Peak nord
TGGCTGGACAGATCAGGCACAACTCGACGAACTCCCATGACCGGGATTCTCGTCGCCCTGCGAGAGAGGAGGCAAGCATGGGTGTCGGTTCCTTCCCGTCGGCTGACCGATCGTGACCGGTCAGCGAGCGCTGACTGGGACGGCGCGTCCTTCGGGTCGGGAGGGGTTGGCGTGTCAACCTGCGGCCTCGGTCCGGATACTCACGTCGGGTATATACTGCGACTGCCGAACGTATATGGGGGTGACGATGACGAAGCGACTGATCGAATTGGACGACGATCTGCTTGCCGATGCACAGCACGAGCTGCACACCACCGGCGTGTCGGACACGGTGCGGACCGCGTTGAAGCACGCCGCCCACGCAGCGGCGCGAGCGCGGCAGATTGATTGGTTGCGCGATGGCGGCCTCGAGTCACTGGCGGATCCGGAGGCTCGGGCCGCAGTGTGGCGCTGATCGCGCGCTACCTGGTGGACACCAGTGCCGCCGCCCGGATGCGACACTCCGTGGTCGCTGCACGGCTGGCGCCTTTGATCGAGGCGGGGGTGGTGGCGACTTGCGCCACCTTGGATGCCGAAGCGCTCTACAGCGCACGCAGCCCCGCCGAATACGAGCAGATCCTCGCGGACCGGGGTCACGCCTACGAATATCTGGCAACCGAGGATCATCACTGGCAAGCAGCCTTCGACGCGCAGCGCGCCCTCGCTCGAACCGGCCGACACCGCGCGGTCGGGATCGCCGACCTGCTTACCGCTGTGCTCGCGAGCGAGCATCAACTCACCGTCGTGCACTACGACGCCGACTTCGACATCGCGGGCGAGGTCATCACCGTCAAGGGCCAGTGGGTAGCGCCGCGCGGCAGCATCTCGTAACAGGCGGGCCGCCCGGTCCCAAAACCGCGACAGTGTCCCGCGTGCCCGTAGGCCGATCCTCGACCGGATCGGATCTCGCCGCGCCACCAAGGTTTGCGTCTCGCCAAGTGACTTGGCTCCAGCAGCGGGCGTGAACTGCTCCCCCTCGGCACTTGCCTCCATCGGTGACTACTGCCGGAGCATGCAACCGTCTGGAGACAGCGAGCGTCTACTTGTCGGGCCCGGACCGTCATAGGGCCTGGCGTGGTGGAAGGGGAGCGATGCGACATCGTTGGAGGGCCGTGGCTTACCTCTTGGCACCCATCTGCCTGCTATCCGGGTGTCGGGAAGCGAGCGTTGGCTCGCTGGGTGCGCCTGCTGAGTCCTCGTCGTCGGTACAGACGTCAAATGGGACGCTGGTCGGTGAAACGGGCAGTAATCCTGCCGCTGCAACCGTGCCGTCATCAGAGGGCTCGGCCGGTAATGATGCCTTGGTCGGCAGGTGGGTGTTGCGGCAGGTTCAGACTGGAACCGATCTGCCTCGAGCGGCACGTCCAGGGCAAACAACCCTATCGATCCAAGGCGGGTTCCTATTTGCCGTCGACGCTTGCAGCCAGCAAATCCAGGCTCCGGTGACAGTGGGTCAATCGACTTTGAAGCTTGCCGACGGCATCTACGGCGGCGGCTTCGCCGGATCCCCGGACCATCCTTGCGGCGATCCGGAAGCGGTCGACTTCTGGAACGACAGCACGACCTTCGAATGGAAAGTTGTTCAATCACGGCTGGTTGTAAGCAGTAACTCCATGACCTTGCTCTACGGATTGGGCTGAAGAATCCACTCGCCGGCGAGAGCGTCGATATACCGCTGGCTACAGTCATGCAGCTGATCAACGCTCTGCGCTACCACCCGGGGAGATCGGCCTTCCCCGTCTGCACAGCGGGCAGATGTATCGATTCACTGCCGACCGGCGTCCCGTAACCCGATCCATCACCGGGCTTGGCCCGGAAGTGTTCTGGTCGTCACCACCGAGTCGCCGTACTCGGCATCCAGCACGTCCTGCCCGGTGTCGACGAAAGCCAGCTTCTGCAGAACACGGAGCGATGCACCATTCCACTTGCGCGCGCCTGACCACACTCGTCGATATCCGGCTTCCGCTGCCCAGTCGAGTACAGCGCGAGCCGCTTCGGTGGCATAGCCGAACCCATGAGCCCGGCGCAGCAGCTCATACGCCAGCTCGGGCTCGTCAGGCGGACCCGTGCCGTCAAAAATCAACCCGCAGTAGCCGATGATGTCGCCATCGCGCTTACGCACGATCGTCAGCAGTCCGGACCGCGGGGCCTCCCGTTCAGCGCGGAGCAAAGCGGCGATCTCCTCGACTGTCGGCCGACCATCAGGTCCTATGCGTCGGTGCGGTGGAACTCTTGGGTCACGTTCGGTCCACAACTCCCGGCGGACGATGGCGTCCTCCTCGCTCGGACGCCGCAGAACAAGCCGATCTGTCTCGATCTGGATTGGGATGAGCGGGGTTTCCACCGAGCCAGCGTCCCACGGAAGGCTCTGTCTCCTAGGCCGTTCGTCTTGCGGGCCCGGCAGTGTGGTCGAATCCGGCCGGAACTAGCAGCCGTGACTACATCGACGAGCGTCAGCGCGATCGGCCCACTGACGCGCAGGTCGGTGCGGGTCGAGTGGGCTGTGGGTGGAGTGCCTCAGAGTTCGATGCAGTAGTGGACCTGGGTGTCTTGGGTGACGAACCCGGCACTCTCGGAGACTCCGAACTCTTTGCTCGAACTATCGGCATCGACCCTGAGGCTGGCCCGTCCGTAGCCCTGTTCCTGCGCGTCCCGAAGCGTGTGTGAGATCAGGGCTTCGGCCACGCCGCGTTCCTCGTACGCGGACCGCGTGGCCATGACCCTGAAGTACGCGTCACGGATGCCGGTCGCCACCGTGTCCGCCTCCCACGAGACGACCAGCAGAACCCCGGCCGCCGTCCCGGTCTCGACGTCACGGAGCAGAAAGCTCAACTCGGGACGAAAGTTCGCGTTCACGGCCCAGACCTTCCACTCCTCGGCGCTGAGCTGCGAGCTGCCCAAGTCGTCCTGGACGGCCTCGTTGCGGACCGCGCGGAACTCCTCGTCGGTCTCGGCCGTGTAGCCCTCGATCCGCAGACCCTCGGGGATAGGGACCTCCAGAATGGCGGTGCCGAGCGGATGCCTCATGTGCCGACTCCACTTCGTGGCCGTCATGCCTGCCGCACGGCATAAAGCGACGGCCCCGTGAACATGCTCGCCGTAGATGGATTCAACGACCACTTGGAGCGTGGGGTGATGCAGCGCGTGCAGCGCCCCGGCGGTCGCCAGTCCGTGCTGCATGAGCTTCGTCCCGAGTCCCTGGCGACGATGGGTGGGGCGGACAACGCCGGCCGCCTGCACCCGGTGGACGATCTCGGCTGCCGGCTTGTAGTGGACCGCCGAGAAGCCGAGCATCGTCGCGCCGTCGAACACCGCCAGAGTGGACGTCAGGAGGTCGTCGACCGGTGAGTCCAGCTCCTCGGCCGCGTCCTCCGCGGTGTACTGCCCCCAGACGTGGTCCTGTGCGTCGACCGCGTTCAGGAGGTCGGCCATCGCCGCGCCGTCGGACACGGCCATCGGGCGCCAAATGAGGTTCGGTGATTCGACAGCCATGATTTGCAACCTTATAGATCGCGGCGAGGGCTGTTATCCGGCTCGTGGCCCGTATGACGATCCCCAAACGGCGAATGGACGCGCTCCACCTCCGGGTCTGGGCAACGTTCAGGACCCGCTCGCGGCAGCGCGGATGACGCTGTAGACGTACATGTCTTTGCGGGTATCGCCCACCCGCTCCCAATCGCGTAGCAACCCTTCGCGCTGGTAACCGCACGCCTCGGCGGCGCGCCACGAGCCTTCGTTCCAGGGCTCGACGAACAGATGCAGTCGCTGGACCTCCTCGTGGGACAGTGCCCAGTCGGTGAGGGCCTCCAGGGCAGCTCGGACGTAACCGCGTCGTCGGAACCGTGGCGCGATCCAGTAGCCAGTCGAAGCTCGACCAGTGCTGATCTCCTGCGTCCAGAGACCAATCTGGCCCACAGCCTCGTCGGTGTCGCTATCGGTGATCGCGAACGAGTACCCGACGCCGGCGGCGAGGCGGTCATGCTGCCGTTGCAGGTAGACCTCTACATCCTCAGGGGAACCGCTGCCGGGCACCGTCGTGATGAGTGGAATCAGCGGATCGTCGGCTACCGAGGCGACGAGGTTGCGGTCACGGGTCTCGAAGGCGCGCAGAGCGACAGGTGCGTTGATCAATCGAGGCATCGCCGACGGCAGCATGCGGCAATCATCTCAGGGCTCCGGGGCGCCCCGGTGAACCATCCTCAAACGACGATCGCGTGATCTTGGTCGTCAACATCCCACAGGAGTGTGAAACCGTCGCCGGTGGGGGTTCGGCTTATGGGGCAGTGGCCGCGTTGAATTGAGCGCGTCGAGCGCCGGCGGTGTGCGCAGCACATCAAAGCTCCACCAGCGAACTGACGTGAACTCACGCGGATCGGGACGCAGCACTTGGGCGACTCCTTGCACAATGCAACACTCCTCCCGTGCCCGCTTCCGCGCTCCCAACCCATCCACCTGCGCGGCCGGTCGAGTTGATCCCCGTCGACCGCTCGCACCGCGCCGTTTTGGAGAACCTCGGTCAGCTCTACCGCTACGACCTCTCGGAGGCATACCGGCACCTGCCGAATCTTGACGGCAAGTTCAACAACCGTCGCCTCGACCTGTTCCTTGCCGAAGTCGATCCGCAGCACCGCGCATGGCTGGGGTCTGAGCAACAGCGGTACAGGATCCGGCGGTAAGCCGCGCGGCAGTGTCGGAATACCCCACTGCCCCAGGAAGTCGACAGTGAATGCCGACACGAGTTGTCGACGCGCTTGACCTGCGGGTTTGTAACCAACTGGCTTCTGTCGACAAACCCTCGTTTCCCGACAATGGCGGTGGCCAGCCCCTCGATGCGTGGGATGATTGGCTAGCCCTGACCTGCAAGATCAGTCCTTAGCGCCGGATTCCGTACCGCTGTTGCTCAGACCCCTGGCTGGTCACGGTTGCGGGCGCTCTCGGCGGGTTCGTCATGACGGCGCCGACAAGCACCGGCGACATGTCGATCAGCGATTTCTTCATCGTCCGCGCACTCCGCCGCACCGGAGTCGGGCGAGCCGCGGCCGGCCAGGTGCTCGCCTTTCACCCCGGGCCATGGAGCATCGGGTTCCAGTCCTACAACCCCGGCGTTCAACGATTCTGGTCGCAGGTGGCCTCCGACGCGGTCGGTGACACCTGGGCCACACACGACGATCCACCGACAGCGGGACGCCCTTCGGACTCCTGGATCACCTTCACGATCTGAACCGACCCAAGCCCGAGCAGAAGCGCGCCACGAAGCATGTGGATCCGCCTGGGCGGGTTTCGCTCCGCTCCGTGCCAGTCGTGGATTGGTGACCGGTGACCGACCGTCAGGCGACGCGGCCCTTGGAGTTGAGAATCGGCCTTTGCAAAACGCAGTTCGGCCCGGGGATGCTCAGATGATGAATCCGACAATCGACCTCCAGGTCAAGTTCCCTGTCGTCGACGAGCAGCTCTCCGCTTTACACGCCAGAGCGTTCGGTTATCCGCAGACGGGCGTCACACCCTGGACTGAGCGGCTGGAGGGTCACAGCCTGACCTGGGTCGGCGCATTCATCGATGACCAGCTCGTCGGTTTCGTTCATGCCTGCTGGGATGGCGGCGCGCACGCCTTCTTGCTCGACACGGCCGTCGATCCGGATCGGCAGCGCAGTGGAATCGGGGCACGGTTGGTACGAGCACTGGTCGACGAGACGACTGCGGCGGGTTGCGATTGGCTGCACGTGGACTACGAGCCGCACCTCGCCTCGTTCTACACCGAGACGTGTGGGTTCTACTCGACCTCCGCTGGCCTCCGCAGACTCACGTCTGGGTGAGTCCGATCTTGACCAATCGATGCCGACATACGCAAGGGGGCAGCGATTCAGTTGAGGATCGCTGACCGGGCCAAGAAGTTCAGGGCCTGCCCAGCTCAACTGGAGACAGGTACGAGCCTGAGTTGTTCGACGTCAACCAGGCGGTTCATACGATGTCCAACCGGTCCGATCGGTCCACCCGGTCCAACCGGTCGGTTGTCCTTGCTCGCGTGGCACCGGATATGGCCGCAATGAAGTGAGTAGGTCGCCTGGAACAGGTTGCCCGGTGGAGAAGCGAAACGCTGAGCAGCGGCCGCACCTCGCGACGTCCGGCAGGTAGTCCCTGTAACGCGGCGGTGGCCCATACGGGTGCCATGCATGCTCGCACGGCGCTGAAGAGTCACTCATGCCGAAACAGTAAGGATCTAATTGGTAACAGGTCAACCGAGCTCGAGCTGATCCGTGACCGGACATGGAACCCCCACCGGTTGCCGTTAGGCTGTGAATTTGCGTTTTATCTGGCCGGTTCTTTGCACGCTAAATGGCGCGTTTTTCAAACGCTTGTTCGAGAGCAGGGCGTGCGGATGGTAGACCGGCCAAATAAGTCGCCAATAACGGCCAGATAGCTTGCAAAAACTAGGCCACATACCGTGCAAGTTCACACCCCGGTGCCTGCACGGTCTCCGCCGTTCGGCGCGGTCAAGGCATTGGGTGTGCTGTTTCCGGGCACAGCCGTCCCTGATAACCCGAACGCGGCGCGCGACACATCTGCGACACCGGTTGAAACGTCACCGGGCAACCGCCCACCGCAGGAGCTGGACGTTGATCTTCGCCGCGACTGAAGCCGGTCGAGTTGTGCTCGTGCGGCCCAGCGACCGCACGTTCTCAGCACGACCGGCCGCGGCGGCAGGTGTGCTGGTCCCGGGCACCGTCATATGGTGCACCCGGCCTACCGCGCGAACCGGGTGTCGATCCTCGACGCGATCAACCAGCCGCGAGCTTCACGAAACTTGAGCCAGAACCACTTACCGTGCAGGTTCACACCCCAGGAGCGCCTGCAGCACGTACTGCCGGGGGTTCACACGCGAGTTCAGTCGTTCAAGTCAAGCTCGAGATCCTTGGTACGGGCGACGAGCCTCGATGTCGTTGTTCACCGCCTGCACGGTGTCCTTCTCCGGCGCACTCAGCACCGGCTGCATGATGCACCTCAAGGTCGGCTGAGAAAGCTGACTCCGATACAGTTTTAGACAATCAACAAGGCCGCACGAGCGGCCTGAAGAGCCGGTCAACCAAACCCTGGGCACCCAACTGACCGGGTGAGAATTGACGGCCAATGCCCATGCGAAAGAAGGAGAGTTGATGAAGGCGGTTTTGTTTACAGCGCCGGACCAGCTGGAAATTTCGGATGTGCCCGATCCGGTTCCGCCTGCAGGCTGGGTGGTGGTCGCACCGGCCGCCGTCGGCATCTGCGGCACTGACCTGCACATACTTGAGGGTGATTTGGCCAGAGGGTGGCCGACGATTCCTGGGCACGAATTCGCCAGTGAGGTGGTGGCTGTTGGCCGGGATGCCCACGGACTGAAGCTCGTGACCAAGTCGCAGTCGACCCGTCGCTGTACTGCGGACAGTGCTATTACTGCCGCCGCGCCCGCGGGAATCAGTGCGAGCGTTGGGGTTCGCTCGGCGTGACCAAGGCGGGCGGGGCGGCAGAGCTGGTTGCGGTGCCGGCCGCGAACTGTGTGAAGTTGCCCGAGCACATCGCCGCCCGGGATGCGACCCTGATCGAACCGCTGGCCTGCGCGGTCCGCGGGTACGACGTCCTACGGATGCCGATGGCCGAGCATGTGCTGATCTACGGCGCCGGCACTATGGGCCTGATGATGTTGCAGCTGGCCAAACGGGCCGGCGCAGCGTCTGTCACGGTCACCGATGTCAACCCTGACCGGTTAGCCGGAGCCGCGGCGCTGGGCTGCACGGCCGCGGTAGCCTCCGCTGACGATGCCGACCGGCCCCGCGGCTGGGATGTGGTCATCGACTGCACCGGCGCGATTCCGGCCATCGAGGACGCGCTGGACCGCGTCGACCGGGGCGGCACGTACTTGCAGTTCGGAGTGTCCGCGCAGCAGGCGACCGCCCGGTTCAAGCCGTATCGGGTCTACCAACGGGAGATCACCATTGCAGGGTCGATGGCGGTGCTGCACAGCTTCGAGCGGGCCGCCGACCTGTTCGCCGCCGGCGTATTGGCGCCGGAGGATTTCATCACGCACAGGTTTCCGTTGGCCCGCTACCGCGACGCCGTCGATGTGTTCCTGGCCGGGAAAGGGCGAAAGGTGCAGGTGCTTCCATCGTGAGGCTCCGTCGGTCATGACAACCGCGCCGTCAGATCACGGTATCGGGCCAGCCGCCGCCGCGTTCGCTGGGAACCATCGCCGGGATCGGTGAGGACCGTCGGCGACTGGTCCGCCGCGCGGAACCGTTCGGCCCAGCCAGCTGACTCCGCCGCCAGCAACGCGGCGCCGAAGGATGAGTCGCGATCGGTGTAGACGACGGTACGTTGTAGCGCGTCGGCCAGCAGCTGCCGCCACCGTGGGCTGGCCCCACCCCCGCCGCCGAGGTGAACCTGCCCGTCGGCCACGTCGCCGTCGCCGACCGACTCGGCCAGTCGGACCATCTCGAAGGTGACGCCTTCCATCACTGCATAGCCGATGTCGGCGCTCGTGTGCCGGATGTCCAGGCCGATCAGCGCTCCCGGTGGCCCGGCGGCTGACCGGTGTCCTTGCAGGAACGGCAAAAATACCGGGGCCGCTTCGGGGTTGTTCGAGCCGAGCGCCAGTTCCTGCACCGGCCGGCCGGTCATACCTGACCACCATGACAGGGCCAGGCCCGCGGCATGGGTGGAGTCCAGTGCCAGCCAGCGGTGCGGATAGGCATGACGGAACGATCCCTGTCGCGGCTGATCCAGCGATTGGAATGCCACGCCGGATGTGCCGAGCGAGAACCCGAGCCGGCCGGCAGAGGTGACCTCCAGCGCAACGGCTTGGGCCGCTTGGTCCCCCGCGCCGCTCACCACCTCGATCCCCAGCAGTTGATCGAGCGTTGTGGTCGGCGCCCTGGTGATGACGCCGGTGACCTCGTGGGAGGGCCGGACGGGCGGGAGAACCCCGAGTGGCAGCCCGATGGCGGCGGCTATCCGAGGTGACCAGGCGTCGGTACGGAAATCCAGCAGCGACGTCCCGGACGCGTCCGATGGTTCGGTGACCGTTCCAGCTCCGAGCCGGCGGCGAATGTCGTCCTTGGGCGCGGCAACCGAGGCAATGGCCGTGAAGGCACCTGGCTCGTGCTGGGCTAGCCATGACAGATGGACCAGAGTAAACGCCGGCAGCAGTGGATTCCCGGTGATCGCCGCAATGTCCGGTACCCGGCGAGTGATGTCTTCGCACTGCCTGGTGCCCCGCTGATCTGACCACAAGATGGCCGGCCTGATCAGGTCGCCGCCGGCATCGCGCAGGACGCTGGTGTGCATCTGCCCGGTCAGACCCACGGTGGTGGTGCGTGCACCGATTTGGGGGTGATCGGCGACGAGCTGTTCGAGCACGTCGCCGACCGCGCGCCACCAGTCGTCGGGGTTCTGTTCGGTCGCCTTGGGCGTCGGGGACGATGTGGGATAGGGCTGCGAGCGGCGGGTGTCCGTACTACCGTCGTCGGCGATCAGCGTGCCCTTGACGGAGCTGGTCCCCACGTCGATTCCGATCGCGAAACGATGCTCCACAGCTCGGTCTCCTTCATGCCCTCGGCCGGAGCTTTCCGGCGAATCCGGCTTGACCCGAGTCGCTCACCGGAACGGTGCGGCACCTCAGGAAATCCGTTTGACCAGATTCTGCAGGGTCGCCTGGGCGCCAAGGCTGTGCAGTGATTCCAAGGCTTCCTGACAGGCCTGCACGAACACCGGCTTGTCGATCAGGTCCCCCGAAAAGTTGCCGGTCGGCACTGAAGGCCAGCGGCTCCGTCGCGCTCGGTCAGCGCCCCGCCCGCTCGGTGACCCGGTCCTCGGAATCAATTTGGTATTGATCGTGCGCGTGGCCCGGAAGGGCACGTTGGTAAACGGTCGGATTGAGTGACAAAACTTCGTGGGCGCGACACTTTTAATTCGACCGAACTAGGCCAGGGAATCTGCAAGTTGACACATCAGGTGGTGGCGACGTCGACCAGGTTCGAGATGGTTGCTCGGGAGCCCACGCGGTGAAGCGAATCAAGCGTGGCCAGATAGCTGGAAACGAACGCCGGCTGATCGATCAGGTCGCCGAAAATTTCCCGGTCGGCGACAAATGACAGCGGCTCGTGGCGCTGTCGTGCTGCGGACGCCTTCAGCCGGTCGGCCAGCCGGTCGACCACCTCGATGGGTTCTCCCTGCTCGTCGATCGCCTCTGCGTAGCGGGCCCAGCTGGCCACCACCGCGGTGGACAGGGTGATCGGTCCACCGGTGGCCAGTTGCTGCGAGATCACTGGCAGCAGCCATTTGGGAATTCGGTCCGAACTCTCTGCGCACAGCCGGGCGACGGTGTCCCTGACACCGCTGTTGCAGAAGCGAGCGATCAGCTCATGCTTGTATGCGTCCAGGTCGATGCCGGGGACCGGTTCCAGGGTGGGAGTGGCCTCGAAGTCCATGTAGGCGAGCAGGAAGCGGGCGAACAGCGGATCCTGGGCGACGTCGTGCACGAGCCGGTAGCCTGCCAGGAAGCCGAAGTAGCAGAGCGCCTGGTGGCTGGCGTTGAGCAGCCGCAGTTTCATCAGCTCATACGGTTCGACGTCGGTAACAACCTGCACACCGACGTCGTCCAAGGGCGGACGTCCGAGGGTGAAGCTGTCCTCAAGCACCCACTGGGTGAAGGGCTCGCAGACAACCGGCCAGCCGTCCTGGATGTCGAAGCGTTCGCTGATCGCAGCCCGGTCCTCGTCGGTGGTGCCGGGGGTGATCCGGTCGACCATGGAGTTCGGGAAGCGAACCTCCGACTCCACCCAGTCGCCCAGGCCGCGGCTCCGGGCGTCGGTCGCGCTCCAGCTGTGCTCCCGCAGTCGAGCGAAGGCGGTGAAGACTTCCTTCGCCACATGCCCATTGCCTTGGATGTTGTCGCAACTCATGATGGTGAACGGCGCCAGGCCCCTGGCCCGGCGGCGGACCAGCGCCTCGGTGATGAGACCGAAGCTGGTGCCCGGCACGGCGTTGGGCAGCAGATCTGCGGCTACCGCAGGGTTGGTCTCGTCAAATTTGCCGGTTACGTGGCGGAAGTTGTAGCCACCTTCGGTGACGGTCATCGAGACGATCCTGGTGGCCGGGTCCGCCATCTTCTCCACGACGGTTTCCGGGTCGTCGGGTGCGAAAAGGTATTCGACGATGGAACCGATGACGCGCGGCTTCCAGGAACCGTCGGGGTCCTTGAGCACCAACGTGTAGAGGCAGTCCTGCGCGTTCATGATCGTTCGCATCTTGGCATCGAACGGCATCACCCCGACGCCGCAGATGCCCCAGTCCAGTGCCTTGCCCTGGTTCATCAGCCGGTCGAGGTACATCGCCTGGTGGGCACGGTGGAAACCGCCGACACCGAAATGGACCACTCCGGTGGTCACTGCGCTGCGGTCGTATGTCGGAATGGGAACCGTCCGGCCGATGGTCGCGAGAGTGGCGGAATTGAGTTGGGTCATGACAATGTCCTTGTCTGGAACGGGGGGCGGACCGCAGATCGATCCGCGGGCGTCCCTTGGAAGTCTCTGTGCTCGGCAACGCCAGTTCGCTGGCGCGGGCGTTCCCGGCGGGGGTTCGTTCGGCCGGCCGACTACTTGACAGCGCCCAGAGACAAGCCCTGCACCAGTTTGTCCTGCGCCGCGAAGCCGGCGACCAGCACCGGGATCGACACCGCGAACGCCGCGGCCGACACCTTGGCAAGGAACAGACCCTGCGAGGTGACGAAGCTCGTCAACAGCACCGGGCTGGTCTGCGCCGAATCGCTGCTGGTCAACAGATTGGCCAGCAGCAGCTCGTTCCAGGCGAAGATGAAGCAGATCAACGACGTGGAGGCGATTCCGGGCATCGCGATCGGAGCCACCACCCTGGTCAGGGTCTTGACCAGGCCGGCGCCGTCAAGAGATGCAGCCTCAAACAGCGCCGGCGGGATATCCGCCAGGAACGAGCGCATCATCCACACAGCGATCGGCAGATTCATCGCGGTGTAGAGGATGATCAGAAACCAGACGTGGTTCAGCGCACCGATCTTGACTGCGATGACATAGATCGGCACCAGCCCGGCGGCGGCCGGCAGAAACTTCGTGGACAGGAAGAAGAACATCACGTCCGTCCACTTCCTGACCGGCTTCACCGAAAGGGAGTAGGCCGCAGGGATGGCCAACACCAGCACCAGCAGTGTCGAGAGCACCGAGCACAGCAATGAGTTGACGATGAAGGGCCACGGGCTTTGGTTGGTTTGGGATCCGAAGAACTCCCGATAACCGTCCAGCGTCAGCGGGGCGAACAGCTGCGGGGCGTTCAACGACGCCTGCGCCTCCGGGTGGAAGCTGGTCAGCACCATGAAGAACACCGGCGCGATGAAGATCAGACCGATGATCCACGCGGCGACGGAGGCCAGGACACCACCGACCCGGTTCTTGCCGACGCCTCCGGCTTTCGATGCCTTGCCGGGTACCTTGATTCGCTGCGGGGCTGCGGTGGTCGTCATCGGTTCTCCTCCTCTTTGAACAGGCTGGACACGGTGCGCAGGGCGAAGGTGGCGATGATGATCGTGCCGATCACGATGATCACACCCTGCGCGGAGGCCAGACCGTTGTCATTGCTGGAGAAAATGGTCTGATAGATCTTGTTCGGCAGGTTCTCGGTGTTCACATTCAACGGCGTGATGGTGAAAACCGAATCGAAGTTCTGGATGATGTAGATGGCGCCGAGAAGGCCAGCCAGCTCCAGATATTGCCGCATGTGCGGAAGCGTCATGTGGACGAACACCTGCCACGGGCTCGCTCCGTCCACCGCTGCAGCCTCCAGTACTTCACCTGGCCGGGATTGCAGCCCGGCCAGCAAAATCAGCGTCATGAACGGCGTCCACTGCCAAATGAGTTCTATCTGTACGGCCAGCAACGGGTGTGGCCCGACAATGTCGATGGCCGACGCCGTCGCGTTCGGCGCAAACCAGTGGTGCACGGTGGTCACGATCCCATTCAACAACCCGGTGCTGGGGTCGAAGATGCCGAACTTGAAGAACAGCGCAGCGGCTACCGGGACTATCAGGAACGGTGCGATCATCATGGTTCGGACAGCACCACGTCCGATGAACTTGCGGTTGAGCAGCAGCGCGATGCCAAGTCCCAGGATCAGCGAGACCAGCACCACGGTGAGGGTCAAACTGATGGTGTGCCAGATGTCAGCCAGCAGCTGGGAGTCCTGGAACACCTTCTGGTAGTTGGAGAATCCGGCCCACCCGTAGCGGTTGGGGTGGTTGGTGTTGTAGTTCCGGAACGAGAAAACCAGGGTCGCCACAAACGGCAACTGAGTGATGATGATCGTGAAAGCCAGCGCCGGGACCAACGGGCCGCGGCGCACCCACGCCTCGCGTTTCGCCCGTCGATTCGCATCTCGCACCGCTGGATCCTGGGCGCTGGGCGCGGCCCGTCTTTGGTCGGTTATGGTCATTGTGTGAACCATTCTTTCGCGGGGTGGCTCATTGGAATCGGCGGGCGCGGCTCCGGCGGCGACAGACCTTGAGGCGATCACCGAGGACCGGCGCCGACTCACGGATGGATCACCCCGGCGCGGTGGGGCCCGGCCCGAAGTGCCGGGCCCCACTGACGCTGCTACTTGTAGTTCGACCCCACCTGAGTGGCCAGGGTCTGGCCCTGATTCAGTGCGTCATCGACCGATCCGTTACCGGCGATCACCGCAGAAAGCTGCGCGGTCACCTTGTCACCGAGATCTGTGAACTCAGGGATATCGACGAACTGGATACCCACCGTCGGCCGGGGCTGGACACCAGGGTTGGTCGGGTTGGCGTTCTTCAGCGCTTCCAGCGTCGCAGGCGCGAAGGCAGCGGCCGCCTTGCTGTAATTCGGGTTCGCGTACAACGAGGTGCGCTTGCCGGCCGGCACCTTGGTCCAGCCCAGCTTCTGCCCGACCAGGTTCTCGTACTGCTGCGAGGAAGCCCAAGAGATGAACTTGAAGCCGGCGTCCTTGTTCTTGGAAGCCTTCTCCATCATCCAGGACCAGGCGTACAGCCAACCCGAAGACTTGGTCACCTTGACCGGCGCCTGGACGTAGCCCATCTTGCCGGCGACCGGCGAACCGGAACCCTCCAAACTGCCCGCCGCCGAGGTGGCGTCATACCACATGGCGGCCTTGGACTGCTCCACGGCCGACAGGCACTCGGTGAACCCAGCATTGGACGCGCCGACCTCGCCGTGCGCCTTCACCAGGTTCACATAGAAGTTGGCGGCGTCCTTGAACGGCTGCGCGTTGACCTGAGCGCTCCAGTCCTTGTTGAACCAGGTGCCACCAAAAGTGTTGACCATCGTGGTCAGCGGAGCCCCAAGCTGACCCCAGCCGGGCTGACCCCGCAGGCAGATACCCTTCATCCCAGGCTGCGCGCCGTCGGCCTTGGCCGCCAATTCAGCGACCTGATCCCAGGTCGGGTTCGGCGGCATGGTCAGTTTCTTCGCTGCGAAGACGTCCTTGCGGTACATCAGGAACGACGATTCACCGTAGAACGGCTCACCATAAACCTTTCCGTCCTGAGACAGGGACGAAGTCAGGGCCGGGAAGATGTCCCCCTGGTTGAAGCCCGCATCCTTGCCCAGGTAGTCGCTCAGCGGCGCCAGCCAGCCGTTCTTGGCGTAAAACGGCACCTCGAAGTTCGACAGCGTGGTGACGTCGTACTGACCCGCCTGGTTCTTGAACTCCAGGGAGGCCTTGTTCCGCATGTCATTCTCCGGCAGTACCGTGAATTTCACCGTGATACCGGTCTGGGCGGTGAAGTTCGCCGCGGTCAAGCCCTGCAAATCGACCATCTGCGGGTTGTTGACCATCAAAACGTTGATGGTCGTACCCGCATTCGACTTGTCCAGGAACGGATCCGACTTCACAGCGCCCCCACCGCCAGCACCGGCGCTTGAGGTGCCCATCGAAGCCGAGCCGGCCGGAGCCGAACCGGCCGCGGAGCCCGCAGGTGCTGAGGCAGCAGCGGAACCCGCAGGTGTCGAGGCAGAAGCGGAGCCGGCCGGTGCCGACGCGGCCGAACTCCCACCCGCGGCAGCGGCAGCGGACGATGACGGCGCCGATGACGCCGCCCCGGTAGAGCTGCTACTGCATGCCGCGGTGACGAGCATCGCGGCGCAGCCGGCGGAAACCGCCGCCCGTTGTGTCCAGCGCATCTGGAATGTTCCTTTCGTTTGGGTACTGCCGGGCGCTTGATCAGGATGATCAAGGGTGCACTCCGACTGACGGCAACCGAAGTCGCCGGTCAACAGAGATGAAGTTGAGTAACGGCGGGGAAAGTGCCGCAGGGGAACCGGCCTCACGCCCTGATCACCTGAGGCCCCAACGCACTGAATCGGTGCGCCTCCTGAGCCGGGAAAGTGGTGTCGGTGATCAAGGTTTCGAACTCGGATACGTCCGCGAAGCGGCAAAAACTGGTCACACCGAATTTCGTGTGGATGCCGACGAAAATCTTCCGCCGCGACGCCGCCATCGCTTTGGCCTTCACGAAGGCGACCGCGCTCTCCGGAACCGTCAGCCCCCGCTCCCGGGTCAGCCCATTCGCACCCATCACCGCCAGATCGATCACCAGATCGGCCAACATCGCGGTCGCCCAATGATCGACCGTGGCCAAGGTGCGGCGACGGACCCGGCCGCCGAGCAGCAAGACGCTGATTGACGGCGAGGCCGCCAAGATACCGGCGGTGGTCAGCGACGAAGTGACCACCGTCAACTGCCGATCAACAGACAGTAATTCCTGCGCCACCAGCTGTGGAGTAAAACCCTCGTCGAGATACACAGTTTCGGCGGGCCCCAACTCAGCGACCGCTGCCGCAGCGATCCGCCGTTTCTCCGCGACGAAGGACCCCGACCGATGCGCGATGTTGGATTCGAACCCGACACCCTCCACCGGGTAGGCGCCCCCATGAGTTCGCCGAAGCAAGCCGTGATGCTCCAACACTTTCAAGTCCCGACGAACCGTCTCGGTGGCCACCTTCAACTCATCGGCGATCCCCGTCACCTCAATATGGCCGGTGCCCCTGGCATGGGCCAGAATCTGTCGGCGACGCTCCTCGCCCTGCTTAAGGCTCATCGTCCCGACTTCCCTGTCGTTGGCACCTCACGTGGTCAACCGCCAGGCGCATGGCAATATCGCGGTCACCGTTACCCGATCGTTGCCATTTGTGGCTCGAACCACATCTGGTGCTGTTAATTAATACGCCCGCGGGCAATGGGTGTCCAGCCCAAACGGACTGCAATTCCTGCCCGGTTTTTGCCCGGTACGAGCGATTCTCGCCGCCAACTGAGCAGCCGCACCAGAACGCGGTGCCAGCGGCTGCCGTTCTGCCCGCCCAACGATGCCCGATCGGTGTGGCTTCGCTCATCGTCAACTACATCGACCTGGCTGTCCTGAAAGTCGAGTGATGACGATGTAGGAGATCGTTGGAGCGATACGTGCTGTGCCAGTGACGGAGGTTGGCCCTCCGGGTTCGCCGTGCAGGCTGAGAACTCAAACCACCGCAAGCTGCGTCGGGTTAAAAGCCGGGGTGGTGAGCGTTGCGGTGAGATGCCCGCTGTCAGCGGTGTAACCGTTCGCAATAAGTGGTTCTGGCTCAAGTTTCGTGAAGCCGGCCGAGTTGTGCTCGTACGGCCCAGTGGCTGCGTATTCTCCGCACGACGCGGCCGGGCGTCGGGCGTGCTGGTCCCGGGTACCGTCACCGTCTATCCGGCCTACCGCACGAACCGGGTGTCGATCCTTGACGCGATCGACCAACCGTCAGCTTCACGAAACTTGAGCCAGAACCACTTACCGTGCAAATTCACATCCGAGGGCGGAGACGATGTGGTGCAACATCCCTCGCACTCCGACGGAGGGGTTCGGCAGATAGATCACCATATGCCGAAGTGTCCAGGGCGGCGGTCGCTGCCCGGATGGCGACGGTTTTCCCCGCGCCGACCTCCCCGGTGATCACGCCGAGTGCGTGTTGCTCGACGCACCAAGTGATCCGGGCGACGGCCTCGCCGTGGCCGGCGTGGCGGTGCAGCATCTGCGGCGCCAGGTCCCGCCCGAACGGCATCCTGGTGAACCCGTTAGTGCGCTTGCAACCGGTCGATGCTCACGAGGCCACCTGACCCTCAGCAGCATTGGCATCGATCAGGTCGGTCAACGCCAGCTGCCCCGGAACCTGCCCGTCGGCAACACTTTCCGTAGCGTCTGCGGTGTCTGGTGGGTTGTCGGATCCGTAGAGGGCGTGGAATCCGATGCGTTGATCATCGCGGATCTGCTGGTGGTGGGCGGCGGCGGTCAACGCCAGATAGTCGATGCCGCTGGGCGGCGCCGGCAAGCATCAGCCGTTCGTCAAATCGAACTATCGAAAGGGTGCAGCGAACTGTGGGTCAAGACAACGGTGCACCGATCGGCACGATCGCCGCGTCCCTGCACCGGGAGCGGCGCAGGGCTGGGTTGTCCCTTACCGAACTGGCGAGACGCGCACGGATAGCCAAATCGACCATGTCGCAACTGGAATCGGGGACGGGAAATCCTAGTACCGGAGACGCTGTGGGCGATCAGTACCGCGCTGGACATCCCGTTCTCCCGGCTGGTCGCGCCGCCGCGAGGCGGGGTGCAGCTGATCCGGGCCGGTCAGGGACCAGGGGTGCCGTCGGCCAGCGCGACCTATCTGGCCACGATCCTGACCGCATGCCCACCCAACGCGCGGCGCGACCTCTACCTGATCGCCGCGGAGCCGGGCGCAGCCAGGGATTCAGCACCTCATTCCCCCGGCGTCGTCGAACACGTGGTGATCGGGCGTGGGTGCGCGATGGTCGGGCCGGCCGGCGATCCGGTCGAGCTTGGCCCGGCGGACTACCTGTCCTACCCGGGAGACGAGCCCCACACATTCCGTGCGCTGGATCCGGGGACCTTCGCCGTACTGGTCTCTGAACACGTATGACGGCTCGGCCCGTAGCTGGAACCCTCACCGAGTGCCAGTGGCTCACCGGCGGACCGCACACCTCGCTGCTTCACATTCGCCTGTGGTCGTGACCGGTTTCGGTGGGACGGCCAGTGGGCCAGATGTTGAGCGATTGGAATCCGCGGATGAGGAAGTGCCCCGCTCGGGTGGGTTGGTCGGCCAGGGCCATGTCGGGCCAGCGGGTGAGCAGCGCTTCCAGAATCGTGGTGACTTCAACGTGTGCCAGCGATGAGCCGATACAGAAGTGCGGTCCGCGCCCGAACGCGAGGTGGGATTTGAGGTTGGGGCGGGTCGGGATGAACGCATCTGGTTTGTTGTAGACCCGGCGGTCGCGGTTGGCGGAACCGAAGTGGACGGAGACCCGCTCGCCGGCCGGCAGATCAACTTCCCCGATGCGTACAGGACACTTCGTGGTCCGAGCGGTTGCCGAGAACGGCGACTCCAATCGCGCGGCTTCCTCAACGGCCGCGCCCAAAGTATCTGTCCCTGTGTGATGGGTGAGCATCAACCACAGGGTGTTCGCGACCAGATTGGCTGCGGTCTCGTGTCCGGCGAAGACCAGGCCGGGGAACAGGGCCACCACTTCGATGTCACTCAACGGCTCAGCTGCGGCAGCCTGCTCGGCAAGTACAGCACTGAGCAGGTCGTCCTGAGGCGTGTCCTGCCTGGCTGCCAGTAGCTCGCTCATCGTCTCGTGCAGCCTGACTGCGGAGCGGGCCAGGACCAGCTGCTCCGTCTGGTCCAACCCTTCCAGGACCGCGCCGTGCAGCCGTCCCCAATCGCTGGACCACCGGAAGCAGTCGGCCCTTAACGCCTCGGGCACCCCGATCAGGTCGAACACTGTATCCAACGCGATCGGCAACGCGATGTCGTTGAGGACGTCGACCCGATCCTGAGATGCGAACGAGTCCAGCAGGCGTTCGGTTCGTTCCCTGATCACGGGCTGCAGACTGCGGGCCCGAGCAGGAGTAAACGCTTGGGCCAACATAGCGCGCATCCGGGCGTGCTCGGGGTCGTCCCAACCGATCAGTGTGGCCCCGTCCGTCACCCGGCCGTGCGCGAGACGCTCGGCGACCTGCGGGTCAGCCGGTGAGCCGAGCGCCCCCGAGGAACTGAAGGCGGTGGAGTCGCGCAACACGCGATCCGCGTCCTCGTGACGCGTCACCACCCACGAATCCAGCTCCGGGCTGAAGAACACCGGAGTGGTCTCCCGCAGCTCCGTCAGGATCTCGGTGGCTGCGTCCTGACCTGCGGGGGTGAAGGGTAGGTAGCCCGCTCGGGTATGTGTGTCTCGTTCGCTCATGTTCTCGAGGATGACGCCCAGATACCCTCAGGGTAAGAAGGTGTCCGCTCAGCGGACAGGACCCGCGATATCCTGGCCCGATGGTGAAGGAGCCAGGGCGCAGTGTCGTGGACGGTGCCGTTCGCGTCCTGCAGGCGCTGCCTGAAACGGGCGGTCGACATCAGTTGCGTAATCTTGCGGACATCACCGGGCTACCGCGTCCCACCGTGTATCGCCTCCTGCGGCAGCTCGTCGAATCCGGGGTCGTCGAGTCCGGGTCCGACGGAGTGCACCGGTTGGGGTCGCCGTTGGTCGCCCTCGGCAGGCGCGTCGAGCCGGCGCTGGGCCTACGGGCCACAGCAATACCAATACTCGCTGATCTACGCGAACGCACCGGCGCCACCGTCGCCCTTGTGGCCGATAGTTCAGCTGGCGCCGTCGTGCTGGAGGCGATGCCAGGACGAGCGAGGCTGCCAATAGCCGTGTTCAGCGGGCGGATCCTGCCGCCCTCGGCCGCAGGCGCCGCCGTCCTACCGCAGCCGAACCAGAGCTCCCAGCGGACCGAGGCGATCGACAACGAGGACCTTGTCACGGGACTGACGTGTTGGGCCACCCGCCTGCACCTGGATGGTGACACCGCGGTCAGCCTGCAATTGGCCTCACCTCCACACCCCCCCGCGCACACATTCGCTGCCGCAGCCCGGCACGCCGCACTGCTGATCAGCAAGCGCCTCAAGGACAGCGCCGACCTACGGCTCTGAACTCCGTATGCCGAGCAGCGGCAACCCGGCACCACACCTGAACAGCAACAACACGACCCGCCGGACCCCGGTCGGCATACCAGCGCCTCGGCATGAGACCCGCCCGGTGAGCTGTTCCGGTGAGGGGAGGTCTTGCGGAGCCGGGCCCCGGGGTCAGTCGAGTTCCAGGTTTCGGGTGCGTTCGACCAGTGCGTTGGTCCGGGCGTCGATGTCGTCCATCGTCTGCGTCAGCGTCGCCATCGCTGCGATCGCTTCTTTCTTCTTCTGGTTGGCGGCGGCCCAGTCCCACACCGACCGCTCGACCGGCGCGGATTCGGGCGCTCTGTGGTCCACAGTCATGGCGGCGACGAACTGTTCTACGTCCAGGACCTTGTGGTGGGCCACGCCGGTATTGGCCTGGCGGGCCAGGTGCGAGGTGGAATGCGCACTCAGGGCCCGAATCGGTTCGGGCAGGTGTCCCCATTGGTTGATCGGCGGGAACAGCGGTACGGCCAGGGTTTTGTCGTCGATGGGTTTCGGGTTGCGGCACGGGTGGTGACTGATGGCGGCGACTTCCTTCGCCTTCTTGAGGAAGTCGGCTACTGCTCGGGTGGTGTGGCGGGTGACGGCGGTGTTTAGGATGCGTCGCCACCGCACCAATGTGCACGGCCCGCACAGCACCGGATCGGTTGCTGCCTCGACGGTGTGCACCTGGCCGTTGTCGATTTCCATTGATGTTGGCCAGCCGGGCGGGTAGTTGGCCAGTGCTCCGAGCATGGGCGCTGGGCGGGTTGTGCCGTTAATCTTGGCCAGAAGCTGCCGTTGCGGACGGTTCGAGCGGCATCGCTGGCCAGCGAGCCGGTGATCGGCCCGGCGGGGTCTTACGGCTTGATGACCTTCCGGCTGTCAGGTTCGTGCCTGAGGGTGGGGCGGGGCGTGTGGGTAATCGTGGTCGGCGCTGGTGGCCGGTCCAGTTCCGGCCGGGGGCGTTGCGCACCGGGCGGATTCGGCCAGCGCGTTGTCGGTGTCGGTGTCGTTGTCGGTGTCGGCGGGGATGATCGGCCCGGTGATTGGGGGTGTGGTCGTTGGCGGCCCGGGATCGTTCGTTGGCGGTGGTGGCGCCGTTTTTGGCGTCGCAGTGGCATCCGTCGTTGAATCGGGGTCGGTCGGCGGCGACTACGCCGGTGTCGTCGTCGGGGTTGGTGTGGTGGCTGGGGTGGTGCGGTCATGCCTGGCAGGAGTCTCCGTCGCGGCGGGCACGGACCGGGGCCGGCTGCCCGGTGTGTACCGGGGAGCGAACCCGGCCGGGGATCAACGATCTCGCGACGACGGATCCGGGTTTGGCGGCCCGGTGGGATCGGTGGGCCGCCGTCCGGGTGCCGGAGCTGACCTCGCGTGATGTGAACGCCGACTGCGGGTGGCTGCGGCGGATGCTCGCCGATCAGCACGCCGCGACTGACGGCAGTACGCCGGGGCCGCAGGATCCGGGCGAGCAGGTCGGCGTGTTCCACCCCCGACGCCCCGGTCGGCACCATCGAAAAGCCCAGCAGGCTGTGAGTTGCGATATCCAGAATGGCCGTCAGCGAAGGTCGGCCGATGCTGTCGTCGGGCATCAGGCACAACACGTTCACCGGGGTGGAATCGATCTCGGCGATCTGCCCCGGATACATCACCGTCACCGGACGCGGTCCCCTGTTCGGCCGGGCCGCCGCCGAACGACGCGTCGTGGCCTTCCCCCGGGCCAGACCACGCAGGTCGTAGTGCTCGACAAGTCGGCGCAGGGTGCGGCCCGACGGCAGCGGCACCTGCCCGCCGGGGCAGCGGGTCGCCACGTGAGCACGGACCTTGTTGATCAGCGTCGTCGTCGACACGGTGCTGCGATCGGTCGTGTCTTGCAAGACCGCCAAGACGGCGTCGGTCACCCGCACATCGACCTCGGGCGTTCGGCGGTTGTCCTCGCGATGGTCGCGCAGACCGCGAAGACCCCCGCGGATGTAGGCGGCCTCCTTGCGGCGCAGCGTGCGCGTCGACACTGTGACCCCGGCGGCGTGCAGCTCGCGTGCCTCACCTCGCGGCGCCCGGTTTTGCTCGCCTGTTCGTAGCTCGGCCGCGGTGTCAGGGACGCATCGTCGGGGTTCGGCACGCCGTGGATGACCTCGTTGAGATGGGCCTGCCACCACAACGCCCGCTC
>JAABUM010002861.1_pt1 | contig 22254 bp, 17 predicted proteins | sample 5559161 | NCBI WGS metagenome assembly JAABUM01 (sample SAMN10711868, study PRJNA513369) | rock metagenome | isolation source: Antarctica rocks | place: Antarctica: Victoria Land, Siegfried Peak nord
CACCCTGCCTGCTGCGCAGAGCACCGCGTCTACGCCCACGGACCGCAAGCACGCTGCCTGAGTCCACGCGTTTCACACGCTTTTCAACATCTCACTTCCTTTTTGACAGACCACTAGCACGGGCTGGGTCGCGCTTGACTGACTCTCCACCGCGCGGGTAGCCTAACAGGGGACGGCAAGCGCGGCGCGCCATGGCGGCGTACCCCCGGGAGATGGAGGGGCTGTGGACGACACACGGAGGGCGGCCTGGGAGGCGCTGAGCCAGCGCCACTTCGACATGATCGTCATCGGCGGTGGCGTGATCGGCGCCGGGGTTGCCCGCGACGCCGCGCTACGCGGCCTCTCGGTGGCCCTGCTGGAGAAAGAGGATTTTGGGGCGGGCACCAGTTCACGCCCTACCCGGCTGATCCACGGTGGGCTGCGCTACCTGGAGATGCTGGACTTCAAGCTCGTGCGCGAGGACCTCAAGGAGCGGGAGATCCTGCTGCGTACTGCCCCTCACCTGGTGCGGCCCCTGCCTTTCCTGGTGCCCTACTACGAGCGCAGCCGCCTCTACGCGGCCAAGCTGAAGGCAGGTATGGTGCTCTACGATGTGCTCTCCTATGATAAGAGCCTGCCCCGCCATCGCGTGCTCAGCCGCGCCCAGGCGCTGGCCGCCGAACCGGCCCTCTCCCCCGACGGCCTCTCCGGCGGCGCCCTCTACTACGACGCCCAGGTGGAGCTGACCGAGCGACTTTGCGTGGAGAACGCCCTGGCCGCCGCCGAGCACGGGGCCACCCTGATCACCCACGCCACCGTGGTGGACCTGCTCCGCCAGGGCGGTGATGTGGTCGGCGTGACTGCCCGGGACAACCTGGAGGGCGGCGTCTACACCGTGCGCGGCTCCGTCACGATCAATGCCTCCGGGCCCTGGCTGGACGACCTGGTGGGCAAGGCCACGCCCGGCAAAACGCTGCTGCGCCGCACCAAGGGGGTTCATCTGGCCACGCCGCCGGCCAGCACGAACGCCCTGGTGCTGTTTGCGGGGCGGGACAACCGCCTGTTCTTCGTAGTGCCCTGGATGGGTCTCTCCTGGGTCGGCACAACGGATACCGACTTCACCGGTGATCCAGCCACCGCACGAGCGACCCCCGAGGATGTGGCCTACCTGCTGGACGCGGTGCGCCGCTACGTGCCCGGCGGCCACTGGGACACGGTCTACTACACCCAGGCCGGTGTGCGTTCGCTGATCAAGGTGGAAGGTGTCGCCGAGTCGGCCGTCTCACGGCGGCACCAGATCTACGACCATGCCCGCGACGGGGCCGGTGGTTTGCTCTCCCTCGTCGGCGGCAAGCTGACCGCGTACCGCGGCATCGCGGCGGACCTTGTGGATGCGGCCTGCGCCAGACTGGGGCGCAAGCTGCCCTGCCGCACGGCCACATTGCCCCTACCCGGCGGCCGACTGGGCAACGTGGAGGCTATCGTCGCCGGGCGTATCGAGCCGGGCGCCTCCGCCGCCGGCCTGTCGCCGGCGACGGTGCGCCATCTGGCCTCCGTCTACGGCAGCCGTTATGGCCGTGTGGTGGCCCTGTGCGCCCAGGACCCATCACTGGCCCGTCCCCTGTGCGCCCACGGGCCGACCGTACTGGGCGAGGTGGGTGTGGCCGTCCGCGATGAGATGGCCCTGACCCTGTCCGATGTGCTGTTGCGCCGCCTGGGTGTGGCCTTCCGCACCTGCCGGGGCCTGGACTGCGCGCCAGCCGTGGCTGCTCAGATGGCTGGGTTGCTAGGCTGGGATACGGCGCGGACGAGCGCCGAGGTGGCCGCCTATGAGCAGCAGGTTCACCTGGGCGATCCGCCGCCGTCGCCTGAGCGGGTGTGACGCAATGGCTCAAGCAACGTCCAGGCTGACCTCCCCAATGGCGGCGATGAACGGCTCGACCAGGTCTGGATCAAACTGCGTGCCGGCGGCGCGGCGCAGCTCACTATAGACGGTCTCCAGGGAGAGGCCCTTGCGGTAGGGGCGGTCCATCACCATGGCTGAGACGGCGTCGGCCATGCTCATGATCCGGCCCAGCAGGGGGATGCCCTCGCCGGCCACGCCGTAGGGATAGCCCCGCCCATCCCAGCGCTCATGGTGGTAGCGCACCGCGTCGAGCACACCGGGGTCGGGCATGATCGTGCGCACCAGCATCTCACTGAGCTGGACGTGCTGCTGCATAATCTCGAACTCCTCGTCGCTCAGGCGGCCCGGCTTGCGCAGCACGCGGTCGGGCACGCCGATCTTGCCCACGTCGTGCAGCAGGCCGGCAACGCGCAGGGTGCGCAGCGTCTCCTGTGACACGCCCACCTGGCGGGCCAGCAGGATCGCGAACTGGGCCACCTGGTCGGAGTGCTTTGCCGTGTAGCTGTCCTTGTTGTCCACGGCGGCAACCAGCGCCTCCAGCGTGCCAAACCCCCCAACAGTCTGCTGCGCGTGCTCTTCCGTTGTGCGCGCCGGGCCCTGCACGCCCGTGCCCGAGCGCTTCGCGGCGTACATCCGCTCGTCGGCCACGCTCAGCAGCGCATGTGCCGAGTCGCCATCGTAGGGGTACGATGCAACGCCGACACTCAGGTGCAGGGGGATCAGGCCGCCATCCGCCGCTTCGTAGGGCCGCGCCGCCGCCGTGGCGTGGATACGCTCGGCAATGGCCCGGCCTTGCACGTGGTCGGCCCCCGGCAAGACAACCACGAACTCATCGCCGCCGGTGCGGCCGGGCCGGTCGGTCTGCCGGGAGCAGATCTCCAGCACCTGAGCAACCCGCCTGAGCAGTTGGTCGCCGGCCAGGTGACCATAGGTGTCGTTGAATAGCTTGAACCCGTCTATATCCATCAGCACGACGCTCATGGCTTGCCGGTCGTGTTTGGCCCGGCCCATCTCGCGCTCCAGGAAGCTTGTGATCATGCGATGATTGTACAGGCCAGTCAGCGGCTCACGTTCGGCGTGGTGGACCGCCTGGTCGTAGAGCTGGGCGTGTTCCAGGGCCACGCCCGCCTGATTGGCGAACATGGTCAACAGGCGGCGTTCCTCCGCGCTAAAGCGATGGGCGCCCCGCCGCTCCAGACGCAACACCCCTAGCAACTGGTCGCCAGCCTGCAGTGGGAGATGGGCCACGGGCCGCTCTCCCTCGTCGAAACGGGCCTCCCGCGCGTCGGCGCTTAGCTCCTCAGCCTCTACCCCCACCTCCTCAGGAAACGGGGTGGGGCCGCTCTGCGCACCGTCGGCGGAACGGACCACCGCACGGGGCCCCAGCGCCGTGATCAGGGTGAGCACGGCACGGCTTGTGCCAGCGATATTGACGGCCTGAGTCACGATCTGCTCCGGTAGTGTCTGTTCATCGGCGCCCAGCGCCCTGGTCAGGCCCACGCTGGCCTGGTAGAGGCTGGAGATATCCCGCACCTGCTGCTCTCGTTCGCTGAGTAGCAGCGCGTGGTCTACGGCCAGGGCATAGCGGTCCGCCACCAGGGTAATCAGTTCGCGGTCCACACCGGTGAGCGCCGTGCCGTCGGCGCGGGGCCGCACGGCCAGGAACCCAATCAGCGCGCCGTTCTGGCGGAGCGGCATGATCAGGGCCACGTCAAGGGCGGCCAGTTCGGCCATCAGGCGCGGGTCGGCGCCCGGCGCGGCGGCGATCTGGGCCACGTCGCTGCCCCAGGTCGCGCGGGCTAGCGCGTCGTTCAACCAGGCGCAGCCACACAGGAGGGCGCTGACGCCCTCAATGATCCCCGCCTGGCCCTCGATTGCCATGCTGAGGGGGATGCATTGGCTGTAGCAGTCGCCTTCCTGGCGCACAAACAGGCGGGCGCCGCGCACCGGCAGCAGGCCGCGCATGTTGGTATCCAGCAGGTCGGCCAATATGCCCAGGTCGGTGCCTTCGGTGGGTAGGTCGCCCTCGCGAACCAGCCGGTGATAGCGGTACACCTCGGGGAAGAGCAGCCGCTCCACGCCGGTCTGCACCGCCGCGCGCAGCGGGGCCATGACCAGCCCCACCACCAGTGTGGCGGCCAAAAGGGAGATGAACAAGCCCGGGCTGGTGGTCGGGGCCCCACCACCTAGCCGGTGGCTGAGCAGGATACCGGTGAGGTAGATCACGCCCAGGTAGACTACCAGCAGCCCGCCCACGAACAGCGAATGCACCGCCGCGCGCCGCACCAGGCTATCCATCTGCAGCAGGTCATACTTCAGGATGGCGTAGCCGAAGGCCACGGGCAGGAAGCCCAGGGGCAGGATGCTCAGGCCAAAGGGCGCCATGGGCCCCCCGGTAATTACCTGCGGGATCACGCTCAGGGCTATAAAGGGGACCAGGGCGGCGAGCATACCAGCCAGGATGATGCGCCGCTGGCGGCGTGCTTGCTCCTCCGCGCCGCCGTAGCCTGTGGCCACGGCGACGATGGCGGTGGTTACCCCGCCCAAGAAGATCAGCTCGAACAGGATTCTTGCGGCCGGGTACAGGTCGGGTAGGAGGTAGACAGAGGCCAGATAAAGCGCGGTCAGCCCAAGGCAGCAGCCGGCCAGCGCGCCGGCGTTCCACCAGGCGAAGCGGTGGGAGAGGCGGTTGCGTGGAAACCTCAGGAAGAAGGAGGCGAACAGCAGGGCGAAGATGGCGCTGCCCAGGCCGACCACCCGCGCACTCAGCTCGTCGCCCTGCTGGGCCCCAATCGTGCTCAGCAACGTCAGGGCAATAGTCAGGCACAGCGCAAACATATATGCCGCCGGCCCGCGTGTCCTGGCGCGCAGCCACACGATGCAGCCGCAGACCATGAACAGCAGCGCCAGCAGGGCCAGGGCCAACCTGGCCCCGCTGTCAGGGGCGGGTGGGCGCACGGGACCTACTGGCCGGCCGTTGGCCAGGCGAAACAGCAGGGTTGTGGCTCCAGCAAGGTCGTTCAGGGGCAGGCGAGCGCCCCTGGCCGAGGTGGTGCCGACCAGCCGGTCACCGGCGCGCGCCCCCTTGTCAAAGGCGGGATTGGCTGGGTCAATCCAGGTGATTAGGCCCTGAGGGGTGGTGCGGATGGCCCAGTGGTAGCCCGACGAAGCAGGGCCTAGCAGCACGTGATAGGTCAACACGCCGACCAGCAGACAGGCCGCCAGGGCAACCGCGTTGCGCATCTGGCGAGTCCGGCCAGCCAGGAGCCCTGCCGTGGCCGGGATCATGGGCCGCTCCCGGGGTCCGGTGGTGGCTGGTCCTGATCGAGCATGCTGTCGGTCAGGCGCCGCAGCAGCGAGAGGGGCAGGCCAGGCACCGGGGCGGTCTGAGCGATCCGCTCCAGCAGGCTGAGCGCCTCGGCCCGGTGTACCTGCACGACCGCCCATGCGTAGGGCAAAGCGCCTGTCTCCCACAGCTCCCTCTCCAGTGCCGGCTCATCCTGGACTCCCCGCGCGTTCAGCGTGTCGCGCAGAAAGGCCAGCGGGGCCGACTGCTTGCCGCGGCGCAGGTCCGACTTGGCGGCCTCCGCGCCGTGGGTCACGGCCTCCCAGAGGTCGTGCATATCGTTATCCAGCTGAGCGGCGATGCCCACGTGGCGGCCAAACGCGCTGTACAAGGCGACCGTTGACGCCGCCGCGCCGCCTATCGTGGCCCCCAGGGCGCAGCAGCCGCCGACCAGCGCGCCCGACTTGCGGGCCATCATGTCCTGTAGCCCGTCCTGGTCCAGCGCTGGACCACGGTCAGACATCAGGTCCAGGTGCTGGCCGCCGGTGGCCGTGACCATCGCCTGGGCCAGAACGGCCGCGCCGCTGGACCCACTAAAGGTATCGGCTGAGCGCGGCGGTTCCGTAGGGCCAAGCGCCTGAAAGGCCAGCCCAAGTAGCGCGGTGGAGCAGTTGAGCGCCACGGCCGTCCCATGGCGCTCACGCAGCGGCGAGGCGTCGTCGTCCTCGATCTCATCCAGCAGGTCCAGCGCCAGGGCCAAGAACTCGGCGGCAGCGGCAGCGGACACGGCCATCTCCCACGCGCCGCCGCTGGCTGCGGCGCAGCACAGCAAGACGATGTCGGGCCACAGGCTGCCCACGGGCGCGCCGAGCAGCTTGCCCGGTGCGCTGAGCGCTTCCAGGAGCACCTCGACAAAGGGACCAGGTAGGTCTGCCGCGGCCAGTAACCGATAGACCTCCGTGCGAGCGAGGGCGCGGCGGAGGTCAAAATTGGTCACAGGCAGTGCAGGGCTCGTTTGGCTCACAGTATGTGTTGCCCCTCAAACCTGGCCTACACCCCAACATGCATGGATCACGTGATGCGGGGATCAAGTAGAACCCATCCATATAGTGTACAGAATAGCAACGCGTTCCGCACGGGCCTGTCGCCAGCGCCAGGCCAGCTCAGCCGCGTAACGACAAAAGGGGCGCCAGCACGATCGTGCTGGCGCCCCTTGCGCTTTGTTACTTGGCAGGATCAGACGCAGACCGTATTAGAAGCAGGTGTACCCGCCACAAGGCCGTAAGGCGGAGATTAGTACCAGAACCCGTGCGGGTGCGTCGCCACGCCGTCAGGGCTCAGGACGCGCGCGCAGAGCTTGCTGGCGGCCATCTTCTCGGCGCTGCTCAGGCGATAACCGGCCATGGCTGTCTCGGGATTGCGCAGAGCGCTCTCCTTGAATGTGGCGTCAGTAAACATGCGGCGAACGAACATTTCCATATTGCCCTGCATCATCGTGCCCCTTTATCGTCCGGTGAACTGCGTTGTGACCTCTCGCGGCCCCGCACAGTTGCGAAGCCTAACCGGCGGCGCCAGGCGAGCCCCCATTTGGTCGCCCCGCGCTCCGCGTTGTACCCAGGCCACTTTATTACAAAGGTGGCGGTCTGGTACCGGCCACATCTTCAGTCTACGACCCTGGCGCGCAGGCGACAATAGGAAATTCGGGCTATACAACTGGTTTGACGGTTCTACTTTTCTGCTGCCGTAAGGGGGAGAGGGATGTGCTACACTGGGTAGGCGTGGGCACGGTGGTAGCCGCGCCGGCGGGGATGAAGCGGGAAGAGGGCATGTACCGGCTGATCGCCACGGATCTGGATGGGACGCTGCTCACGCCAGATGGCACGATCAGCGCGGCCACCCGCGAGGCGCTGACGGCGGCGCAGGAACTGGGCGTGGCGCTGGTCATCGCTACCGGGCGCAACTACCCCATGATGCGCTACTTCTGCCATGATCTGCGCCTCAGCGCCCCGCAGATTAGCTGCAACGGCGCTGTCGTCGTGGCCCCCGCCACGGGCGATCTGCTGCACGTCTCCACTGTGCCCCCGGCGTTTGTCAGGCCTGTGCTGCGCTTCCTGGAGGAGCAGGGCGTCCCCGCCGCTTTCTTCAGCCTGCTGGAGCTGTGGATCAGCCACGATAACCCGTATGCCGAGTTGCTGATCCCCCGTGAGCTGGACCCACCGCGCACCGTGGACTCGTTGTATAGCCTGGCCGACACACCCTGCGCCAAGTTGGTGGCGATGGACCCTCCAGAGGTGATCGAGCGCCTGCGTCCCCTGGCCGCGGCCCGCTTTGGGGCTGATCTCTATGTGACCCAGACCAGCCGCAACCTGCTGGAGTTCCACCATCCTCAGGTCTCCAAGGGCCAGGCGCTGGCCCAGATCGCCCGCGACCTGGGCGTGTCGCCCCACGAGGTGATCGCCTTTGGCGATAGCCACAACGACCTGGATATGCTGCGGTTCGCTGGCTTGGGCGTGGCTATGGGCAACGCCAGCGACGAGGTCAAGGCCGTCGCCGATCTGGTCACGCTACCCAATGATCAGGATGGCATCGCCCACGTGGTCAGCCAGTACATCCTCTCCCGCTCTTCCTAACCCGGCTAGCGCGGGGTGACTGGGGCTGCTCACCGCATCCCACAGGTAGCCCGCTGCCCTGCGCTGTCGCCAGCCCCGGTTTCCTGCCTGGCGCCGCGCGGCGCGCGTTGGCCAGCGGCGGGGGCGGCCCCTACACATATGGGGGTCACACGATCATATGTGTTGACTGTGCTTGTGATCCAAATTAGGCGCCCAGGAGTACTACATACAGGCAAGTGAGTACGACGGTGTCGACCCGGCCGTGCGAGAGCCTACTGAGCAGCGCCGCGTCTGTCCGGCCGGCAGGCGTTACGCTGTTCCCCCACCGTGGGGGGTTACGCTACAACAGGTACACACACATAAAGGAAGGGAAAAATCATGAGCGCTATCTACGAGAACGCGGAAGAGGTCCGTGAGGCCATTATCGGGGCCTTCGATCAGAGCACCGGGCGCGGCGATTTCCTGCGCGCCATCCTGGGCGCCGGCGCTGGCGTCGCCGCCGTTGGGCTGGGCGCCGGCGTGCTGGGCGCCACGAACGTGGACGCGGCCTCGCTGGGCCTACGCAGCGGCGTCAATCACCTGGGCGTGCCCAAGAGCGACCTGGATATCCTAAACTACGCGCTGACCCTGGAGCACATTGAGGCCACCTTCTATTCGCAGGTGAACCCCATGGACGCGCCGACCCGCCAGGTGGCCGACTACGTCAAGATCGTGGCAAGCCAGGAGCGCGCTCACGTGCAGGCCCTCACCGCGGCGATCAAGCAGCTCGGCGGCGTGCCGGTCGCGGCCAAGAAGTACGCGTTTCCCAAGATCAGCCTGCCGTTCGGCGTGATCGTGGAGAACTTGGGCGTGGGCGCTTACCTGGGCGCCGCGCCGATGATCAAGACGCCGTCCCTCCTGCTGACTGCCGCTTCGATCGTCACCGTGGAGGCGCGCCATGCGTCGGCCTGGGCGGCTCTGAACCAGGACAAGGACTTCACAAAGGGCCCCTTCGACATGGGCATCGCCCAGGACAAGGTCGTGGCGGCTGTCACCCCCTTCTTCGTGGGTGGCATGTAAACCCTCCGCCGGGGCAGCGTCAGTCTAGTTCGGCTGACGCAACCCCGACGGTGCGGCGGGGCGGACCCCTTGGATCGCTCAGGCTGATCGAAGCGCCCCCAGAGACGGCCCTACCGGTGGCTTTGCACAGCAGTGGCCCTCTCCAACGCTGGAGAGGGCCACTGCTGTGCTGTGTGTATCTTCGGCGCGCCCTACTTGCGGCTGGCAGCGGCGACGCGGGGCGCGCCAGCGCTGGCCGGACGGCGCTGCGCGGCGGCTTCGATGCGCTGATCCAGGTCCTCAAGCTCGGCCACGCTCAGGTTGCTCAACACGGCTTTGCCGTACTCGCGATAGGCCGCGTTGACCAGGTTCTCTTCGGTAAAGCCCAGGCGCACTACCTTCTCGCGCAGAGCGGTCAGGACTGTGTCAACCGAAGGAGCCGGGGGCTCGACAACGCTGAGCACAGGCGTCGGGCTGGTCTCCTCCCACATCTCCGCCTTAATTGTCTCCGCGTTGGCCACGTTCGTGCTGCCCAGCCGCTCCAGGTAGGTCTTGAAGGTGGGGCTTTCCAGGATCAGACCGATGGGGAAGGCGCGGTTGTTTGTCTTGACTACCCGATGGATGCACGACTCGGAGATGCCGTCCTGGCCCACGCGCAACTCGGCCTCGACCAGGACATCCACCACGTACTCCAAGCCGCTGGCCGTGATAGGCACGATACGCCCCGCTTCGTTGTCCGCCTTCTCCTCCAGGCCTTTGCCGGCGATTGTATCGGTGATCACCACACAGGCGCGCGACTCAATACACAGCGGCCGCAGCACCTCACCGCACAGCACCTGCAGCCGTTGTAGGTCGGCCCCATCCAGTTCCGGGTAGGGCGTGCCGGTCTCGGCGCGCTTGGCGTCCAGGAACTCGGCGTACTTAGGCGCGAACCACTGGTTCCAGCTATCCAGGGCGTAGCAGCCATAGCTCTGGGCCTGCCCCTCAGGGTCGTGTAGCGCCCAATCAATGGCCGTCTCAAGCTCGTCGGGGTTGGCCAACTCGTAGGCGTCGAACCGTGATCCATCGCTGCCCGGCAGATGACATGATTTCAACTCGGTGTCGAACAGACAGAGCTTGCCCAGCCCCGCCTCGGACAGACTAGCCGCGAAAGTGCTCTTGCGCGTGCCCGCCGCGCCGCGCACGCCAATGCGCAGCCGCTGTGTTTTGGGCCGATGCGCCGTGGGGTTGAACCTTTTTGCGCCTGCCATCATCGTTGTGCCCACCCTTCCCCTACGATCTATCCGTCGCTAGTAGTCTCCAGCATTATAGTACGCATGTTCTATGTCGTCAAGGCGCTGGCGCCGCGTGAATAGCTGGCTGATCCAGGCGCCCGGCAGCGGGCCGCGGGCGACAAGCGGCTAGGCGCCCGAGGGGCAGGGGCGGCAGCCTTTGAGGCGCCCCGCCTGCCCACCCAGCAGTGCGCGTCGCGGCCGGTGCGCCATGGCCGAAGCACTCTGGCGGTTTGCGGGAGCGCATCAAGTACACGCCGCAAACTTGACAGTGTGACACTAAACTGATATGCTACGGTCGTGTTAGCAGTCGGTTTATCTGAGTGCTAAGACCAACAAGCGTAGGGATTTCAGCGGGTACGGTGATGCTAGGTGAGGGGACGAGCGTGAGCGCGATTCCGCGGCTGACGGAGCGGCGGCGGCAGATCCTGAGCCTAATCGTGCAGGAATACGTGGCCGGGGCAAAGCCGGTGAGCAGTGACGCCGTGGCCAGGCATCAGCTTGGTGTCAGTTCGGCCACGGTACGCAACGAGATGGCCGTGCTTGAACAGCTCGGCTTGATTCGGCAGCTGCATACATCGGCGGGCCGTGTCCCTTCTGATGAAGGGTACCGCTACTACGTCGAGCATCTGATGGAGGAGCCAGTGCTCTCTTCGGAGGAGCAGCGGATGATCCGCCATCAGTTCCACCAGGTCCAGCTTGAGCTGAATGAGTGGATGCGCTTGACAGCGGCGGTGATGGCTCACGCGGTGCAGACGGCGGCGTTGGTGACGGCGCCGCGGGCGTTCCAGAGCAAGCTTAAACATGTGGAGTTGATCTCCATTCAAGAGACCCTGGCGCTGATCGTGGCCGTGTTTGACGGTGGCAACCTGCAGCAGCAGATGATTGTGCTGCCGCAGGCGTACACACAGGACGAGCTACGGCAGGTCTCCGCGCGCTTAAATACGGGGGCGGCAGGCACGTCGGTTGCTCAACTGGAGGCGCTGGTGCGGGGCTATCCCGATCTATCGCCGCTCGATGAACTTGTCTACGCCTACCTGCTTAAAGCCATGCGGGCGATGGACGACCGGGCCAACGGGCCTGTGCATTACGATGGCTTGTCCAATATCCTGGGCCAGCCTGAGTTTAGCACGGCGGTGGCCACGCGCGAGGGGCAGCAGCGCCAACTTGAGCGGGTGGTCAGCATTATTGGTCTGGTGCAGCATGGCGTCCTTTTCGACGCGGTGCTGCCCCAGGTCGCCGACGCGGACGGCGTTCAGGTGATCATCGGCAGCGAAGGAGGCCGGGAGGAACTGCGTCAATACAGTATGATCCTCTCGCGCTACGGTGTCTCGCGGGAGGTCAGCGGCGTACTGGGTATTTTTGGTCCCACGCGAATGCACTACGGGCGGGCCATCTCGATCGTGCGGTATATGACGCGGGTGATGACCACGCTGGCCCGCGATGTCTACGGCAACTGAGCGCCTTGGCTGACTACGGACGACACTAGGGAGGAAGAAGCAATAATGAATAACCCTCAAGACGGCCCTGGGACCTATGGGGCCGGTGGCCAGGAGGAGGCCGAGGCGCCCTGGCAGCGCGCGGGCGACGCCGGCCAAACGCCGCATACGGCAGGCGCCACTGATAGCGCCACGTGGGAGGAGCGCCTCCGCGAGGAGCAGGTTAAGGCCGAGCAATACCTGGTCAACTGGCAGCGCGCTCAGGCTGATATGGCCAACTACCGGCGACGCAACCAGCAGGAACGCGAGGAGTATATCAAACGGGCCAATGAGGAGTTGCTACGCGATCTGCTGCCTGTGCTGGACAGCTTTGATCGCGCCCTGGCCACGATGCCACCCGAGCTGCGGGAGACCACCTGGGTGGGCGGCATTGTGGCCGTCGAACGGCAGCTGCGCATGAGCCTGGTACGCTATGGGGTGACGCCGATTGAGGCGGAGGGGCAGACCTTTGACCCGACGCAGCACGAGGCGATTACGCTCAAGGAGAGCACTGAACACGCGGACGATATTATCACGGCGGAGTTGCAGCGCGGCTACAAGCTGCATGATCGCGTGCTCCGACCGACCCTCGTTGAAGTAGCCAAAAACATTAGTGGGCGGGCGACCGGCGCGACCACCGGAACAACAGTTGAGGAGAAATAAGGACGATGGCAAAAGTACTTGGTATTGACTTGGGCACCACCAACTCCTGCATGGCCGTGCTGGAGGGCGGTGAGCCAGTGGTCATCCCCAATGCCGAGGGCACCCGCACCACTCCGTCGGTGGTGGGTTTCACCAAGGGCGGTGAGCGCCTGGTTGGCCAGGTGGCCAAGCGGCAGGCGATCCAGAACGCGGAGAACACCGTGTTCTCGATTAAGCGCTTTATGGGCCGCAAGCACAGCGACCCCTCGGTAGACCGTGACAAGCGGCTGGTGCCCTACGAAGTGACCGGGGCGGCCAATGGCGATGCGCGCGTGCATGTGCAGAGCCGCGACTACGCGCCACCGGAAGTGAGCGCGATGATCCTGCAGAAGCTCAAGACCGACGCCGAAGCCTACCTGGGTGAGAAGGTCACGCAGGCCGTGATCACCGTGCCCGCCTATTTCGATAATGCGCAGCGCGAAGCAACCAGGGATGCTGGGCGCATCGCTGGACTGGAAGTGTTGCGCATCATCAACGAGCCCACGGCGGCTGCTCTGGCCTATGGCCTGGACAAGAAGAAGGACGAGAAGATCGCCGTCTACGATCTGGGCGGCGGCACGTTTGATATCTCGATCCTGGAATTGGGTGACGGCGTGTTCGAGGTGCGCTCGACCAACGGTGACACGCACCTGGGCGGCGACGATTTCGACCAGCGCATCATCGTGTGGCTGGCCGATAGCTTCAAACAGGAGCACGGCATTGACCTGCGGCAGGACAACATGGCCCTGCAGCGCCTCAAGGAGGCCGCCGAGCGGGCCAAGATCGAGCTGTCCAGCGCGATGACGACGGAGATCAACCTGCCCTTCATTACAGCCGACGCCAGCGGCCCCAAGCACCTGACGGTGACGCTGACCCGCGCCCGCCTGGAGCAACTGGTGGGCGACCTGATCGAGGGCACCAAGAAGCCGGTGTTGGCCGCGCTACAGGACGCCGGCCTCAAGCCCAACGAAATTGACGAGGTGATCCTGGTGGGCGGCCAGACGCGCATGCCCGCCGTTGTCGAGGCGGTGCGCACGGTGTTTGGTAAGGAGCCGCACAAGGGCGTCAACCCCGACGAGGTGGTGGCCATCGGCGCGGCGATCCAGGGCGGCGTGCTCTCGGGCGACGTCAAGGACGTGCTGCTGCTGGATGTGACGCCGCTGTCGCTGGGTATCGAGACACTTGGCGGCGTCATGACCAAGATGATCGAGCGCAACACGACGATCCCCACCTCGAAGGGACAGACCTACTCCACCGCGTCGGACAATCAGCCCAGCGTGGAGATCAAGGTCTACCAGGGAGAACGCGAGATCGCCGCGCACAACAAGCTGCTGGGCACCTTTAACCTGGAGGGCATCCCACCCGCGCCGCGCGGTGTGCCGCAGATCGAAGTGACCTTCGACATTGACGCCAACGGCATCATGCACGTGTCGGCCAAGGACAAGGGCACGGGCAAGGAGAACAAGATCACTATTACCGGGGGCAGCGGCCTGAACAAGGACGAGGTGGAGCGCATGGTGCGTGACGCCGAGGCCCATGCGTCCGAGGACCAGCAACGCCGCGCCGAGGTGGAAGCACGCAACAACGCCGATACGGCTTTGTACCAGGCCCGCCGTGAGTTGTCGGAGTACAGCGAGAAGATCTCGGCGGAGGTGAAGGCTAACGTGGAGTCCAAGATCAGCGACGTGGAAGCCGCCCTGGGCACCACCGATGTGGAGCGCATCACAAAAGCTGTCGAGGATCTGATGACCGCCCGCCAGGCCATCGGCCAGGCTATGTATGGCCAGGACGGCGCCAATGGTGGTATGGGCGGTGAGGGCGCCACGGCTGGCGCTGGCGCCGGAGCAGGCGCCTCTGGTCATGAGGACAACACCGTCGAGGGCGAGTACAAAGAGGTCTAGCTCACCAGCCAGTGGTGAGTTGGCACAGTAACAAAAGAGGGGGCGCCGCGGTTGCGGCGCCCCCTCTGGCGTTCTGGCGCGTGTACGTCACGGTGGCTCAGTGGCCCGCCCTTTGCTAATCTAGCGGCCCAGAGCCTACACTATGGGTGGGAGGAGGCAGCATGCGTCGCATCATCGTGGATGGCTACAATGTGATCAACTCGGACGTGCAGTTGGCGCATGCGCAACGCAGCAGCCTGGATCTGGCCCGCCGAGGCCTGATTGCCCGGCTTGGTCAGGCTCAACCTCTGCGCCACGACGAGGTGACTGTTGTCTTCGATGGCTGGCGCAGTGGAGCCGCCCACCAGAGCGCGACGCGCGTGCAGGGCATCCGTGTCGTCTACTCCCCGCTGGGGGAGCGCGCCGACGAGGTGATCAAGCGCCTGGTGAGCCAGGCGGCCGACCCGTCCTCCGTGGTGGTGGTCAGCAACGACCGTGAACTACGAGTCCACGCCGGTGAGAGCGGCGCCCACGGCAGCGGTGCGGAGAACCTGCTGCGCCAGGCTACCCCGGCCCGCCGCCCGCGCGCGCTCCGCCCCACCGCCAGCGCCGACGATGATGACGACCCCGCCGCGCCGCGGGGCGTCTGCCCACCCAAGAAGGGTCCTGCCCGCCGCCTGCCCAAGAGCCAGCGCGGCGGCAAGGATCCCGGCTATCGTTTTTAAGCGGCGCCCCCAGCGCCGGCCCTGACGCCCCGGCAGTAAGTTGAGATGGTGATGAACGCAGCCCAGGAAGCCCCCGATCATCGCACTGACCTCTACGATGTGATCATCGTCGGCGCCGGCCTGGCCGGCCTGAGCGCCGCTATCTATACTGCCCGCTCCAATCGCCACACCCTGGTGGTGGAGCGGGCACTGCCCGGCGGTCAGATTGCCCTGACCTCCGAAGTGGAGAACTACCCCGGCTTCGATGAGGGCGTGATGGGCCCCGAGCTTGGTGAGAAGCTGGAGCGCCAGGCGGCCCGTTTCGGGGCCGAAGTGCTGATCACAACCGAGGTGACCTCGCTTGATCTGGGGCGGCCCCACGACCCCCACCATCTCAAGACGGTGCTGACCGCCGATGGGTCGCGCTACCAGAGCCGGGCGCTGATCCTGGCCATGGGCGCCGAGCACCGCAAGCTGGGCGCGCCCGGTGAGGATCGTCTGGCCAGCCGCGGCGTCTCTTACTGCGCCGTGTGCGACGGCGCGTTCTTCCGCAACAAGGAGGTTGTGGTCATCGGCGGCGGCGACTCCGCGCTGGATGAAGGCCTGTTCCTGACCAAGTATGCCTCACGGGTCACCCTGATCCACCGCCGCGACTCGTTGCGCGCCAGCAAAATCCTGCAGAAGAGGGCCTTTAGCAACCCCAAAATGGCCTTCATCTGGGACACCCGGGTGGTCTCGATCAACGGCGAGGTCAATGTCCAGTCAGTCTCTCTCCATAACCTCAAGACGGGTCAGGAGAGCGACTTGCCCTGCGATGGCGTGTTCATCTACGTGGGCTACCACCCCCAGAGCGACCTGGTGCGCGAGACCCTGGATCTGGATGACGAGGGCTATATCCACGCCGACGCGCACATGCGCACCTCTGTACCAGGCGTCTTCGCCGTGGGCGACTTGCGCACCGACACAGTGCGCCAGGCTGCCACGGCCACCGGCGATGGGGTGGCCGCCGCGCTGGCCGCCGATGAGTATCTGAACTCGCTGAGCGACTGAGCGATGAGCGGTACAGCGTTGCGCCTGGGTGATCTGGATCTATGCCTGCGCGACCTCTTCACCATCTCGCGGGGCACCGAGGAGGTCGCCTACAACGTACTGGTGCGCCTGTCCGGTGGCGCCGCCGACCCCGCCCTGGTCGGCTACGGCGAGGCCGCGCCCAGTCCCCACTACGGTGAGCACCGCTCCACCGTGCGCGCCTACCTGCAAGAACTGATCGGCCCGGTTGGTGAAGACCTCTTTGCTCTGCCCGCCGCCGGGGAGTTTGCCCTGCCCGCGCTGGATACCCTGCACTGGCGGCTGGACCGGGTGGCCTATCTCAACCCGGCGGCCAAGGCCGCCGTGGATATGGCCGTCTACGACCTGCTGGGCAAGCGCCATGGCATGCCGGTCTACGCCATGGTGGGGGCCGACCCGGCCCAGGCCCCGCTCACCTCCTACACCATCGGTATAGATACGCCTGAACGCATGGCCCACAAAACGCTGGCCGCGGCGGCCTATCCGGTGCTCAAAGTCAAGGTGGGCACGCCGCGCGACGGCGACAACCTGACCGCGATCCGCCGCGTGGCCCCCACCGCGCGCATCCGCGTGGACGCCAATGGGGCCTGGACGGCCAAGCAGGCTATCGCGGCCATCGGTGAACTGGAGGCGTTTGGGCTGGAGTTCGTGGAGCAACCCTGCGCTGGCCACGACCTGGAGGGCATGCGCATGGTGCGCCAGCGCGTCCACCTACCCATCTTTGCCGACGAGAGCTGCGTGGTCCCCGCCGATGTGCCCCGCGTGGCCGACTGCGTGGACGGCATCAATATCAAGCTGATGAAGTGCGGTGGCATCTATCCAGCCCTCCAGTTGATCTTTCTAGCGCGCGCCCATGGTCTACAGACCATGCTAGGCTGCATGATTGAGAGTTCCCTTGCCATCACCGCCGCCGCCCACCTTAGCCCGCTGGTGGACTACGCCGACCTGGATGGCCACCTGCTGATCGCCGCCGACCCTTTCAGCGGCGTGACTGTCCAGCAGGGCCGCCTGGTCCTACCCTCCGGCCCCGGTCTGGGCGTACAGCCCCTGGCCCTGCGCACTCAGACGCTGTGAGGCCCTGCTGGTGACCCCTGAAGAGGCGGCCTTCCCTCGCCATCGGTTGGCCAATGGCCTGACCGTGATCGGCCAGCCTATGACCACGGTTGGCTCAGCGGCCGTGGGCATCCTGGTCCCCGCCGGGTCGCGCCACGAGGATGCGCCGGTGCCCGCCGGGGCCACCCACTTCCTGACCTCGTTGGCCTTTCAGGGCACCCGCCACCGCGACGCCCATGCCCTGACCGACGCCTTCGAGGAGATCGGCGCCCGCCACGACGCCAGCGCTGAGCCGGAGTTTAGCTGGTATACGGCCACCGTGGTGGGCCGCCACCTGCGCGCTGCACTGGAAGTGCTGACTGATGTGGCGCGTTACCCTGCCTTCCCCGCCGACGAGGTAGCCAAGGTGCGTGGGCGGATCCTGCAGGAGATCGCCGTGCAGGAGGACGAGCCAGCCCGTAAGGCGCTCAGCCTGCTGCGCCCCGCCTGCTTTGGCGACCACCCCTTGGGCCGCCCGCTGCTGGGCACGCCCGCGGCGGTGCGGGAGGCCACCGTGGACGATCTGGCCGCCTACTGGACTGCCCGCTATACCGCTGGCGCGGCGATCATCGCCGTGGCCGGCCGGTTCGACTTCGAGGCGATTTGCCGCGCCGTGGAGGAGCTGTGCGGCGACTGGCCGGCCGGTGAACCGCGCTTGCCCCTGCCGCCGGCCCAGTTCCACCCCGGTGTGCAGTCGGTCTACCGCGCCACCAGCCAGCAGCATATCGCGATGGCCATGCCCGGCCTGCCCGCCGATCACCCCGACACCTACGTGGCCTCCGTGCTGGGCCTTGTCTTTGGCGGCTCGATGAACTCCCGCCTGTTCACCGAGGTGCGTGAGAAGCGCGGCCTGGCCTACAGCGTCTCGGCCAGCCACAGCGCTATGGAAGGCACGGGCAGCTTCCGTGTCTACGCCGGCACCACGCCCGAGCGCGCCCACGAGAGCGTGGCCGTGATCCTGGCCGAGGCCCGCCGCTTGGCCGAGCACGGCATCACCCCCGACGAACTGGCCCGCGCCAAGACGAAGCTCAAGAGCACGGTGGTGATGGCCGGCGAGAGCACCGCCGCCCGCCGTCGCGTGCTGGCCTCCAGCTGGTGGTACCGCGGCCATGTGCGCACCCTTGACGAGGTGCGCCAGCAGATTGATGGGGTGGATCAGGACCGCGTGCTGGCCCTGGCCCGCTCCCTGGCCCTGGGGGAGACGGTCACTCTCGTCTCGGTCGGCCCACGCACCGACCTTGTCGCTGACGCGTGAACAGCCTACCCCGGCCTTGTGGAGGACGTGTGGACAAAACGACCCAGCATAGCGGCACGGCTGGCTTTACAGCTAGCCCAACCCCCTCTTTTCTGACGCATCGCCTGCCCAACGGCCTGACCCTGCTCGGCCAGCCCATGCCCGACGCGGCCTCGGCGGCCTGCTGCTTCTTCGTGCGTACCGGTTCGCGCGACGAGGCGCCAGCGGTCAGCGGCGTTTCCCACTTCCTGGAGCATATGGTGTTTAAGGGGACTGAGCGCCGCACCGGCGCCGAGATTGACCGCGCCTTCGAGGAGTTGGGCGCCGAGCACAACGCCGCTACCTCAATCGAGTACACCTATTATTGGGCGCGCATCCTCGGTGAGAACCTGCTGCCCACCGTGGACCTGCTGGCCGACATGCTGCGTCCTCGCCTGGACCCCGCCGACCTGGACGCCGAGCGCAAGGTCATTCTGGAGGAGATCGCCCGCTCCCACGATGTACCCAACCGCGTGCTGATGCGCGCCCTCTACGAGGGCTTCTTCGCCGGCCATCCCCTGGCCAACAGCGTGCTGGGTTCGCCGGAGAGCATTGCGGCGATGACCGCGCCGGCCATGCGCGCCTACTGGCAGCGGCACTATGGGGCCGCTAACGTCGTGTTCGCCGTGGCTGGAGCTTTCTCCTGGGACCCCCTGCGCGCCGAGGTAGAGCGGCTGTGCGCCGGTTGGCCCGCCGGATCCCCGGAGCGCCCTCTGGCGCCGCCGCGGAGCTATAGCGGCCCCACCGTCATCCAGCGGGAGAGCATGGAGCATCAGCTGCTGGCCGCTGCGCTGCCCAGCCTGCCTGACGGCGACCCTGACCACTACGCTGGCGAAGTGCTGGCCACCGTGTTGGGCGATAGCTCCGGCTCACGGCTGTACTGGGGCGTACGTGAGCAGGGGCTAGCTGAGGCTGCCGGCGCGGACATCAGCCACTTCGAGGGCGCGGGCATGCTGCTGGTCTTCCTCAGCGCCGCGCCAGCACGTATGTCCGCTGCCTGGGCGGCCGCCCGCGCCGAGCTGGGCCGCCTGCAGCGCGACGGCGTGACCGCCCGGGAACTAGTCAGGGCCAAGACAAAGCTGACCAGCCGTTTGGTCATGGATGGCGAGAGCACCGCTCAGCGCATGCTCAGCCTGGTCGGCTCCTGGACCTCCCTGGGCCGCCTGGAGACGCTCGACGAGATGGTCGCCGAAGTCGAAGCGGTCACCCTGGACGACTGCCGCCGCGTGCTGGACCGCTACCCGCTTACCGCCGAGCCCCTACTGGTCACTATGGGGCCGCTACCCGAGGGCGCTTTGTAGCACAGCAGACGCATCCGCTATGCTGGCGTCGGTCGGTCAGGCATCGAAGGCCTCCGGCCACTCTCGCCGAGCATCAAGCACGGCGATGATCGCAACAGTGTGGCCTTGCACGCGGTAGGCGACCACCTGCCGCCCCCTATTCACGACCAGCTCACGCGCTTCGGCGACGCGGCCAGGTCGTCCTATCGCGGGAAAGTCCGCCAGCGGGCGAACCGCGGCGCGGATAGTGCGCACAAGGTGGTGCGCGGCAGTAGGACTATCTGGCGGGAGATAGTCTTGCATGGCGGCAAGCTGAGCCAGAGCGGGGCGTGTCCAGCGGACACGCATTAACTCGCCCGCGTGTCGTACTTGCTGGAGACGGCCTCTACCTCCTCCTCGCTGGCAAAGTCGCCCGCGTCGGCCGCTCGAATACCCTCAAGAATCTGGCCCACCTGCCAGGATTCCACCGCGACGTAGCGGCGGAGGGCCTCTTGTATTTGGCGTCTCAGAACATCTAGGATGCCATGGGATAGGCATTGTGAGACGACTTTTGCGACACAAGATGCCTGGTGTTCCACAAAGTGTACCTTCTGCGACGCCGCGTTTGCGAGGATTGGTCGGAATCAGCTCGCCGCCTGATCGTTTCTGCAATGGAAAGAGCCTATTGCTCCTTTTTGAGGGGTCATGCAAATACCCCCTATCCACGACCGCCGTGTCTACCTGTCCGTCGTGGACGGTCACTCCTTCAGGCCGGTCATGGCGATGCCCTGGATGAAGTACCGCTGGACGGAGAGGAACGCGATGATGAGGGGCGCTAGGGCCAGGGTCGCGCCGGCCATGAGGATCGCGTACTCGTATTGGTGCTGGCCGGTGAGCGTGGCGAGTCCGACGGTCAACGTCTGCATGTCGGTGGACGTCGTCATAATCAGCGGCCACAGCAGGTCATTCCAGTTGTACATGAGGTGGAAGACGGCCAGCGTGGCCAGCGCACCCTTGGAAAGGGGCAGGATGATGCGCCAGTAGATGCGAAACTCGCCACAGCCGTCGATGCGCGCTGCCTGGTCCAACTCACGCGGGACGGTCATGAAGAACTGGCGCAGCATAAAGATGCCAAAGGCGTTGGTCGCGCGCGGGATGATCAGGCCAGCGAAGGTGTTGAGCCAGCCCAGGTGATACACGATCACGAAAACCGGGATCATCGTCACCTGCGCGGGGATCATGAGCGTGGCTAGAATGACCACGAACACCGCGGTGCGGCCCGGAAATTCCAGCCGCGCGAGGGCGTAGGCCGTCAACGAGTCGAAGACCAGCGACACCGCGGTGACGCCGCCAGCGAAGAGGAGCGTATTGCGGAAAAAGGTCACCAGGGGCAGGCGTTGCCACACCTCGCCATAGGCGGCAAGACTCCACTGCTGCGGCAGAAGGCGCGGCGGGAAGGTCATGATGTCGCCCTCGACCTTGAGCGAGGTCAGGACCATCCAGATGAAAGGAAAGAGGATGGCGAGCGCCAGCGGGATCAGGAGGAGATACCACGCGGCTGTCCCCAGTCTCGACGCGGTGATGCGTGGGTGCGCCGGTCGGTGTGTCCAGATGGGTGTGACGGCCATGCCTACACCTCATCCTGGAAGCGGAAGACTTTGAGCTGGACCACGGTGACGGCGAGCACGACTAGGAAGAGGACGCAAGCCAGCGTCGCGGCGTATCCCATGTCGAAGAGCTGGAAGCCCTCGTGGTAGATATAGGAGACAAGGGTTTCGGTGCTGAAGAGGGGGCCGCCGCTCGTCATGACGAACACGGGGTCGAAGATCTGGAAGGAGGCAATCATTGAGGTGACGGTTACGAACAGGAGGGTGGGGCGCAGCAAGGGCAGGGTGATGCGGACGAACCGCGCGACGGCCCCCGCGCCATCGCTCTGGGCCGCCTCGTAGTAGCCCTCAGGGATGTTCTGGATGCCGGTGAGCAGGATGACAAGATTGAAGCCGAACGATTTCCAGACCCCCACGAGCATGACGGCGGGGAGCGCCCAAGTCGTGCTATGCAGCCAGTCGGCGACGGGCAGGCGCGCGAGCTGGCTGTAGTAGGACAATAACCCGATGTCGGGCTGGAGCAGCAGCGACCAGACGATCGCGACGATGGCGTAGGAACTGACGGCCGGGAGGAAGTAGGCTGCGCGGAACAGGGCGCGCCCAGGCAGCCTTCGATGAAGGGCGACCGCTACGGGCAGCGGCAGCAGCACGCTGGCGGGGACGACGCCTGCAGTGAAGAGCGCCGTGTTGCGCAGGTCACCCCAGAAACGGCTGTCGCCCACCATCTGGCGGTAGTTGTCCGTGCCAACGAATGGGTGGTCCGTCGCCACGAAGCTCCACTGGTGGAGGCTGTACCACACGATTTGGGCAATGGGCCAGAGCATGAAGACGCCGATCACGGCCAAGCTGGGCAGCAAGAAGAGATAGCCGACCACGATCCTGCGCGCCACGCCGCGCAGGGGCCACGGTCGCCGCGGCGGTGCCGCTGTCGGTACAGCGATGGCCGCGTTGGAGCCTGGGTCCATGACGTGTGTCCGTCCTTATATCCTGACTATACACTTATCATTCGCGCAAATTGAGGAGCGGTTGAGGAGCGGTGGTGCCCAACCGCGCGTAGAGGTCCGCCGGCAAGCGTAATAAGGAGAGGATCTGCTCTTGGAGGGGCGTCAGCGGAGTGACATGG
>JAABUM010002862.1_pt1 | contig 22252 bp, 36 predicted proteins | sample 5559161 | NCBI WGS metagenome assembly JAABUM01 (sample SAMN10711868, study PRJNA513369) | rock metagenome | isolation source: Antarctica rocks | place: Antarctica: Victoria Land, Siegfried Peak nord
GTATATATATATATATGTGTATATATCTATGTATATTACAGCCGTGTATATTACCGTGTATATATGTCCACACGGTAATATACACGGCTGGGGTTCAGCACCATGTCATTGCAAGCTGTATCCGGGGTATCATTGGCCAAGGTTACCCCGATGAACTTCAACACCTGAAACAGGGGGCAGTGGAGGAGGCGGGACAGTTCAAGACGGCACAGCTCTCTGGCAATGCGGCCTCGAATGCCAGATGATACCACTGTGAGAGCCATCGGTCTCGCGGCAGCTGGAAGGCTGTACGGCCTAAAAGCCCTTCCTGCTTCCCTGCCAAGCTGCTGTGTGACGCTGTCACCTCCAGCAGGGTTGCGAAGCCTTTTGAGATCCTGCTCACCTGGCCCGCAGCGCGGCGCAGCGCGCGGATCCACAGCGACGGCTGCCCCGGCCGCGGCGGGATCGCCACCAGCAGCGCCCCGGCTTCCGCCCCGCTCATCTCCGACAACCGCCGACCATCGGGCGCCCTGTGCCGCGACGGGTGGTCCGGGCCATCCCCCTCACCGTCGCTGCCGGCAGGGGAGCCGCAGGCCCCGCGAGGAGAGCCGGCGCCAGCGGGATTGCCGCCGGCGGCAGGGGAGCCGTCAGCGGCATCGTCACCCGAATCAGACAGCGCGGAGTCAGGCGTCCGAGCGCGCCGCCGGCGCCGCAGGCTGGCTCGCACCGGCTGCGGCGGCGCTGCAGCGGGGCTGTCGTCTTCCTGCGGCTGTACTGCCGGTCGCTCCGCCAGGTGTCCTGCTTCCGCCGGCGCTGCCGGTTGCCCATTCTCATGCGGCACAGCGCCCCCCGACGCCGCCGGCGGGGCGCTGCCAGAAGCTGCAGGCTGCTCGGCACCCACCGCCACTTCGGCCGGAACCGGCGGCGGCGGCGCCTTGGCGCGACGGGAGCGGAAGGTGCGGACGCCGCTCTGGCCATGCCGCCCGCGGCCAGGCTGCAGCCCGCGGCCGCCGCCGGCGCCGCCACCGCCGCCGGCTGGGGCCGCCCGTCCGGCTGCCTCAGCGGCAAAGACTGCCGCCGCGGCCGCCGCCGACGGCAGCGGTGGTGAGGGCTGCGGTGGGTGCGAGGGCAGCGACGACGGCGCCGCCTCTGGCCGCTGCTGAGACGCCACCTGGCGCGCAACTGCGAGACACAGAAACGATGGCGGGAAATCAGTATTGCAACATCGTGTATGGCCAGTGCAATGGTCGTGTCCTCTGCAGAGAGACTGCATGCACATGTCCGGTTGTGCTCATACCACGATGTTCCACTTTAGCCATGGCAGCAGCCGCGTGGATTGCTCAAGGCTGTTGGGATCGCAGCAGGAGCCGCACCTGCAGCATGTGCGCAGCAGGCACAGTGCATGCAGGGGGCCGAATCTGCATCAGGCTCGTCACGAGGGCATTCCAGGACCGAGCTTGACTCTGACAAACAAGGCCATGTAACTTCGACTGTTAACCCAAGGAAACGGTCGATTTGCAGTCACGTGATCTTCACGCTGCACTGACCAGATCATCGGCACTTCGTGCCTACCAAAAGGTAGTTGGTTTAATTCTACTTGGTAAAATTAAACTTACAACCCCCTACTATTTTAGCATTGCTGCAGGGCGCTCACCAAACAGGATCGCGGCTGCCTGCTGCCGGTCGACCGCCGAGTGAGCCTTCATTGCCGCCACCAGCGCGCGACCCTGCATGCACAGCAGCGGACGAGGCGCGTCAGCTTCTGAATCTGAGACACGTGTGAGGCGCAGCTGATCACTGACTCTTGATAGTAATCAAGCCGTTTCTGCAGATGTTCTCAGGCACAATGGTCGACCCCATCCGCTGTGCGTATCAGCATGCTTCTTTGCGACGGCTGTGGCAATCACGTCTTGTGTGGGCTTGTATGGATTTGCAGACCTTGTTGACGGAGCTGATTCTGCTCAAGACTGCTGCATCGGCACGGCAAGGTTCATCAGGGTTTAGGGTTTAGGGGTTTAGGGTTTAGGGTACAGCAGTTGGGGCAGGTCGTTCACGTGCGAGACATCACGGATTGAACAGAATGAGAGTCAGATACCCCAGGTTACATCAAGTTGACCACCCGCGTGGTGTTGCGCACCGCCTTGCCGCGCAGAACCTGCAGCTGTGGGCTTGCAGTTGGCTCCGGGATGGGTTTTGCAGTCTGCAAATTCGTTGTGAATGGCGTACCCGCTCGGTGTGGTTGAGCACTGCCTCGTCCCGCGGCACCTGCGGCACGTCCAGCACCAGCGATCCACGGCCCGCCGCCACGCCCTGCGCCGACGCCGTCCGCTGCGGCGGCGGCTGCGACGTCCGGTGAGATGCACCCGTAGCTGCAGCGCCGGCGCCGGCCCGCCGCCCTCCATCGCCGCCGCCGCCGCCGCCGCCGCCGCCATCGGCCAGCAGGCCCATGCGAGCCAGAGCCGGGAAGGTGTCCGCCAGTGGGTTCCCCGCCGGCAGCGCCGCCACCGCACCGGAATCGTCCCGGCCAGCGGCAGCCGCAGCGCCGCCGCCCAGCGCGGCCAGGGGCAGCCCAAACTGAGAGAACGCGGCCACGGCGGCCATCGCTGCACGAGCAGCCGAGGCCTTCGCGACATGCGCAGCCGCTTGGGCGCGGGATGCGGCGTCGTTTGCGATGCGCGCCTGCAGGGAGAAGGAAATGGGTCGACACGGCAAATAGTGCCCGGCGGCTGTGCACTGGCAATTCACCACGATGTTTACGATGTTTAGGGGGTTTAGGGGGTTTAGGGGGTCCTGGATGAACACTGTCCGCCAGGAACCCCCTGCGTTTTTCAAGATAAGACGGCTCGAGTGCATGATGCTGATGTGATCAAGCTGATATAATCAACGCTAATGTCATGATAACACACGTGTGCATGCAGCATTGCATGCAGCAGATGGCGGCCCCAGGCAACCAATGTAAAATTCGGTAGCTTCATCAATCCTTATGTATGATGTGGAAAAAACCCAAACTGGCCCATCGCCGCCAGTAACATCAGTTTTTTTTTGGCAACGCAGGCAGCGCTGCTGCGGCGGACGTGGTCATTCATTTTCAAAGCTTTTCCGGCCTTCAAATGGTCGTGCAAGATTTTCAGTCGTAATACTGGTCGCACAAGTATCTGATATATCTGCCCACCAAGGGGAGTGAGGCGGCCAGGGCTGACGCCGCTGCCGCCGCGAGCGTCGAGACATTACTTGGGCTGCAGCTGTTATACAAATGTTATACAAACTGCTCATCTGTTATACAAACTGCTCATCAAGCGAAGTGGCCAATGCAGAGGCCGCTGCTGCCGCGGCCGCCGCCCGCGCCTGCGCCACGGGATCAGCAATATTCCGTCTTTTCTCAGTCAAAGATTCGCTTATCAAATTTCGACTGAGTCTCAGCTCACCGAAGCCAGTGAGGTTGCGAGTGCGGACGCCGCTGCCGCCGCAAGCGCCGCCCGTGACTGCGCCGCCGGGTTGGCACTGCCGGCCAGGTTCCCCAGGGCGGCCTCCAGCGCGGCTCGCTGCCCGTGCGCCAGCGATAGTAGCTGCGCATGCAGCGCCTCCGCTGCCGCCGCCATGTCGCCGTCGCCGCCGCCGCCGCCGCCGCCGCCGCCGCCGCCGCCGCCGCCGCGCACAGCTGCTGTGCCCTGCATTGTATGGATTGACAAGAAGCAAATGGCCATGATTGAGACTGCCGGCAGCTGGTGTGCAGCGGCGCCGCGGCCGTCGCCATGTCGCCGCTGCCGCCCCGCCCCGCAGGGCCACTCTCAAGTGACAGATGGGTGAAGGGATGTCAGTGTGATGCAGAGGGCCCATTGCCAGCAGGTGCACGTGCAGCGCCACCACAGCCGCCGAGGTGTCGCCGCCGCCGGCTCGCCCCTGTGCCGCAACACAAAGTCGTAGTGAGAAACAGGCGTACGGAATGTGACAGTTTCAGCGGCTGGGTGTGCAGCACCGCTGCGGCTGGCCATGTCACCGCTGCTGCCGCGGGCTGCAAGCTCTTGCGGCAGCAGAAGCGTCAATATTCATGGACGGAGACTTGGTAAACACCTGCATCATGCCTGAAATGCTGGCCACATCAAGTGACTTGCAGATCGCAAGGCAACAATGACGAAGACGGCAAAGAAGGCACTGACCAAAACAAAGGTGTGCCATTTGCCTTTTGAATTTGGATATCAGGTGGTGCGCAGCACCAGCAGCAGCCAACAGGGTGCACGCTTCGCCTAGCTGGGAAAATGCTTTGCCTAGAAGATCCAAACACTTCTGCACGCATGTCCTGAGATGAATTGTAAATGATGATGGTGCAGCATACCTGTTGTGCCGCCGACGCTCCCGGATCGCCGCTGGCGAGTCTGGCGCGCCCAGAACCCGTGCCTCCACTCGCGCCTGCCCCTGCAGTTAGCAGCGCCGCCGGCAGCTGCCAGCCGGGGCTGGTACCCCCTGCGCCGCTGCCGCCGCCGTTGGGCATTGCCATTCCACGATGTCCGCGCGCGGCGGCGGGCGCCGCCGAGGGCGGTGGTGCCCTGCTGTCGGCGGCCGCCACGGCCGCAACGAAGGCGGCATTCGCATCGGCTGGAGCGGCGCCACCGAGAGCGCCGCCGAATCCGCTGACAGGCTGCAGCATGTTGTCACCCAGGGGGGCGCGCCAAGGCCACAGGGCTGCATCGCCAGTTACGGGCAGCGGCTGCTGCGGCGCCGTCGCCACCGCCGACGCTGTGTCGTCGAAACTGATCCACTGTCCGGGCCTAGGGGCCGCGCCTGGCCGACCGCGCTGCATGCTCAATGCGTCGCGGGGCAGCTATGCTCTCAGAGCAGCGACCTGCAATAACGCAACTACGCGAGTCAGGGGCGCGCTGGGAACTGCAGCAGTGCAGCCTGCGCGTGGATACTGGCAAAAGATGTTTAGAGATAACATATCAGGCGCTCCCATCGACTTGAGGGAGCGCCATAGGACTGAGGTGCTCCAATAGGTGCAGTCACTGCAGTTGAATGTATGTCGCCCAAGTGGCGATTCCCGGGCTGCGTAGCTCCGAGGGCTGCGCACCCAGTTTCAGGCGAAGCTGGAGGACCTACCACGCTGTCTGGCGCCTGAGGTGGGTTACTGTCGCCAGCCTAGTATATCAATATTGGCCTCCTCGGCAGGCAATACCCAATAGTCCGAATTTGGCTTGACAGCAGTGTGGCTTGAACGAGTGGCACTGCAAGTCACCGTTGTAACGACTTGTTGACCACCAATAAAGCGGGCCGAGCAGGACGCACCCCAAACTGTGTGTCAGCACCGCTGACAACAAGTTCTGTACCTTAGCCACAAAATTGCGGCGCCAGATTGCGGCGTGACATACGCACGTAATCGCCTTGTGTGCGCAGCGAGGATGGCAGCCGCAACGAATTGTGCGAAAAAGTGCGATACAATACTTTCCGCCCCGCTGGCCGGCTGGCATTGACGTGTGTGGGACTATTGTGATGCTCGGTAGCGGTCACTCCCCTTCATAATTCACGCCTGACCAGAGATGCCGTACCCTGAAGTACACTGCACAAACCATTACGCGCGAGAACTGGACCACTGGCCGCCGCTGATGCAGGAAACTATGCAGGCCAACCCGAGGAGTTTGCTGTGCCTCCGGCGACGGTATGCAGCAGTCCTCAAATTTGCTGTTGACACACAACGAACGTCGTTCATACTGTTCTGCAACCAGCTAGATAGCGACGGCAACAGATGAAAAGGATGCCCTCAATTATTCAGCTGCACAATGCTAGGAAATGCTGGCCACATCTCGCATGCGCAGCTGGTCCAGCTTGGGTCGCTTCTGGCGGCGCCCTGGGTGCTGAAAGAGAAACAAGAAAAGGGTTTTCTAGGGCGCCATTCCGCCGACTGTGCCTGCGGCGCTGCAGCTGCCGCCGCCGCTGTCGCCGCCGCGCAAGTCATCACCAACCCGCTGCCCCGCGCTCGGGCGCTCAGCGCAGAGCCCCGCTCCCTCTAAGGCAGCTGCCGCGACCAGTTCTCAGCGCTGTGAGGAGGGCCACCGCCGGCGCAGGGGTGGCTCTCTGAGCAGGGGCCACCTTTTGCGCGTTCTCGCAGCTCCCGCAACCGGCACTGGCTTCCAGGTGCACACCCGGTGTCCGACAGCAGCTGCGACGCTGGTCCGCCTGGAATGTTGCTGCGGGGTGGGTGTCTGGTTGGTATGTTTATCTGGTTGGTATGTTTATAAACATACCAACGATGTGAGAACGAAAGGACAGTGGGCATCCTGAGGAGGACCAAAACTGCGAGCGCTGTTGCAGCAGCAATCTAAGACCAAAAAAATGTCCAGAGCGCGGTTGCCCCAGAGGCTACCCACTGGGGCGGCGGGTCCCCCCAACACGACCAAACCCTACCTACTAGTAGTGGCTGCATACCCTGTGCACTCCCGTACCAGCCCCGCAAGCATCTGAAGCGTATCAGATGTTGCGTGCCAGCAACGTAGCGCAGCGACGATGGCGCGCCTTGCTGCTCTAAGATCACTTTCCTCTATAGTCAAGTTGCAACTTAAGCTGTCTGATGGGCGAGCGGCAAAGCGCCCGCCCTACAGTTCACCCATATGATATGGAGTTAGGTCAAGTATGCCCAGGTTTGCCCTCGCTGCAGCTGGGGCGTTAAAAGCGCCTCTCGTTTCTAGCGCCGCTGCTGCTGTTCTGCGCTTGCAACCAATCCTTGCCGCTGCCGCCGCTGGCTGTCAGCCTTGTAGGGGTTGGCGATCTTCCGCGCCTTCTTTATGTTCTTGCAGGCAGCGCAGCTTCTGTAGGTGCGCCACATGAAGTCCGCTCTGGTCGCCTGGCCCGCAGTGAAGACCAGTAGTAGTAGTAGTAGTAGTAGCAATGGTAGGACGATACCATTGCTAAATAATATGCGAAATGCTAATCAATTGCTGACCCACCTTCAGGCAGGGGTCGCTGGAATAGTCCTGCAGCGCACCACACGATGGATTGGTGAGCGTTTCTACATTTGAAGGACTGCAGTGCGTATTGCCAATGCTGCTGCCGGGCGGGAACGGTGCGTGGGATCAACGGCTGAGTAGCATTGTCATTGATTTGTGTCACCACGGAGAATGCGCACCATAAAATTGTGGATGGGGTCCTGCAAACGGCAATAGAAACGAATCTTGCTCAGTTCGATTTTTTTGCTGGCATGGCTGTCGGAGTCGCAACTCAGCAGCGACAGAGCTGCGGCAAGGAGCAGCATGTCCGCGGCAACACCAGTGATGTGCGGCGCAGGAGAAACGACGAAGTGCGGAAAGATGCAAGTGGCGCGCCTGCCATGCGGCCGGGAAGGATTTGCCCACACATGTCTTCTTTTTTTGGGGGCAGCCGTCGGTGGGGGTTTTCTCAGGAATGGTGTCGGTCACGTAGTCAGCAGATTTCAGGCTGCAACCGTTCTCAAAGGTGTGGTAGAGCCCCACCCAGTGGCCTGCAACGCACCACAAAGCCGCTCAGTCGAGATGTTCCTTCGGTATGGCGTGGCGGGGCAGCGTGCGGCTGTAGTTCTTGCACTGATGGGGTGCTGCGTAACGCCATCTCCACCCAGAGCAGCAGCCGCGAAGGGGTGACACAGGCTTTGGCGTGTTGCCCTCGTCACTGCCTCACTGCTGCAGTGCGGGCGCATTGTGAGAAACAGAGCATCCTGGGGGAGGCGAGTGGAGGCGGGTATTTCGCACACCTGTCTCATGTACGAGCGTCTTGCCCTGGTCGTAGCCCATGAAGTCACCACCAGGCAGGGCATCGTAGCTCAGCACGATGCCGTCCAGCGACGGGTAGCCCTTGTAGTCCCTGCAGCAGCGCCCAGTTTTCAAATGGCAGATTTCTGGTGTACATATGTCAGCGGTGTTTGTTGGGCTGCTTCCGAGCAGCCCGTGGAAGAACTCGAAAATGCGAACCGAGGGTACGACAGCTATCCTCCTCTTCGTGGCTTGCTGCTCTGAAGAGGAGAGTGCAGCCGAAATGTCGGCTCCGCAAATGAGCGCTAGATGGACACTGCAAACAGTCCAGATGGCAGGTGTTCCTTCATCCATGCTGCCACTCCATGTGCACCGCGTCTCGCAATGACAACGGCCGGCCGCCCCTCGAGCATGGATCCGAGCTGGCATTGAATTTAACGAGCAATTACTGTATGAGAAAGAACCAATGTAGGAAGCAGGCGCCGCCGCAGCGCACCAGGGGAAGCCAGACCAGCCGAGCGTGTCTCCGGGCGGCGCCGCAGTGTACACCTCCAGGGTAGTGCTTTCGCCCACCTGCGCATCAGTCGGACAGCAGCAGGTCTGCACACGTCTAGAAGCCAGCTCCAGGGCGCGACAGCTGCATACCTGAAAGGTCTTTCTTTGCTGTGTGGCTGTGGACTGGCGCACTGGCGAGGCAGCGAGACAGCTGCTGGAGACGTGTGATCGCAATGCTACCAGTGCCAAAGACTGTTGCAGAGCCTGTAAAATATCAGTATCTGAGCAGACCGAGCTGTAAATATGCGATTCATGCGCTGTAGTGGTCCGACGAGGCTTGTGCTCGTAATCAACTAGCTATAAAGCAGAATCTAATGCACCTGCAGGTAGCTCTTTGCGTCCGTCTCTTCCTGGCTGTTCACGTCCATGTGGAACCAGTCCGCCTCGTCCGTGACGTCCCACCCCGTAGCGGGGTCCCACACAAAGCGGAACCCGCTGTCCACGCCCCCTGCAGGCGCGTGGCCGACACAGCACAGGTGAGAGACGGGGGGCAACAGCTGCTGGTCGCCAAAGGGATGGCTTCGGAACGTACGAAAGTGCTGAAAGCTCGACGCCATCCCCTACGCCCAGTGGCCAGGTGCTTCACCAGAAGGGGCGCAACAACCACCAAAACTGGTGTCAAGCGTGCTCGCATCGTTACCATCATGTTCTGCATTGGCCGTGCGTCACGACATTGCGCTGAACACACAAGGAGGGTCGCACCAGTCTTGCCGGAGAACCCTTTGTTCAGCATGTCCACCTGCGCCTTCAGCTGCGCGGCCGTCACCATGCCCTCTTTCCCCTTCGTTATCACGTGGAAAATTACCTGCACAGCAGCAGACCGTGATCAAACGTCAGTCTCAGAGACTGCGTTGACATCAAGCTGCTCCCCCTTGATGCATGCCGGCTACAACATAGCCGACATCTTGGCGTGATCGCTTGCAGACACTGCGCTCACCCGAACGGTCTTGATGTTGGCCGAGGCCGCCGCTGCCCGCTCCGTCACCTGCTTGGAGATGCGCTGCGTTTCCACTGTGGCGACTTTTGCCGCGCCCGGCTGCCGGGTGCCGCATCTGCGTTTTCTCACGGTCTGGGCCGCCAGCGGCCGCCGCCGCACGAGGCTCTCCGCCATGATTCGGCCCCGGGCCACTAGGTTGTCACCCGCGCGTGCTGCCGCTTGGGTGCCGCCCGTCTGACTGCTGGCTGCGGCTGCTGGCAGGCTGGCGCACAGCAGCGCCCACACCGCCCCCGCCAGGAGGGCGGTGGCCGCTGCTGCGGGTGCCGACCACCTCTGCCTGGTGCTCCGAGGCTCCATTTAAAAGGGCAACGCTGACGCTGGAAAATTAATTAGCCCCTGCATTGCAGCATTTGGCTTGAGGAGCAGCAAATGCACACAACCTCTGCTCTGCCGCAGGTTGTGGGACATCGGCCACCGCCGTCTCGATTCGATCTACGGGCACTTGATCTGCCCGAAACGAAGCATGTGCGGTGTTGCGGGCTGGCTGGCGTGATTCAGCGAGGGCATGGAGCAGAGCGGCGAGGCAGCAGTAATGACTAAACCGGACGGACGCAGCACAGGCAAGGCAAACGGCTGCGGGCCCCTGCAATATCATTGCTGTATGGACACGAATGCGACTCGGTGCGATACGATCTGCAAAGTTACTGCCTCTAGCCCACCTGGTTGCGCAACACTTGAAGAAAACTGCGCATCCAGTGCACTCAGCACGCTCTGCGTGACGCGGCTTCCTCAAGACCACGAGGAACCAGTGAGGATATCCAGCGCCTATGCGCCTTTTCGGCCGAGCGCCGGCGTCTTTGCGTGGTTTGAAGTGTCCTGACGCGAAACGGAGGAGACACGACTCACCGCGACGGGAGGTCCTCGACCATCGGCCCGTTGACATCCAATTGGCCTGCCCGTCGATCTGCGGAGCATGCTCCGGACGCCGCGCCGCAAAAAGACAGGCGAGCTGACTGGATGTGTTGTGTACGGGCTGCCAGCCAGGGCCTTTGCTGTGGCCTTGCACACCGAACGGAGATACGAATGGAGCCCACGGAATTCGTCAGTCTAAAAACACCTGCGAGTGGACGCTCTCTGAGCTGCAGCACAATGCCAGCTGCCAGTCTAACGTGGAGGAATTAGTAACGCGCCTCAAGTACTTGAGTGCGAAAGTAGGGCTTGTTGCTTACCATAATTATCTGGCGTTTTGCCAGGAACACCTGCTGCTGTGCAGCTACAAGTACGGTAGCTCATCGCGGAGCACTCTGCATTGTTGCAGCCGTTATAGTGGTCCCCGTCAGGAGGCAGCGCCCAGTCGCAACGTTGATGAGGGTCATGTGGATGTGTCCGACGATCTAGGCATCTCCGGCAAGGCAGCACAATGCAGATGCCCGCTGCAGGCAGGTCAGCACCTGACGTGCGTGTGCACCTGCGGGGGATAGTGTCATTGAAGGCACGGCGAGGCGGCCAGCAGCATTGCAGTCAGTTGCACAGTCAGCAGCGCAGGCCAGCTACTTCCGGAAACAGGCACGTTGCAGCGGCGGCACGCAGCCCGCCAGTCGCAGCGGCATCAAGGCGAAGGCAATGTAGTGCGCTCGGATCATTGGCGGCAGCCGCCGACGGATTCCCTCTGGGGGATCTGGGTGCCTCGCCAGCGGCATCGCAACAGGGGTTCACGAACGAGTTCATGGCCTTCCTGCAGGCAAGTCCGATGCAGCCGAAATGATCTGCAAGTGTTGAAGGGTTTCCTTCGAAATGCTGGACTCGCTGCTGCTGCGCCTGCAGGACCTGCCGTGGCGGCGCGTCACGTGCTGGTCGCTCGCAGCACTTGCGGCATACCAGATGAAGGACTTCTTCGGGGTACGGCATTGCTGAGACGGTTGCGTCAAGATGCAACCGTCGCGGCCCCTCCCACTGTCATGCAAGGTCACTGCGTTGCGCTGCAATGGATCACCGGCTTTGACGGGGCATTGACCTGATTGCTTGCGGCGCAGATCGCCATGGGTACTTTCATCGTATCGTTCATCGGCAACGGCTTCGTGCAGTCGGCACAGCACGCGCCCATTCTGGATCGCCTGTCCCACACCGCCCGCCGGCACAGCATGGTGCGTGCACTCACACTGCAGGTGGACGCGTTGGGGGCCCTAACATGTACCCAGCAGCCAGCGTGTCACGACACATGTACTTGTCTGGCAAAAGATATTAGCAACGGTTTTGCTATTTTCTGGAAACAGGTGCTGCTGTACTTCACGATCATCGTGAGCGTGGTGTCGCTGTTTGGCGTGCTCACTGCGCCGGACATTATCCGCGAGGGCTCCGACTTTGTGACGCGCCTCAAAAGCGACAACGTGTGGGTGGTCGTCCTGGAGAAGATGCGGCACGGCCTAGGCGACGGGGTGATCATGTGCTGACCGACTTGCGCTGACGTGCAAAGATGCATCACATCTCGATTTGATGCCAATGATCGACATTGTGCAGATTGCTCTCGTCAGCACAATTCTCCAGCACATTTTGTCAGCACACCCTGCAGACCTGACTCCCGTCTGTTGTCACGACGTCTACCCACTCCCAGGTGATGGAGCAAATCGAGCGGGTGCTGTCGGTGGCGAGCGGCGATGAGCTAGCCAAGGCGCACGCCGCTGACTGGACCTCGGGGCGCACCGCGGCCATGGCGGGCGTGCTGCACAAGCTGCTGCACACCTACACCGAGACGGCCATCTCCGTGACGAGCGGCCTCATCACTTCGATCACCCGCTTTGCCGTCCAGGCGATAGACTTACCGTCACGTCCTGTGCTGCCTGCCAGAGCGGCGTTGTGTGTGAGGAGTGCCTTGCCAAGTGACATCTGGAAGGTGGTCCAGTCTGAGAGCTTATCATGCCATACCAACAGGCAGCGCAGCATATCCACCACTACATCTGGGTTTCCCCCTGTCTGTCATTCGAATGCCACTCGGATGCCCCTCTGGACTGTCACTCGAATGTTGCCACTGCCGCAGGCGGGCGTGAGCATGGTGCTGTCCTTCATGATCGTGTGGGACCTGCCGACGATCCGCGGGGGCGTCGCCTCGCTGCGCACCTCCCGCCTGGCGCCCGTGTATGAGGAGATCGCGCCCAGCTTTGCGGTTTTTGGCACCCTCTTTGGCAAGGCGCTGCAGGCGCAGGTGAGTTTGGTCAGGAGTCCAGCTGTGACGTCTTCGGCACACTGTTGGGCAAGGCGCTGCAGGCGCAGGTCGAGTGCGGTCATACAAGCAGCACGAGGGGCACCATCTACCCGTAAGTCTGGTTGGCAGGGTCTCAGCGGCATTCTCCTGTCTTCGCTTGTCAATGCAGGCTGTGTCGGCATCGCAGGGTGCGCCGGGGTGCACGATCTGTAAAGGTCGGCCCTTGGGACTCTCGGTTGTGCGGCCTGGCTGGCTGATGCTTTTGTGTTTCTTCAACCCACAGGCGCGCATTGCACTGGCAAACACTGGCCTGACGGCGTTGGGCATGTGGGCCATGCAGATTCCAGGTGTGTGCAAGCGTTCTGTATCTGAGCATTCGGGTATCAGAGAAGCTTGGCATGGTTTTTCCTTCACTGTAGACTACATATCTCTGTGTCCCTGCAGGCATCGGACTGCTGTCGCTGTTTGTCTTCATTTGCAGTTTCATTCCCATTGCGGGGGTGTTCATATCGACCATCCCGATAGCTTTCGTCGCCCTGACAGAGTATGGGTTCATGAAGGTGCGCCTTACCTTTTTGACGATGCGTCCATCCATCTGATGGCTGTTCTATTATTATTGCTGTGAAGGCACCGGTGGCCTCGACTTGACGTTGTCCTGGCTCCTGCCGCAGCTTGCTCTGACTCTCGCCATGGTCACGGGAATTCACTTCATTGAGGCGTACGGCCTGAACCCAGGTCGGTTACTTTGCGGACACTCGATCGTCACAGTTATGCCGGCACTGCTGACTGAGTATGAACACAGCAGCCCTACGATGAACTTCCACTGTGATGAATCTGCAACCGTGTCTGATGACGCTGCTGCCCGGCTGCAGCCATCTACTCGGCGCACCTGAAGCTGCACCCGCTCATGGTGCTGTCGGTGCTGGTCATCGCGGAGCACTCGCTTGGTGTCTGGGGACTCCTGCTAGCAGGTATCTTTGTTGGCACCGCCGACACCTGATTATGCTGGTGCAATGTGGCCACTGCAACTTATGGGCACTGCTGCACCCCTTGCATGCCGTGTGCATGCAGCGATTGCAAACCTACATGCTGTGCGTGCGCACACGATGGCAATACTCCTTGGTCATGCGGCATTGCACTGAAAATCTTGCGATGCTGCGATGCTGCCAACGCAGTGCCGCTCACCGTCTTCCTGCTGGACTACTGCATACGGTATCCCACAAACAGCCTCACTGACGTCGCGGCGAACGAGCTGGAGGTCATCAGCTCCATCGACCGCGATTTCGAGTCGCCAGCGTCGCCGGCCGCGACAAAGGAGAAGGTCAAGGTCCAGATGAACAGCCAGCTGGGGCAGCTCGGTTGAGCAGCAGCAGCTTGAATACAGAACCCTTGTGAGCGCGCTCTGCCATCGGGGTAACCAGGCTGGATCGGGCATAGGATGAAGGGAAGAGTTTTGGTCGAGAAGTGTGTGTGCGTGTGAGCGACAATTCATTGGGTGCACCCCGTCCCGTTGACGACCTTGAACGAAATTCACTTTTGTGACTGACCTCGTAGTCTGTAGCAACGGACATGGTAAGCAGTTGAAACACCATTAACCTGCCCACATCTGCCGCAAATGTCCTGACAGGTTCTGAATGCGTTTTGTACCTAGCAAATTTGCTTTAAAGCAAAGGAACACAGTACCGCCAGGTTTGCAGAGAAAGCGAGAGAGAGATATTACACTGTTCCAGCCTCACTCAGGCTGATTAGCGGAAATGTTGCAGTGATCGAGGATCTGCGTCCCCCTTGCGCGGCAGGGTTATGTGCCGTGATCCAGCGGCTACACATGTTACTGGCTCGTGTATGCGAACTGGACTGAGCATTACCTTTGTGCAGCAGCTAGATGACAGCCACCCATACAAATTCATATGCTGATTGTTGCATCTTCTCAGTGGCCGGCGTCGCCGGCTCAGCCCCGCCAGCCTGCAGCCAGTGATGAACGAAATTGGCAGAGCCGAGGCGACGTGCACACGCTTGACCAGCCATGCTGAAGTTCCTGATGAACTGATGAAGTTCCTTGTAACTCGCAATGTGGTGGCCGCCATATTGCTGGATGCCACGATGCCGCAAACACATTCAGCCTCATCAAACAGCAGCATGCTATATGCAGCACATCACACGAATTGCAATTGCGACCGGCTGGGACCCAGCCGGGGACAGGCACAGGGAGGTGAGTGGCACCTCCAGCGCGACCACGAGGCGCCTGACTCTCATGTCGGTGTCGACCAACATGCGTTCAGCTCAGCGAGTGACGCTATCATCACCTCGTGGCCTGTCCTCAGCGCGCTCTTGGTTCCCTTCATGTGAGAGCGCCGCTGCGGACGGGTGTGATCACACCCGTCCGCAGCGGCCCTCTCAGCACTGACAGCTTCACGCCGTTGATTTCGGACTTTACAGAGTCCTTCGCATCCTGGACGCTGGTCTTCAGATACGAGCGCGCGTTCGTGGTTGCGGCCACACACGTCTTGGAAACTTTGATGCCGTTCTGCAACAAACTCGCATGCGTCGGCACAATGACCGGCGGCAAGCTGGCTTGATGGCAAGCCGACATGTGAAGGAGCACAGAACGCGCGTCTGGTGGTCCACAGCATACAGGAGCCCGCCGGTACCCAAAGGCGACGATCCAGGCGAAGGGCTTGGTGACGAAGAAGGCTTTGCCCGTATGAAGGGCACTTGTGGCAACGTTGGCATCGCGTGCCTGCAGAAGCGCGTGCATGAGGCTGTGCATATATGCACAGCCTCATGTCACATTGGCAACGGGCTCACAGGTCAGGCACTACCCAGTGCTCGTGTAAGCGGGCGGTTACATTGCAAACTGGAAGCAAGGGGGTTCGCAGAACGCAAGGCTGGTCTGGGCCGAACAGATGGCTGCGCTGCCATGTGTGTTGCACAGCCGACCGGCGCAGTTGTGCGCCAAACGGCAGCTCACGGCACTAGATGTTGCACAGGGGGTCGCATGCTGGCGGACAGTCGAGCAAGCAAGCGAAAGTACTGCGACAATACTTTAGCAAGCAACCTTGCCTTTTGAAGGTGATGAGGCCTGACCTGGGGAAGGATGCCCTGCAGCGCGCTGCGCATCATTTTCGCTGAATTAGTAAGTCCTCGCGGTCGAGTCAGTCCTGGCCCACTGCTGCCAGCAGGAACAATGGGCCTCGAATCAGAACGACCAAGAGTGACTGGCAAGGCAAGGCGCGTCAAGCAGCTTCCTGCATGCGGCGGCTCCACCTCGATGCGAGTCAGCGACTTCAGAGTTTGCAAGAAAAAGCTGCAGTTGTCTCACGAGCGCAAGCGAGCACTGCATGGATGGAACGAGACAAGCAGGAGTTTGGTCGAAAATTCAGGCCCTGTTGACGTGCGTGTCGGAGGAAACTCTGACCTGGCCCCACAGTCTCGGAGAAAGCGGGGGGGAAACCCAGCACAGGGTTTATAGGTTGCCAAGCGCTTGGGCTCTCGCCACAGTGTATGCTTGCATCGCCAGGCCGCAGCAAGTTCAGATCGTGAGCCTTGCAGTCCAGCCAGCAACGCTCGATGGCCAAGTAATCGGAGAATGGCAGAAGCAATTGCTGTGAACTATCATGGTGCAAACTCGCAACCAAAAGAGCGCAACCAAGGCCGAGGGAGTGCAGACACGGTCCAGGGCAGTCACTAGATCATCACCGGCGGCGTCGCCGGACAGCGGGCGCAAGCGGAAGCAGGAGCAAGCGAGCCCAAGGAGCACCAAGAGGAAGACCGGGCGTCAGCCGCGCGGGCGGGCCGCTGCAGAGCCAGCAGCAGCCGCAGAACACGCAGCAGTGCAGCCGGAGCGTGACGAGGCCGGGCCCAGCCGGCCAGCAACAAGTGACAGCAAGGCGAGGAAAGACAGGGCCAACATGGCAAAGTCACCCGACGAGGCCGCCGCTGAGCAGCAGGGCGACGGTACAGGGCAGCCAGAAGACCAGGTACAATGGCCTGGGCGCCCTGCATGATCGAGAATCGCTGCAGCATGCAAGCAAAACTCCCGCCAGTACCGTCTTCGCGGAAGCTGTACTGCACTTGGAGTCATGCGCCTGCACCCTCATGTGTGCTCCGTCCGGCGTGCAGGATAACGCCCAGGACATGTTGGACAACCTGGGCGCGGCCAGCAGGTTCGCACTGTCACCCATCTTTTGCCTGTACTGCATGCCACATCATGCTGGCATCATGTTGGACATCTACACCATCTACATGGAACAAAATTTGTCAATTGCATGAACGCAGCGCGCTGCAAGGCCTGCTGCGCAAGATCGGCGGCGCCGGGTTCGACGGTGGCATGCCCGGCACCGGCCTCAGCCACTCTCGCTTCAAGGTACCGCTTGTTCGGTCCGCCATTGCGCCGACGATGTTGCATGCGCACATGCATGGACGCTGCTCGCACCGTCTCCAGGGGCTGGCACATCACCGTGCAAGGTGCTCATCCTTTGGGTGCCACAGTCACAGCGCAGCACATGCAAGCCCCTTGAATGCGCGCGTCTCCACCTTTGGAGTTGATTCCGCACACAAATTGCAGAGCATCCTGGTGGCGCTGCGGGAGGCGGACGACGAGACGGCGCAGTTGAGCGCGCTGCACGACCTGTGCGAGATGCTGGCCATCTCCACCGAGGAGTCGCTCAGCGTCTTCCCCGTCGACCAGCTCATCCCCATCCTGGTACGACAGCCGGTTCTGGGGAGTTTGCTCAGTCGTGAATGCTGACTCGGTCCTTGCGTGCATGTTACAAGCGAGGAGTCGCTCAGCGTTTTCCCCGTCGACCAGCTCATCCCCATCCTCATGCGTGCATATTATGCATGCAGAAATGTGAATGAGCATGGTCGTGAACGCTCCTCTTCCCGGTCCTGCATGTGCGTCGCAGCAGGGATCCGGAGCTGCAGCATCTTGCATGCAGTGCATGCTTGCAGCCAGACAAGAAGCTCTTGCAGGGTTTGGCCAACATGCAGTAGACTTGTCGATTTCCGAAACTTCTACGTTCACCTGCCGCGGCAGGTGCACCTGCTGCAGGCGGAGCACAGTCCGGATATGATGCTGCTGGCGGCGCGTGCGCTGACGTTCCTGGCGGACGTGATGCCGGCATCCGCGTCCAGCATCGTGCGCCACGGCGCGGTGCAGGTGCGCTGTGCAGCTGTGAACCCATCACACGAAAGAAATTTTGAACGCAAACTCCCAAGATTTCGTGTGTTCAAGTTTGTTTGCTTCTCAAACCTCCAGCATCATATCTGTTGGTGTTTTGCTGATGCAGGTGCTGTGCGGCCGGCTGCTGGCCATCGAGTACATCGACCTGGCGGAACAGAGCCTGCAGGCGCTGGAGAAGCTGTCGCACGAGCACCCGCAGGTGCGTCGGGATTTCACAATGACGTTTCTGTTCCATGTCGATGTTTGCTCGAATAAAGACTTGCCTTCATTGTTTTGTGTGGCGTGGCCCAGCCTGAAACGCCAGAAGACCTCGCCTGCAAAGGCTTGCACCCAGCCCATGTGCATCTCAGGAGTGGACTGGTGCACCCTGCGCAGTTGATCACACTCCATTCCACGGCACTTGTTTGCAGGCAGTGCTGCGGGAGGGTGGCCTGACGGCGGTGCTGTCCTTCCTAAACCTTTCCAAGACCGGGCCGGTCGATTGACCTAACCTAGCCACTGGTTCAAACCTGCGGCATCATGCGCCGCTTGCAGGCGGTGCTGCGGCAGGGCGGCCTGATGGCGGTGCTGTCCTTCCTGGACTTTTTCCAGACGGGCGTGCAGCGCGTCGCCGTCGCGACCGCCGCCACCATGTGCCGGGGGCTGTCCTCCGACTCCGTCGAGGCCGTGCAGGCCGCCGTGCCCATCCTCACCAACATCCTGCAGTACGAGGTGCGACCCTGCTTGTTTCTCCCTTCATTATGCATGTTCTTATGCAGGTGACACACTGCTGTATCAATGGTTATGAAGCCGTAACGACCTTCCAAACTTCAAGTGACGTGGACGTGATGCCTTGTATGTTTTCCAATTTTTGGTGGAGAATGCATTGTTTAGAGGCTTCTGCCACCCGCAAGCATGCAATCGTGATATATGTCCCTGACATGCATGCAGGACGCAAAGGTGGTGGACCACGCGTGCACGGCGCTGTCGCGCATCGCGGAGTCGTATGCGCGCTACCCCGACCGCCTGGACATGCTGTGCAACCATGGCCTCATCAGCAACGCCGTGCAGCTGGTGCGCTTGCTTTCAACTTTCAACTTTGAAAACATGCCACGAGACACGCGAACCTGCTGGCAGACTTGCTAGTGTTGCATGTTGTCTTCATTGCTCCTCTGTGGTTGAAGCAGAGAGCTGTGGTGCGCTTCTGCGCTGGTGTGCTGTGACGCTGTGACTGCGTACTCCCTGCTGCAGCGTCCTGACGCCCGACCGTTACTGACTTTTCGTGCACAGGTGTCGGTGTCGGAGTCTGGCAGCATGCAGGCGCAGCTGGCCGTGGCGACCTACTACGGCCTGATCAAGCTGCTGGCCACGTGCGCCGGCGGCTCAGCGTCCGTCGCAGAGACGCTGCTCAGCGGCGAGCTGCCCGACACCGTGCGCCGCCTGCTGCAGACGTCGACGCTGTTCAGCAGCAGCACCACCAGCACCGCCTCTGTGCTGCGCACCAACGACCAGCTGCTGGAGGTGCGTGGTCTGCTGTGCCGATACTCGAGGGACAAACAAGTCTCCTGCAGGCATCAACGCTGTTCAGCAGCAGCATTACCAGCACTGCGTCCGTGCTGCGCACCAACGACCAGCTGCTGGAGGTGCGCGCTCCTTGTTCTGCTCGCTTTATGCAAAACCATACCTTTGTAATATTCAGCACCGCCTCCAAGTTGCGCACCAACGACCAGCTGCTGGAGGTGTGTGTTCGTGTTGGTGTTCCTGTGCATGTGTGCATTCTACTCTGCTGCTGCAGGTGTGTGTCTGCTTGCGGTCTGCTTGCACGCAACAAGGCAGCTTGCTGCCATCCGGCAGCGCCTGCGAATTTAGGTGTTGAAACGTCCGTTGCAATGGCATGCTGTGCTGTGGCTGGGATCGAGGATTTGCAGACCGTGTTGTGCATCTTGAATGCAGGTCGTGTCACTGGCGGCGAAGATCCTGCCGCCTGTGCCGAGCGAGGCGGCAGTGCCAGCCACTGCGTCAGCGACGGCCGTGGCCGCCGTGCAGCCGGCTGCGGACGCGGCGGCGGAGCGGCAGTCGGCGCAGGAGCAGCGGGTGCAGTTCCTGCAGCAGAACGCCGGGCTGCTGGAGAAGTTCAGCCGCGACCTGCTGCCGTCGCTGCTGCATGTAAGGCTTTGTCTGTGTCTCTGCCCAGCCCTGCAGAACCTTGTACTCTTAGCAACACCACAATGGAGTGCTCGCATCCAGAATTTGCAAGTTGATCCAGTCTGCACCGTATCCACACGTTTGCCAATATCACCATGATTACATGCAGGTGTTTGCGTCCACCATGCAGCAGCAGGTGCGGACGCAGGTGCTGACCAGCATCTCCCGCATCGTCTACTACAATACCCCCGAGATGCTCAGGTGCATGGCCTGACTGCAGGCTCCTGTCCCGTAGCCATTGAAATTGCAGACCGAGCAGCCAGCTTGCTAGAGGAGACCGCTGGGCTGATATAGCCTCTGCTGCGCGCTCTTGCAGCGATCACTTGCAGTCGTTACACGCCAAAGCACTGCCTGACACCATGTCCACGACATATCCATACGCTGGGTCACATCATCAATTTCAAAGTACTCTTCAACATCCGACAGGACGCTGGAGGAAGGCTGGAGGACCTGGAGGTGTCCAGCTTCGTAGCGGGGCTGCTGGGCAGCGCCGATAGACGTAGATGCGGCTCATACTGAGCCCAACAACTGACATAGATGTAGCTCACGGTATCTCTGCATCTGATAGGACGCTGCTGGAGGACCTGGAGGTGTCCAGCTTTGTGGCGGGGCTGCTGGGCAGCGGCGAGCTGGCGATCGTGTCGGCAGCGCTGCAGCTGGCGCAGCTGCTCATGGCCAAGCTGCCAGATGTGTTCCGCACCCACTTTGTCAAGGAGGGCGTGGTGCACGCCATCGACAAACTGGCGGCTTCGGCGCCCGAGGAGGTGCGGTTTCCTGCATAGTTTTTGTTCTCAAGTTGTTTTGGCTGCAGTACATATTCGCATTGCAGCACATGACGTTGTTTTTCCCAAGTTGTTGAAGCGCACTCTCGCCAGATCATTATAAGGTCTGGACGCTGGCATGAAGTGTGACGACTCAGCATGTCGTGAAGTCATCTGGTTGTACTGTTGCAGAAGCCAGAGGAGGAGAAGCCTTCGGCGGCGGCGGCGGCGGCGGAGGTGGCTCCGGCCGAGCGCCCGGCCTCAGACGATGGCGGCCGCTCCAGTGGGCGACGCGCCTCGCGGCGCCTGACGCGCTCCGCCTCCCGACACTCGGACAATGATGTGCGGCCCTGCTGTCACCTGTTAGCGTCGGTATGTCGACGAGCACCAAACGAAATCTGCCTCACATCAGTCGATTATACCCGCTTGTTATGGTCCAATCCTGCAATCTACGCCTGTGCTCACTCGAGGCGCCCCCTGCTAACAAGCAAGACCATCGGGAGAACACGACAAAACCACACTCTGCTCCACAGGAGCTGGCCCAGGCGGAGGCGGGGCTGGCTGAGGCGCGTGAACAGCTGGCGGCGGCGCAGGGCGTGGCCGCGGCGGCCGCCGCTGCGCTCGCGAAGTCGCGCAGGGACCCTGCGGAAGAGGAGCGCAAGCGCATCGTGGCGCTGGCACGCGCCTTCAAGGCGGAGCACTTTTCGGGCGCGGGTGCGGCCTGCAGAGCACTGGCAATAATTGGGCATCGCTGATCCACCCTGGCTTATCTGACCTTAAGCTATGGTGATGCGGGAGCAGTCTCACAAATTTATGTGTTCCTTGTTCCCTGCAAACTCCCATTTGCCAATGGTGCACATAACGCACATCCAAACACAGGCTTTGCTGCGACAAGCAACGCGTGTTGTCGACAAACCTCCCTTGTATGTGCAGCGGCGAGCGTGGACACGGAGGGCATGAAGCAGCTGCGGGAGCTGTGCAGCCGGTTGTCCAAGGAGGGCGCCGTCGCGGCGCTGCTGGCCGCCATGCAGGCCGACTCCAACATCTCCTCCTTCGAGTTTCTTAACTCCGGCACCGTCCACCAGCTCAAGGACTACCTACTCGGTGCGCCCGCCTTGCTGCCCTTGCGGGCGGCTGTGCAGAGTGCTGTGCAATTGTAAACCGCCCCGAAAAGTACGCCTGCCGTCGATCACTGACACCAGCAGGCGGCCAACGTACTCAGAGACGAGCTTGCATGCAGGTGAAACTTCAGCTCCGACAGTATGATGGCAAATGCTGGTCGTGACTTGATCTGCGTCACCACATCAAAGTCGCGTCATCGCATGCATTATCTTCAGTGAAAGAATTGTGCATGACACGCACAATTGCTTGGACGAGTGCTTGTCCCGCTTTCACAGGCAAGGACCTCAACGGCCCCAAGCGCCAGCGCAAGCACCTGGCCCGCATCCAGGCGTTCACCGACGCGGCGCTCGCCACCAGCGGCCTCAACAGCAACCCCCCGCTGCACGCCCTCGTCCGCAAGCTGCAGGTGCGACGCTATACCTGGTCTGTATGTCAGCTCAGGTCGGTGCACCACGGTGCAGTGGAACGAAAGGCTCTTTGCAGCTGTCGTGGCTGTTGTGCACAGCCTGTGGATACGTCTTTGCCTGCCTATTCCAGCGCTCTGACATTTCATGCTGCCTTATATTTGCAGGCAGCGCTGGCCAGTGTGGAGGACCTGCCCGTCCTCACGCCCTCCGCGCT
>JAABUM010002864.1_pt1 | contig 22242 bp, 18 predicted proteins | sample 5559161 | NCBI WGS metagenome assembly JAABUM01 (sample SAMN10711868, study PRJNA513369) | rock metagenome | isolation source: Antarctica rocks | place: Antarctica: Victoria Land, Siegfried Peak nord
CCCGAGGTCGCCCACCTCGAAGCGGTACACCAGGAAGCGTCCGCAGGTGACCAGGACCTGCCCGTCGCTGACCATCAGGCGCAGCCGCGCCGGTTCCGGCATCCCGTCCAGCTCGCCCTGAGTCACCCCACCATCCTACCATATCTCAACACCTTTCCGATAGTCGAGGGCAAAGAAAAAGCCCTGATCACAGGCCATCCGCACCACTACTTCAGGAGGTCTGAGTCTCGGCGCCCCACCATTTGTACCTCCTCTTGTCTTGCAGCAAAGGGACATGCTTTTGGGTCAGATGCCGCTTGGCTCAGCGGCACTCGACTCGTGTTGCGTCGGCCTACATCACTATCGCGGCCGATCCGGCCTGTCAGGTTTACCGCTCTGATCCCCGGATCAGGTCCGCTGCCCTTTCGGCGATCATGACGGTGGGTGCCTGGGTGTTGGATGACACGATGTTGGGCATGATCGAGGCGTCGACGACGCGCAGGCCCTCCATGCCGTGCACCCGTAGATCGGGCGCGACGACGGACCCATCGGAGGTGCCCATCGCGCACGAGCCCACCGGATGGTACGAGGTGCGGCCGTGCGCGTGGACGAACTTGAGGTAGTCGTCCTTGGTCTTGAGGTCGCCTCCACCGGCCAGGTGCTCGGCCTTGATGTGTCGCGCGATGGAGGGCTGTGCCATGATCTCGCGGCTCTGCTTGACGCCCTCGATGCTGATCTCGACGTCGTACTCGTCGTCGAGGAAGTTCGGGTCGATCCGTGGGGCGACGGTGGGGTCGCTCGACGTGATCTGCACGGAACCACGGCTGCGCGGTCGAACGAAGTAGGAGTTCAGCGTCACGCCGAAGCCCGGCCGCACGGCGGCGATGCCCGCTTCCGCCCCGGACGCAGGGAGGAAGTGGAACTGCAGGTCTGGGGAGGACTCGTGCTTGTTGGCGAAGCTGAACGCGCCGGCCTCGACGACCGTCGACGACAGGGGACCGCTGCGGAAAGCCGCATACTGCAGCCCGGCGATCGCCGTCGCCGGCCGCACCAGGTTGAAGCGGTCCATGCTGCCGTAGTCCTTGAGCTCGTAGATGATGTCGAGGTCGCAGTGGTCGTGCAGGTTCTTGCCGACACCGGGCAGGTCGTGGTGAACCTCGACGCCCGCGGCTCGCAGGACCTCGGGATCGCCGACGCCCGAGTGCTGCAGCAGCCGCGGCGACCCGAAGGCACCCGAGGAGACGACGACCTCACGCTCGGCGCGGTAGCTGACCGGCCCTGACGTTCCGAGGATCTCGACCCCGACTGCACGCTTGCCCTCAAGGATGACGCGCTTCGCGAGAGCCTTGGTGAGGATCGTGAGGTTGGGGCGCTTGCGGGCACCGCCGAGGTAGGCGACGGCGGCGCTGCAGCGGCGGCCGTTCTTCGTTGTCGTCTGGTAGTACCCGACGCCGAGCTGAGTTCCCGAGTTGAAGTCCGCGTTGTAGGGCAGCCCGTACTCCTGGCCCGCTTGGACGAAGGCCCGCGACAGCGCGTGCGGGTCGGCGATGTCGGAGACCCCGAGCGGCCCGTCCGTGCCGTGCATGGTCCCGGAGAGACGTGAGTTGCCCTCCGAACGAATGAAGTAGGGGAGGACTTCGGCGCTGCCCCAGCCCGGGTCACCGGTCGCGTCCGCCCAGCGGTCGTAGTCGGCCGGGACGCCGCGCGTGAAGACCTGCGCGTTGATCGAGCCACCGCCGCCGAGCACCTTCCCCTGGGGGAGCGGGATCTCTCGGTTGTTGCAGTGTTCCTGCGGGGCGCTGACGTACCCCCACTGGTAGGGGCCTGCCGTGAGCTTCGCGAAGCCCGCTGGCACATGGATGAAGAGATGGGAGTCGGTGCGGCCGGCCTCCAGCAGCAGCACGCTGGTTGAGGGATCCTCGCTGAGGCGGCCGGCGAGGACACAGCCAGCGGTGCCGCCGCCGGCGATGATGTAGTCGTACCTGGTCCGTGCGGACTGCCGTGTCATCGCCGGTCTCCTCGTCAGAAAGCGTTTTCTCAATGTGGTGGTCACAGCGTACCGTGTCAAGCCCTGACTCAAGGCGAGCTCCCTCGCTCGGCTGCGGTCGCAAGTGGAGCGCGGCACCGGAAGGGAGTCACGAAAGAGACCGTTCGGTATGGGCAGACTCGCCGCTGGCCGGCCCTCGAGGGGACGCCTCGTCGCCTTCAGAAGCCGTCTCTGAGTCGGACAGCTTCGGCACTGCTCATGGGTACGTTTCCACGGGGGCGACGACGGCGGCGGAGAATGGGTTACGTCGCCGACCCGCGGCTGTTGCCGGTTCCGGTGACTGATCTGCCTGACTGGGGTGGAGAGGGCTCAGCCCGACGAGTGGAGGCAGCTCGTCGGGCTGAGCGGGGTCGTGGATCGCTCAGGAGCGGAAGAAGGGCTCCTTGACGCCCGTGCGGATCTGGATCGTCTTGACCTCGGTGAACTCCTCGTATCCGGCGACGCCCATCTCCCGGCCGTAGCCACTGCGCTTGACGCCACCTCCGGGCAGCTGCGGGGCCCCGTCGATGGTCGTGTTGACCCAGACGGTGCCGCTGCGGAGCCGGCGCGCGGTGTTGAGCGCCGTGTCGATGTTCTTGCTCCAGATGGAGTTGGCCAGGCCGTACTCCACGGCGTTGGCCAGCCCGACGGCCTCATCGACGGTGCTGAACCGTGTCACGGTGAGGACTGGTCCGAAGACCTCCTCGTGGAAGATCCGGGCATCCGGGGTGACGTTGTCGACGATCGTCGGCTCAAGGAACAGCCCGCCTGCCAGGCTGTCAGCCCCCAGCCGGCCGCCGCCGGTGAGCACGGTGGCGCCGTCTTCGCGGGCTTGGGCGACCTTGGCGAGGATGTCGTTGAGGTGCTGCTCGTGGATCAGGGCACCGAGATCGGCGTCTTCATCGAGTGGTTGGCCGGTCCTGACCGTGCGGGCCTTGGCGACGAGACCCTCGAGGAACGCGTCGGCAATGTCTTCGTGCACGAGAAGACGGGCGCCGGAGACGCAGCACTCACCGGTGTTGAAGAGCACCGCGAAGAGGACACCCTCGGTGGCGGCCTCGAGGTCGGCGTCGGGGAAGACGATGCTCGCCGCCTTGCCGCCGAGCTCCATCGAGAGGCGCTTGGCGCTCGGCGCGGCCGCCGCGCTAATGGTGTTGCCGACCTGAGTGCTGCCCGTGAAGGAGAGCATGTCGATGTCGAACGACTTCGAAAGCGCGCTGCCCACGACGGAGCCGGAGCCGGTGACGACGTTGAAGACGCCCGCTGGCAGACCCGCCTCCTGGCACAGTCGTGCCGTCTCGACCGTCGTGCCGGAGGTGAGCTCGGACGGCTTGGCGACGACGGTGCAGCCCGCGGCGAGCGCGAAGGGCAGCTTCTGGCTGAGGAGCAGGAGCGGGAAGTTCCACGGCGTGATCATCCCGACGACCCCGCAGGGCTCGCGGGTGACGAGGCCGGTGAAGCCCTCGCCGAGGTTGTCGTAGATCGCGCCGTGCTCGGTCATCGCCAGCGACGCGGCGAACTCGACGAGGCCGATGCTCCCGCTGACGTCACCGCGGGCAAGGCGGATCGGCTTGCCGGACTCCTCGGCTTCAATGTGGGCGAGCTTCTCGGCGTCGCGGCGCATAAGGCCGGCGAGGCGGTGGAGGAACTGCGACCGTGCGGCGCCGCTGAGGCGGGGCCATGTGCCGGAGTCGAACTCGCGCCGGGCGGCGGCGATCGCCTCTGCGGCGTCCTCTGCGCTGCCGCGGGCGAAGCGTGCGACTACCTGGCCGGTGCCCGGGTTGGCCCGCTCGGAGTGCTTGGCCGCCGGCCGTTCCGTGCCGTCGATGAACAGTCCGTACTTGCGGACCTCGGTCGTCGGGTCTGCTGCTGTCGTGGTTGTCATGTCTAGGCGGTTCCTCTCAGAAAGCGTTTACCCTAGGATACTCATCATTGCTCGGTTGGCAAGGGTGCCCATGGCACCATCGACGAGGCGAGAGGCGGGAAGCCATGGTGTCGGTGACGATCCCCGGGGCAGACGGTTCGATGGAGAAGGTCGACCTGCGGGAACCAGCGGACCTGGCGGAGGCGGCGAAGGCCCCCACCTCCCGGGTCGCCTACGCCGCGGCGCACGTGGTCGCGGACCCCCTTCGCGCCTCCGCAAGCGCTAAGCCAGGCGCGGTCGACTGGGACGCGACCCTGCGGCAGCGTCACCGCCTGTGGGACCTCGGACTCGGGGTCGCTGAGGCCATGGACACCGCGCAGCGGGGTATGGGCATCACGTGGAAGGACGTGCAGACCCTGATCGACCTCACTCTGCGTGAGGGCGCGGCCGTCGGTGGCACCTGCGTCGTCGGCATTGCCACGGACAGCCTCCCCGCCGGGCCGACCGACCTTCGTGCGATCGTCGACGCCTACGTGGAGCAGCTGACCTTCGTCGAGGAGCGGGGCGGCACGGCGGTGATGATGGCGAGCCGCCAGCTTGCGGTGAGCGCGAGCAGCCCCGAGGACTATCAGCGCGTCTATGCAGACGTCCTCGCGCAGGCCACCCGCCCCGTCGTCCTGCACTGGCTCGGAGACGCCTTCGACCCCGCGCTCACCGGCTACTGGGGCGCCGACAGCATCGACGCCGCCCGCGGCGTCGTGACAGACCTCATCGTCGCGAACGCCGACCGGGTCGAGGGCATCAAGGTCTCCGTGCTCGACCCGGCCGTCGAGGTGGCCCTGCGCGCCGAGCTGCCCGAGCCGGTCAAGACCTACACCGGGGACGACTACAACTACGTCGACCTCATCGAGGGCGACGGGATCCACCACAGCCACGCCCTCCTCGGCGCCTTCGCCGCCGTCGCGCCCTTCGCCCGGGAGGCCCTGGCTCGGCTGGACGACGGCGACACGGCGGGCTTCCGCTCCGTCCTCGAACCCACCGTCCCGCTCAGCCGCCTGATCTTCGAGGCTCCGACGGCCTACTACAAGACAGGCATCGTCTGGCTCGCCTACCTCGCCGGTCACCAGGACCACTTCCGGATGCTCGGCGGCCTCGAGTCCGGCCGCAGCATCGCCCACCTCGTCGAGATCTTCCGCCGCGCCGAGCGGATCGGCCTGTTCTCCGACCCGGACCTGACGGCAGGCAGGCTCACCACCTTCCTGCGCAGCCACGGCCTGAGCTGACACGGCAGCGGGCAGGGCAATGGACCTCAGCAGGTGCAGCCTCAACAGCATGACAGTGCCCAGCCTGGACCTGCCGGGGCTCCTCGCCGCGGCCGCCGCCCACGACATCGGGTACATCGCGCCCTGGCGCCACCTCCTGGAACCGCACGGGGCGCAGGCCGCAGCCCGGATGATCCGCAGCCACGGCCTCGCGCTGTCCTCCCTGTGCCGGGGCGGCATGTTCACCGCCGAGAACCCGACCGGCCGACGTGCCGCGATCGAGGACAACCGTCGCGCAATCGACGAGGCCGCGACGCTCGACGCTACGACCCTCGTCCTGGTCTGCGGTGGTGTCGTCGACAAGGACGTGCGCGGCTCGGCCGCCATGGTCCGCGACGGCATCGCCGCCGTGCTCGAGCAAGCCGCGGCAGCCGGGGTCCGCCTGGGGATCGAGCCGCTGCACCCCATGATGGCAGCCGACCGCTCCGTCATCACCCGTGTCGACGACGCCGCCGCGATCATCGACGACCTCGGCCGGCCAGAGCACCTCGGCGTCGTCGTCGACGCCTACCACGTCTGGTGGGACCTCGACCTCGCCGCACAGCTGCAGCGGGTGAAGGGACGAGTCCTCGGACTGCATGTCAGCGACTGGGTCTCCCCGCTCACCGGGCCGCTCACCGGCGGCCGCGGCATGATGGGTGACGGCTGCATCGACCTGCCGGCCCTGGCCGCCCTGGTCGCCGACGCCGGATACGACGGTCCGGTCGAGGTCGAGGTCATCAGCGCCGACCTCGGTGCACAGGACCCCGCACTCCTGCTCGATACTGTGGTGCACCGCTTCCAGGAGGCGGTGTGAGCGGGCCACGCCCACGACTGTCCGCGGCCGCCGGGAAGGAGGATCGCATGTCCTCGAACGGCCGCCTCACCATCCACGACGTCGCCTCCGAGGCCGGCGTCTCGATCGCGACCGTCTCCCGCGTGCTCAACGGCGGGGGCACCGTCAACGAGGCCATGGCCGAGAAGGTCCGCGAGGCCGCCGGCAGACTCGGCTACCTGCCCAACGCTGCGGCCCAGGGACTGGCCTCGGGGGCCTACCGCAGCATCGGCGTCGTCGTCCCGGACCTCGGCAACCCCTACTTCAACGACATCCTCAAGTCCGCGATGACTGCGGCGAGCGCCGATGGCTACCGGATGATCGTCTCGGACTCCCGGGGCAACCCTGACGAGGAGCTCAGCGCCTGCCGTCAGCAGCTCCCGTACGTCGACGGGATCCTCCTGCTGTCGGCCCGCATGCAGGTTACGGACCTCCAGGAGCTCGCCGCCCAACCCGTGCCGGTCGTCTCGGTCAACCGCAAGGACAGGAACGTCGACCTGCCGATGGTTGTCGCCGACAACTACTCCGCGACACTGGAGCTCTGCCGGCACCTGGCGGCCCTCGGCCACGAGCGGGTCGTGTACCTCGCCGGCTCGCCGCGCTCTTGGCAGAACCGCGAGCGCTGGCGGGGGATCAAGGCGGCGAAGTCCGTGGGCATCACCGCGGTGACCGTGCCCTGCGACGCCTCCGTGCAGGCGGGGTACGACTCGACCGACGAGGCGCTCGAGCACGACTGCACGGCGATCCTCGCCTTCAATGACCTCGCCGCATTCGGCGTCATCACGCGGGTTCGAGAGCTGGGACTTCGAGTGCCCAAGGACATCTCGGTCACCGGCTTCGACGACATCGAGATCGCGCGGCACCTTCGGCCGCCCTTGACGACGGTAATCAGCCCGAAGGTCCAGCTGGGGCAGGGGGCATGGCTGTCGCTACGGGCAGCGTTGCGAGGCGAGAAGATTCCGCGCACCTTGCCCATCCCGTCCCCGGTCGTCATCCGCAAGTCAACCGGTCGGGCACGGGCGCGCGCCTAGACGCACGCGCTGCGCCCAAGCGCGCCCCGCCTTCCGAGAACAACTTCGCCAGAGGTCCTTGCGTTCGCTGGCCGTCCTATGCCATCCTGAGAAAACGCTTTCTGACCCGCTCAGGAACGTCACTCCGTTCCACGAGGACCGGGCACTCAACGAGGAGGCATGAAGCGAATGACGCTTCCCGCGACGACAGGGCCGGCACTGCTGGCCACGTGCACGACGGGCGTCCCGGGCCGAGTGCTGGCCGCGGAATCGGCCGGAGCGCAGTGATGTCGGCTTTCGATCCCGCCGTCGTCACCGCTGACGAGGCCGCCCTCGCCATCCCCGACGGTGCCACCGTTGCCCTGACGGGTTCCGGCGGCGGCATCCTCGAAGCGGACGTAGTGTTCGCGGCGATCGAAAAGCGTTTTCTCGGGACTGGCTCACCGCGCGAGCTCACCATCGTCCACGGCCTGGGCATCGGCGACGGCGAGACGACGGGGTTGACCCGATTCGCCCACAAGGGTCTCGTCTCCTGTGTCATCGGCGGGCACTGGTCCTGGTCCCCTCGCATGCAGAAGCTCGCCGCGACGGGATCGATCGAGGCCTACTCCCTTCCCGCCGGTGTGATCGCGGCGCTGCTGCGCGAGTCCGGCGCCCACCGACCCGGCCTCTTCACGAAGGTCGGCATCGGTACCTTCGTCGACCCGCGGCTGCAGGGCGGTCGCCTCAACGACCGCAGCACCCGCGAGCTTGTCACCGTCACCACCATCGACGGCGTCGAGTACCTGCACTACAAGGCCCTCAGCGTTGACGTCGCCATCGTCCGCGGCAGCTCGGTCGACGACCGCGGCAACCTCAGCTTCGAACGCGAGGCCGCCGCCCTGGACTCCCTCGCCGTGGCCTCCGCCGCCAAGGGCAACGGCGGCCGCGTCATCGCCCAGGCGAGGGAGCGGTTGGCCGCCGGAGTCCAGGACCCGCGCATCGTCAGCGTCCCCGGTTTCCTCGTCGACACGGTCGTCCTGGCCCCCACCCAATGGCAGAGCTACCTGGCCGAGTTCGAGCCGGCCCTCGTCGGCGGCACGCCCCACGCGGTACGCGTCCACCGGGACGAGGACGGCGTCGTCGGCATGCGGGACGTCGTCGCCCGCCGCGCCGCCCGCGAAGTCCCGGACGGCGCCGTCCTCAACGTCGGCTTCGGCATGAGCGCGGGCGTGGTCGAGGCACTGTCCCGCGAGGGCCGCCTGGACCGGGTCAAGATCGCCATCGAGCAGGGGCCCGCCGGCGGGGAGCCGGAGAACGGGACGCTCTTCGGCCTCAGCCGTCACCCCGGCGCGGTCATCCCCTCGACGTCGATGTTCGACGTGTTCGCCACCGGGGTCATCGACGTCGCCGTTCTCGGCATGGCCGAGTGCGACGCGGACGGCAACGTCAACGTCAGCAAGGTCGGCGGCTCCGTCGTCGGCCCCGGTGGCTTCATCGACATCGCCACTGCCGCCAAGAAGATCGTGTTCACCGGCACCTTCACCGCCCGCGGGCTGCGTGCGCACGGCGAGCACGGGCGGCTCGTGGTCACCCAGGAGGGTACCGTCCCCAAGTTCGTCCAGGACGTCTCGCACGTCACCTTCTGCGCGCGGCGCGCCCGCGAGCGGGGCCAGCAGGTCGTCTACGTCACCGAACGGGCCGTCTTCGAGCTCGGCAACGACGGCCTCGAGCTGATCGAGCTCGCCCCCGGCGTCGACCTCCAGCGCGACGTCCTGGACCACATGGCCGCCGCGCCCCGGACCGACCGCGTCGGCGAGATACCCCCGGCCATCCTCACCGCCGACGCGCCCCACCCTGGCGCCACCGACGGCGTCCCCACCGACGGCGTCCCCACCGACGCCGACCGGCTCCACAACGTCATTCGGCACCTCTGAAAGGAATGCCCATGACCAGCACAGTCGCGGAGCGCGCAGAGCAGCGCGAGGCGCTCACCGCCATGGTGCGCCAGTTCACCGCCGACCGGATCACGCCGCTCGTCGAGAACCTCGACGAGACCGAGCGCTTTCCCGCGGAGATCTACCAGGAAATGGGCAAGCTCGGCCTCCTCGGCATCACCGTCCCCGAGGCGGACGGCGGCGTCGGCGGCCTCGTCGCCGACTACGTCGCGGTGATGGAGGAGCTGTCCTTCGGCTACGCCAGCGTCGCCGACCAGTGCGGCCTGGTCGAGCTCGTCACCTCTCTCCTCGTCTCGCACGGCACCCAGGAGCAGAAGGACCGCCTCCTCGAGCGCCTCATGGCCGGCACCCTGCGCTGCAGCTACGCCCTGACCGAGCCCGGCGCCGGGTCCGACCTCGGCGGCGTCAAGACAAACGCCCGGCGCGACGGTGACGACTGGATCCTGAACGGGGAGAAGGTCTTCATCCACAACGCGCCCGTCGCCGACGTCGCGGTGGTGCTCGCCGTGACAGACCCCACGAAGCGCAAGCGCGGCGGCATGTCGATGTTCCTCGTCGACGTGGACACCCCCGGGGTCGAACGCGCCTACAAGGAGAAGAAGATGGGCCAAAAGGCATCCCCCGTCGGGGGCTTCATCTTCACCGACGCGCGCCTTCCGGCCACAGCCGTACTCGGCGAGGAAGGGGCCGGCTTCTCGGCCGTCCTCTCCGTCCTCGAGAAGGGCAGACTGGGGATAGGCGCGCTGGCCAACGGCATCACCCGAGCCGCCATCGAGACCGCCCGCCAACACGCCCTGGAGAGGCACCAGTTCAACCAGCCGCTCGCCAGCTTCCAGGCCGTGGCCTTCTCCCTCGCCGACATGGCCACCGAGCACCGGGCCGCGCGCCTGCTCCTCGACGCCGGCGCCGACCTCCTCGACACCGGCCGGGACGCGGGCGCCGCCTGCTCCATGGCCAAGCTCTTCGCCAGCGAGACCGCCGTCCGCACGACAAACCGGGCCGTCCAGATCCTCGGCGGCTCCGGCTACATCCGCGGCGTGCCCGCCGAACGGCTCTACCGGGACGCCCGGATCACGACCATCTACGAGGGCACCAGCGAGGTCCAGCGCCTCATCATCAGCCGCGCCCTCCTTGGCCGGAAGACGTCATGACCAGCCAACCCAGCGCCACCACCGGCGACATCACCAGCAGCGACACCACCCACCAGAGCGGTACCGCCATGACCGTCAGCCACACAAGGAGAACCACCATGAACACCCCTTCCCTCACCACCCGCGCCCTGACCCTCGTCGGTGCCCTCTCGGTCGCCGGCCTGGCCGCCGGGTGCAGCGGCGCCATCAGCAGCGGCGCCCCGACCAGCTCCGGCGTGTGCCAGCCCAAAGACGTCACGCTCGTCCAGTCCGGTCGCGGACTCGAAAACGAGTACTACGTCGCCGTCGACGCCGGCGCCAAGGCCTTCGCGAAATCCAAGGGCATCGAGAGCCAGTACCAGTGGATCGCCAGCGACGGTGACTCCGCCAAGCAGCTGAGCCAGATCAAGTCGATCCTCGCCAAGGGCGGCAAGTGCGTCGTCCTCAACGTCGACGCCAACGAGTCGTCCGTCGTACCCGCCATCGTCAAGGAGGTGGAGAAGTCCGGTGCCTGGCTCGTCACCCAATGGAACCGCCCCGACGGCGTCACCCCCGAGGCGAGCAGCGCCCACTGGGTCGCCCACATGTCCGTCGACGGCGTCCCGCAGGGCTACGAGACCGCGAAGGCCCTGTTCGAGAAGACGGGCGGCAAGGGCAACATCGTCGCCCTTCAGGGGATACTCGACAACCCGCCGGCCAAGGAGCGTTTCGCTGGCCTGCAGAAGGCGCTCAAGGAGAACCCCGGCATCAAGCTCCTGGAGGACCAGACCGCCGGCTGGGACCGGACCAAGGCGCAGAACATCACCCAGACGTTCCTGACCAAGTACGGCGAGAAAATCAATGGTGTCTGGACCGCCAACGACGACATGGCCCTCGGCGCCCTGGAGGCCCTGAAGAACTCGGGACGCGGCAACGGCACGGTCCCGGTCTCAGGCGTCGACGGCCTCAAGCAAGCCATCAGCCTTGTCAAGGACCCCAAGAGCGGCTACGTCGTCACGACCCAGTCCACGGCCGCCGAGCAGGGCGGCTTCGGCCTGGCCATCGGCTACGCCGCCGCGACACGCGCGTTCGACCCGGCCAAGGAACCGCAGGCACACCGCTCCTTCTACCTCAAGCCGCTCGCCGTGATCACGCCCGCAAACGCCGCCTCCATCGGCGACCCGACCGACACGTCCGGGCTCGACTTCTCCGACATCTGGGCCAAGGCCGGTGATCCGATCAAGTGAACACGACAGTGAGCACCCTCCAGCGGGACGGGGACGACGCGACGACGCCGTCACCCACGTCCGCCAGGCGGCTGAGGATCCCCGCGGCAGACACGCTGCCCGTCCCGGCCCTGCTCGTCCTCATCCTCATCGCGCTCGTCATGCTCGTGGCGAACCGGGACTTCCTCTCGGCGAACAACCTCGTGACGATCGCGCAGCAGGCCGCCGTCCCCGCCGTCGTCGCCGTCGGCCTGACCTTCGTCGTCCTCATGGGCGGCATCGACCTCTCCGTTGAGGGCGTCATGGCCGCCGTCTCGCTCGCCGTGGCCCTGCTGGTCGCCAACGACCGCAACAACCTCAGCCTTGGCCTTTGGGTCATCCCCGTCGCCCTGCTCATCGGCGCCGCGCTCGGCGCCGTCGCGGGGACGTCGGTGGCGCTGCTCCGCGTGCCGTCCTTCATCGTGACGATCGGCACCTGGCAGATCGGCCTCGGGATCGCGCAGCTCCTCTTCGGCGGCGGCCCCCCCCGGGTCCGGGACGAGCAGTTCCGATCCCTCATCGTCGGTAACGCGATCCTCGGCATCCCCGGCATGGTATGGATCGCCGTGGCGGCCGTCGTCCTGGGCCTCCTCGTCCAGCACTTCACCCGGTTCGGCCGGTACGCCTACGTCATCGGCGACAACCAGGAGGTCGCCGAACTGACCGGAGTCAACGTCCGGCGCTACCGTGCCGCGTCGTTCGTCGTAGCCGGTGCCCTCTCCGGTCTCGCCGCCGTCCTCGCGACGGGTCGAGTCGGCGTCGGCGACGTGACGATCGGCTCCGGCCTGCTCTTCACGACCATCGCCGGCGTCGTCATCGGCGGCACCTTCCTCACCGGCGGCCGTGGCGGCGTGCTGCACTCCGTCGTCGGTGTCGTCGTCATGGTTGCCATCTCCAACGCCATGGTCCTCGGCGGCGTCAGCTCCTACATCCAACAGGCCGTACAGGGCATCGTCGTCGTGGGTGCCGCGACCGTGACCCTCTGGCGAGCCCGCGCCCGACTGAGGGTGATCAAGTGAGCACCGTCGACCTGGCCACCCAGAGCGAAGGCAGCAACGGCACGGGTGACCCGGTCCTGCGGCTGAGCAACGTCACCAAGAGCTTCTCCGGCGTCACCGCGCTGAACGACGTCTCGATGCAGGTCAGACGGCACGAGGTCGTCGGGCTCATCGGGGAGAACGGCGCCGGCAAGTCGACGCTCCTGAAAATCCTCACCGGCGTCGAGAGGCCGACGAGCGGCACCCTCACCCTCCGCGGCGAGCCGACCGTGCTGCGCGGCGTCGCCGACGCCAACCGGCACGGCGTGGCGATGGTCTTCCAGGAACAGTCCCTGATCGAGAACATCACCGTCGGCGAGAACGTCCTCCTCGGCAACGAAGGCCCAACCGTCAAGGGCGGCGTGTACCGCTGGTCACAGCTGCACGAGCGCGCCCAGCAGTACCTGGACGTCGTCAGCCACGACCTCCGCTCCGGCATGCACACGAGCAGCCTGTCCTTCGCCAAACGCCAGATGGTCGAGGTCGCCAAGGCCCTCGCCTCGAGCGAGCGCAGCCACAGCGAGCCCGTCGTCCTCCTCGACGAGCCGACGTCGGTCCTCGAGGCGGGCGAGATCGAGCGGCTCTTCGACCTCGTGAGGGAGCTGCGCGAGCGAGCAAGCGTCGTCTTCGTCAGCCACCGCATCGAGGAAGTGCTCGAGATCTGCGACCGGGTCTACGTCCTGCGGGACGGCGCGGTCATCGGCGAACGCACCCCCGGCGACGTGACGACCGAGGAGCTCTTCGCGATGATGGTCGGCCAGGACCTCAGTGAGGGGTACTACCACGAAACGGCTCAGCAGCCCGCCGGCGAAACGGTGCGCCTTCAGCTCAAGGGCCTCAGCGGTCACAACTTCCACGACATCGACCTCACCGTTGCCCAAGGCGAGGTCGTCACCCTCCTCGGCGTCCAGGAGAGCGGCCGGGAGGACCTCGGGCGGGCCGTCTTCGGCGCCGTCCCGACGACGTCGGGCGAGGTGCTGCTCGACGGTTCGACGTTGCGCCGCCGGCTGCCCGCACTGACGGTGCGCCAGGGCGTCGGCTACATCCCCTCCGAGCGGAAGGTCGACGGCGCCGTCCTCAGCCTCAGCGTCGAGGACAACATGGTCCTCGCCCACCCCGAACAGGTCTCCCGCGGCCCCATCCTCGACCCGGTGAAGCAACGCCACACCGTCAAGGAATGGATCGACAAGCTCCGGATCAAGACCCCCTCGGCGACCGCGCCGATGCGCAACCTCTCCGGTGGCAACCAGCAGAAGGTCGTCCTGGCCAAATGGCTGCTCGACCCCGAGCTCAAGCTCGTCATCCTCGACACCCCAACCCGCGGGCTCGACGTCGGCGCCAAGTCCGACGTCTACGCCCTCGTCAGGGACCTCGCGGCCAAGGGCATGGCCATGCTGCTCATCGCGGACACCCTCGAGGAGGGCATCCACATGAGCCACCGCGTCATCACCATGCGGGACGGCCGCATCACCGGTGAGTTCAACTCACAACCGGGCAGCCGACCCGACCGCACCGAAGTGCTCGAGAGGATGGTCTGAGATGTCACTCGACACCTCCGCCGCTGACGGCGGCACGCGCACCGCACCAGACCAGGCGCCCCAACCAGACAAGCAGCGCAAGGGCTTCGCCTGGTACCACGAACGCGGCTTCACCCCGGTCGCCGTGCTCGCCGTACTCATCGTCGTCGTGTCCGTCTACGACCCGACGTTCCTACGCGCGTCCTCGATCCTCGCTCTGCTCGATCAGACATCCGTCATCGCGCTGCTGGCCTTGGCCCAAGCTGTCATCGTCATCACCGGCCGGATCAACCTGGCCAACGCAGCACTCGCCAGCCTCGCCGGCATCGTGCTGGCCAAGCTTTTGCCGATCCTCGGCCTGGGGGCCGTCGGGGTCGTCCTGGTCCTCGCCGTCGGCGCCGGCCTCGTCATCGGGCTGATCCACGTAACGGCCCAGGTGCCGTCCTTCATCGTCACCCTCGGCGCGCTCGGCCTCTTTGTCGGCCTGTCGCTGTGGCTGTCGAACGCGGATTCCGTCTTCGTCAGCACCGGCTACGGCGCCGTCGAATGGATGTCGTTGCGGCTGTACGGCTTCCCGATCTCGTTCCTGCTCGTGCTCGTCATCGCCGGCGTCATGATGCTCGCCTTCGGGCTGTTCCCCCTCGGGCGCGGAATCCGGGCTGTCGGCTTCAACGAACGGGCCGCAGCCTACAGCGGGGTGCGCACCGGAGCCGTCGTCGTCACCGTCTTCGCGATCTCTGGCCTGCTGTCCGGGCTGGCCGCCGTCTCCCAGGTCGCCCAGCTGCAGTCCGCCGGTGCGACCACATCGGACTCGCTGCTGCTGCCGAGCATCGCCGCGGTGATCCTGGGCGGCAACTCCATCTCCGGCGGTGCCGGCGGCATCGGGCGGACCCTGCTCGGCGCGCTCATCATCGCGCTGCTTCGAGTCGGACTCGACCTCGTCGGGGTCACCCCCGCCGTCCAACCCGTGCTCTACGGTGTCATCGTCATCCTCGCCATCGCCGCGACCGTCGACCGGCGCCGCGGGATCACCGTCGCGTGACCACCGTGGCCCATCGTGACGTGACGCCGGCGGGGACTGCCGGTCCAGCGCCCACGGTGGTCGTGGCGATGGACAAGCTGAAGGGCTCAGTCACGGCCCGCGCGGCATGTGATGCGCTTGCCACCGGGCTGAGACGGGGCCTTCCCGCGGCCAGGGTCATCACCGTGCCCATCGCCGACGGCGGTGACGGCAGCGTCGCCGCCCTCGTCGAGACCGGCCACCGTCCGTTGACCGTAGACGTGGTCGGCCCCACGGGGCTCCCACACCGGGCGATCATCGCCCTCTCCGGCGAGGAGGCGTTCGTCGAGCTCGCGAGCACCTGCGGCATCAACCTCCTGCCCGGCGGGGTGCTCAATCCGCTGCACTCGGGCAGCCGCGGGCTGGGGCTTGCGCTGCGGGCCGCGCTGGCCGCCGGCGCCCGGCGCATCGGGATCGGCCTCGGCGGAAGCGCGTCCACGGACGGCGGGCTCGGCATGCTTCAAGCCCTCGGCGCACGGGTGCTGGATGTGCGGGGAAGTGACTGCAGCCCCGACACCGAAGGGCTGCTATCCGTCGCGTCGATCGACGTGGGCGGGCTCGATCCGCGCGTTCATGAAGTGGACTGGTTCGTCGCTTGCGACGTCGACGTCCCCCTGCTCGGAGCCCACGGCGCCGCCCGGATGTTTGGCCCGCAGAAAGGCCTGGTCGGTGACACCCTCCGTGCCGTCGAGGCTTCGATGGCCCACTGGGCGGACCTTGTTGAGGGGGCCACCGGCCGACCTTCGCGCGGCGCACCCGGGGCCGGGGCAGCCGGTGGCGTCGGCTTCGCCGCCGTCGCCGGCCTGGGCGCCCGGACGCGCTCCGGCAGCGAGTACCTCCTCGAGGCCTTGGGCCTGCAGCGGCACGTCGACACCGCAGACCTCGTGGTCACCGGCGAGGGCCGTTGGGACGACCAGACCGAGCGCGGCAAGGGGCCGGGGGCGGTGCTCGACCTCGCCCTGCGATCCGGCGCCGCCGCCGCAGTCGTCGCGGGATCCGTCCAGCCCGGACTCCTCGAGGGGCGCGGGCTGCTCGCCGTCCAGCAGCTCACCGACCTCGAGCCCGACACCTCCCGCGCCATGCGGGACGCCTTGTTGCTCCTGCGCACCGCCGGCGAACGGCTCGGGCGGCATTGGCCGTCACGATCAGCACCAACCCACAGGGAGGGGCACGCCATGACCACCACGCCCGCCACGACGATCCCCAGAATGGTCCTCAACGACGGCCGCACGATGCCCCAGGTGGGGTTCGGCGTCTTCAAGGTGACCCCCGACCAGGCCGGCGAGGCCGTGCGTTCCGCCCTCGAGGCCGGCTACCGGCACTTCGACCTGGCCGCCTTCTACGAGAACGAGGCGGTCATCGGCGCCGCGCTGCGCACCAGCGGCATCCCCCGAGAGGACCTCTTCATCACCTCGAAGCTGTGGAACGACTGCCACGGCCGGCAGCGCGCGGTGCTGGCCTACGAGGCGTCGCTACAGCGGATCGGGGTCGACTGGCTCGACCTCTACATGATCCATTGGCCCGCGCCGCTGCACGACCGGTACGCCGAGACGTGGCAGGTCCTCGCCGAGCTCCGGGCCGCGGGCCGCGTCGCGTCCATCGGCACCTCCAACTTCCTGCCCGAGCACCTCGACCGGCTGGAGGCGGAGGTCGGCGTCGTGCCCGCGGTAAACCAGGTGGAGCTGCACCCGTACTTCCAACAGCCCGCGCAGCGGGCCTACCACACGGCGCACGGCATCGTCACCGAGGCCTGGAGCCCCCTCGGCCGGGGCGCCGCGCTGGCCGACCCTGTGCTGGCGGGGCTGGCCCGGGAGCATGGGGTGAGCCCGGCGCGGATCGTCCTGCGCTGGCACCTGCAGCTGGGCCACAGCGTCATCCCCAAGTCCGGGCACCCGGACCGCATCGCCGACAACATCAGACTCTTCGACTTCACCCTCACCGAGACGGACCTCGCCGCCATCGCCGCCCTCGACCGCGGCGAGCGCGGCGGCCCCGACCCCCTCACGGTCACCTGAGCCTCGGGACATACGCCACCGAGACACCCGAGCACGCTGAGTCACCCGAGACAGGAGCACACCTATGGACATTACCCAGAAGCGGAAGGTCGGCCGCACCGACGTCGAGGTCACCACCATCTCCTTCGGCGCCGCCCCCATCGGCAACTTCCTCCGCCCCTTCACCGACGCGGACGCGCGGGCCATGGTCGACCAGTCCTGGGACCTGGGCGTGCGCTACTTCGACACGGCCGCTCTCTACGGCCACGGCCTGAGCGAGTACCGACTCGGCCACGCGCTGCGCGAGCGGGACCGCGACGAGTACGTCCTGTCGACGAAGGTCGGCCGGGTCCTGCGCCCGGCGCCGAACTCGAGCTTCGACTCCGGGCTGTGGGTCGACGTACCGCCGATGGCGGCCAAGTACCGGTACACCTACGACGGCGTGATGCGCGCCTTCGAGGACTCCCTCCAACGGCTCATGACCGACCACGTCGAGATCGTCCTCATGCACGACGTCGACCGCTACACGCACGGGGCCGCGCAGCCGGAGATGTTCGCCACCGCCGTCGACGACGGCTTCAGGGCCCTCGTCGAGCTGCGGGACCAGGGCGTGGTGAAGGCCATCGGCTTCGGCGTCAACGAGGCCGACGTCCTCGCCCAGGCCATCCGCCGCACCGACTCCGACGCGGCCCTGCTCGCGGGCCGCTACACCCTGCTCGAGCAGCAGCCGCTGGACGACCTCCTGCCGCTGTGCCAGGAGCGCGGCATCGGCATCATCCTCGGCGGCGTCTACAACAGCGGGGTGCTGGCCACCGGCCCGCGGAAGGGCGCGAAATTCAACTACGGACCCGCGCCGGCGGAGATCCTCGAGCTCGCCGGCCGGCTCGAGGAGATCTGCACCCAGCACGACGTGCCGCTACCCGCCGCCGCCATCCAGTTCGCCGCCGCCCACCCAGCCGTCGCGAGCGTCTGCATCGGCTCACGCACCCAAGCCCAGCAGGCCGACACCGCGGCCTTCTTCGGCATCGACATCCCCGCCGAGCTCTGGAACGACCTGCGCGAGCACGGCCTCATCCGCAACGACGCGCCCACCCCCTGACCCCGCTGCAGCGACCACACCAACCCCGCACTCCTCCCGCCATGCGGGCGCGGCCTCCGCCCTTCGCCGCCCATGGCTGACCCGAGAGAAAGGAACCACCATGCGTGCCGCCCGCTACCACGGCCCCCGCGACATCCGGATCGAGGAGATCCCCGAGCCCGAGGCGGCCCATCACCAGGTGATGATCCGCATCGAGTGGTGCGGGATCTGCGGCACCGACCTGCACGAGTACTACGACGGGCCGGTGTTCTGCCCCACCGCGTTCGAGCCGCACCCGCTGACCGGCGCGACATCACCGGTCGTCCTCGGCCACGAGTTCGTCGGGATCGTCGAAGCAGTCGGGCCTGACGTCACCCGCGCCCGCGTGGGCGACCGGGTCATCGTCGAGCCGCGCCAGACCTGCGGCGAGTGCGACGCCTGCCAGTCGGGGCACCACAACTGCTGCCCGAACGCGGCGACGATCGGACTGCAGGGCGGCGGCGGAGGGCTTGCCGAGCTCATCGCCGTCAACGAGGAACTCGTCTTCCGCATCGGCGACCTGCCCGCCGACGTGGGCGCCGTGATAGAGCCGCTCGCCGTGGCACTGCACGCCGTGCGACAGGCGGGATCGGTCGAAGGGGCCAGCGCCGCGGTCTTCGGAGCCGGCCCGATCGGTCTACTCGTGACCTGGATGCTCAAAGTCCACGGTGCCCGCTCGGTCATTCTCGTCGAGCCGTCGGCGACCCGACGAGGACGCGGAACCTGCTTCGGCGCCGATCAGGAAATCGACCCGGTACGCGCGGACGCCGTCGCCGCCATCCGGGACGAGACGGGCGGGGCGGGCGTCGACGTCGCCTTCGAGTGCGCCGGTCGGGATGCGGCGCTCGCGGGATGCCTCGAGAGCGTCCGGCCCAGGGGAACGGTCATCAACGTTGCCATCAGCGGCAGGCCGATGTCCGTCGACCTGCTTCCGTTGATCCTCAAGGAGCTGCGGCTCGTCGGGACGATCTGCTACGCCAACGACCACCAAGCCGTCATCGACATCCTCGCAACGCACCCATTCCCGATCGCAGAGTTCGTCACGGGTCGGATCGACCTCGCAGACCTCGTCGAGCACGGGATCCGGACGCTCGCCGAGGACAACGAGGCGCACGTCAAGATCCTCGTGTCGCCGACGCCATGAACGTGGAGATCACAGCAGCGACGAACTCGTGATCCTCGACCTGCGGCAGCCCGGACACGCCGAACCAGCCCACGACGCCGGTGCCAACGACACGCAGCGGGAACGCGCCGCCAGCGGCGGAGAAGCGCTCCGGCGGCAGCGCGAACTTCTCGAGCAGCGTCGTGTTCTGGTCGCGGCACAGCTGACCCATGTAGAGCGAGGAGTGGCCGAAGCGCAGCACGACGCGACCCTTGCGGCGCAGCCACTCATCGTTGTCGCGGGTCGAACCCGCCAGGGCGCAGTGGAACAGTTGGCGACCGCCGGCCCAGATGCCGATGGACAGGGGTGCCCCCTCAGCCCGGCCCCGCTGTACGGCATACCCTCCCAGTCGCCAGGCGTCGCTCTCGTCGAAACCGGTGAAGACGAGCGCCTCCTCCTCGGCGGCGAGGGCGCGCAACGGCGGGAACGGCGACGCGGGCGCATTCGTCATGGATCACCTCTCGGGTGGCTTCCGACGCCGTCAAGGGCCGTCCCTTGACATCGGCGCAGGAAGCCGAGTTAACTTGGAAAGCGTTTTCTGAGGGTACTCCGGCCGGCGCCCCCAGCCAAGACCCGGACCACGGGCACCCCGGGGGACGCGCGGCCCAGCTAGACACAACGACGAGAGAGGTTGGAGTGAAGGTCACGCCGCGCGGTCCCGCTCTCGAGGTCCACCTCGGACGGCCAACCAAGCTCAACGCCATGGACGCCGACGGGTGGGCCGCTCTGCGCGCCGCCGTCGAGCGCGCCGAGCGTGATCCCGCACTGCGGACCGTCGTCATCCGCGGCGACGAGCGCGCCTTCTGCGCCGGGAACGACATCACGGCGATGGTTGACGCGCACGGGCGAGGCGCGGCCATCGAGTACTTCGTCGAGGGCATGCTCCCCACCTTCACGGCCATGGCAACCGCGACCGTGCCCATTGTCAGCGTCGTTGAGGGTCTAGCCGCGGGCGGAGGAGTGGAGCTGCTGCTGTTCAGCGACCTCGTCATCGCGACACCGTCGGCGAGATTCGGACTGCCGGAAACCCACATCGGGGTATGGGCCACGGTCTTCGTCGGCGCGAGCGGGGCGACGCACACCCGTCGCGCGGGGGCCCGGCTTGCGCTAACGGGGGAGTACATCGATACCGAAACCGCCCTCCGCCTCGGGCTCGTCACACACGCCTGCGGGATCGGTGAGGTCAACACCGTGGTCGACAATGTCGTCGCCGGCATCGCGGCGGGCGCATCGGACGCCGTCGCGCGGACCAAGGCCTGGCTCAACCACGATCTCGTCGCGACCGGCCTGCCCAAATGCCGCGAGGCGCTCGTCGAGCTCTGTGAGAAGACCATGTCCCAACCCGAGTACCGCGAGGCCGTCGCCGCCTTCACGACTCGGCGCACGCCGCCAACCGAATCCAAGTGAGGATCCCTGAGATGAACCGATTCACCCAGAAGTCCGTCGTGGTGACCGGAGCCGCCAGCGGCATCGGCGCCGCCATCGCCGCCGCCCTGGCGAAGGAGGGCGCAAGCGTGCTGTGGGTCGACCGTGCGATCGAGGTCGTCGACGTGGCCCGATCTCACGGCGGTATCGGACTCGTCGGGGACGTCACCGATCACGAGCTGCCGGAACAGGTCCGCGACGCCGTAGGGTCCTCCGGGCTGGACCACCTCGTCGGCGCGGCCGGAGTCCAGGTCCGCACGCCCGCAGCCGACATGGACGAGGCCGACTGGGAGCGGCTGCTCGCGGTCAACCTCAGCGGCTTCTACCGGCTCATCCGGGGCCTGCTGCCCGCGCTGATCGACGGATCGCAGGGCGCACCGGGGAGTGTCCTCGCCGTGACGTCGATGTCAGCGGACCGCGCCGTGCCGGGCATCGTGCCCTACGGCTCGGTGAAGGCGGGTCTTTCCCACCTCATCCGGGGTCTCGCGGCGGAGCTTGGCCCGGTCGGCGTGCGACTAAACGGGATCGCGCCGGGATACGTCGCGACCCCCATGACGGCGCAGATCCTCGGGGACCCGCAGCGGCTCGAGCGGATCATGGGACGCCTGCCCCTGCGGCGGATCGCCGAACCTAAAGACATGGTCGGTCCGGCCATCTTCCTGCTGTCGGACGACGCGTCCTACGTGACCGGCCAGATCCTGGCGGTCGATGGCGGCTACGCGATCACCTGAGCCCCGGCTCGGCTCGGCTCGGCTCGGCTCGGTGGAGCGTTAGGCCCAACCCCAGACCTTTGGAGCCGGTGCCTTCCACGACGGGCAAGGCCCTCGTGTTGGGCGTCGCTGCTCTACGTGATCCACCAAGCATCCCGGGACAACCCGGCGCGATGAACCCGACCTGATCGTCATCGATGGCCGCGGCGGGAGGCCTGTGCCCGCCGCCGCGCTGCCCCGGCTCGCGAGCTGCGGCCTGGTCATCGTCGACGACGGCGCCAGGCAGCGTTATCCACCGGCAGCCCGACCAGCTGGTGCAGATGCCCTGATGGTGTCTGGGGCTTGGTGTCGGTCCATTCCTGTTTCCCTCGGCCTGAGCCCGGATCCACCAATGAGGTAAGGGTGGGCGCGGGTCGGAACAGCCGAATGTCCTTCTGATCGTGGAGAATTGGGACTTGCGATGGTTCCAGTTCCACGATCAGGAAGGACATCCGTTAGATGCGAGTCTCTCATGGCGTCTCGGCGGTTTTCGATGACCCGAACCTGGTGTCCTGCGCCGGTCTGGCGCCGACGATGGCGTTGGCCGGGCGCTGCGGGCTGGCCGACCTGGTCGCGGCGAAGCTGACCTTGAAGGCGGCTGGTGGGGTCAACGCCGCGGTGAAGGTCCCGGCGCTGGTGGCCGGGATGGTCGCCGGGGCGGACTCGATCGACGACATGGATCTGCTGCGGCACGGGGGGATGGGCCGGTTGTTCACCGGGATCCGGGCCCCGTCGACGTTGGGCACGTTCCTGCGCACCTTCACGTTCGGGCACGTCCGGCAGCTCGACGCGGTCGCCGCGGGGTTCCTGGTCAACCTCACCAAGGCGGCTCCGGTGCTGCGTGACGCCGCCGTG
>JAABUM010002865.1_pt1 | contig 22231 bp, 41 predicted proteins | sample 5559161 | NCBI WGS metagenome assembly JAABUM01 (sample SAMN10711868, study PRJNA513369) | rock metagenome | isolation source: Antarctica rocks | place: Antarctica: Victoria Land, Siegfried Peak nord
GCAGCTTGAGACACCACGTCATGTGGGCAAAGGGGGGGCGGCGTTGCACAAGCCCTGAAGGAGGACCCCAGCTGCTGCAGTGTGCAGGGTGTTGTGTAGGGTGTTTTACAAAACACTAGCAGCGGTGGTCGCCATGTGCATGCTGGACAGACCATGCTATGTCAGCGCAAGGCAGTGGCATTGGGTTTGGATAATCAGGCATCGAGGGGGGTTCGATGCTCGCCCCGCTGCTCGCTGGGCAAGTCGGTTCGTGGGTGGCGGGCGGCGACGCGGAACTTGCGCTTTTTGGCGGTCGCCTGTGAAGCGCGACGTCACACATCAGGAGGCGCAGCATGAAGACAAGACCAGGTCAGATATGACTTGCTGAGGCACGACTTGCTCTAGTATAACACCCACGGTGGTAGCTTCTCTGCTGATCGTGAAGAATGCAACTAAATGAGTTTACTGCGGGTACCACATGCCCTTGAGCAAGCGTTGGCACCTGCTGGAAAACAGTCTCACCATGGGAGCAGGCCAATGAGAATGCACCAAGAGAAGCAACACAAAACGGAGAAACCCTAAACCCTAATGCGTGAAGAAGACCACGAGTGCTACAGCTGTTTCGAGTCAACCACCTCCTGCTCGTCGGGGTGGGCGCCGTCGGCGCCGCCGGCGCGGAGCATCGCATTGCCGCCAGGCCGCTGCGTGGCGCCGCTGTCATTGGTGGACTGCAGAGAGTCGCTGTTGACGCTGCCACCGCCGTGGCCGCCGGGCGCGCCAAAGCCATTGTTCTGGACCATGCCCTTCATGCTCTCGGGGCCGCCGGCCTGCTGCTGCTGCTGCTGCTGCTGCTGCTGCTGCTGCTGCCGCCCGCCAGATTGATGTTGCCCGCCAAACTGCTGCAACTGCAGCTGGTGATGCTGCTGCTGCGCCTGGAGCCCACCAAACGCCTGCTGCTGCTGCTGCTGCTGCGGCTGCGGCTGCTGGCCGGGGTAGCCGCCGTACTGCTGCATGCCCCCAAAGCCAGCGTTGCTGGGCTCGGCCGCCGGTGGCGCCGGCGAGGGCTCACCACTACCCGACCGGGCGCCAGCCTGGGCCTGCGGCCGGTGGAACGCAGACCGCCGGCTGGGTTCTGTCTCAAGCGAGGCCATCCGCTGTGCAGGCATCTCCGGCATGCCATTGCGGCTATCCGAGCCCTGACGCGTGTGCTGCAGCGGCGCAACGCTACCGCCGCTGCCGCCCGCGCCACCGCGGGGGGAAATGAAGCCGCCACGAGGGGAGCTGAAGCCGCTGAGGGGCGCTGGAAACTCCGTGCTGCCGGCGCCGGGGCTCGCCAAAGGCGTTGCCCACGACGGCCGGGCATCGATGAAAGTCGGGACGGGGCCGCCGCCGCCGGGGCCGCCGAACGCACTGGATTCGCCGCCGAAGGAGGCCACGTCAGCCCCCTGCAGGTCCAGTTCTGCGAGGCCGGAGCCCGTGCCGGAGCCAGCCCCATCGCCCGGTCCGCCATGCCCAGAGCCGACGGCGATGGCCGGCTTGCGGCGGATGATGTTGTCCAGCAGCTCGCGGCGGCCACGCATGAAGCCCTCGTTGCTGAACTCCCAGCGGTCGGGGTCCACCTTGCGGAAGCCCTGCAGCGAGGCAAGGTCTGAGGATAAGCGCACAGAGCTTGGCGAGGATGCTGGATGCGTCCGGCAGGCTAGTGTGTCCGAAGCAAGACATGATCAGAGGAAATGAGGCGGCGCTGCTGTGAGTCGCGAAGCGGCACTGCAGCGACAGTAGGCGACCGGGTCAGACGGCTGATGGACGCACGCGACGTAGGGCGTCCAAAGGACCGTCTGCATCTGATGCGAATCCGTGCAGCAGGGCTCCAGCGGCACATGTAAGAACAATAATCTCACATATGTGTTGAGCTGCCGCACGAAGCTGGAGAAGTTGTTGTGCTTGAAGTACCGCGGAAGTATGTTCGCGGCCAGCTCCGCGGGGCGCAGCACCACGAACGAAGCGCCCTCCTTGGTCCAGCACACGATCTGATCGCACTCGGCGTCCTCCACCAGATCCCACCTGCGCGCGGACGGGCGCAGCAGCGCGTGAGCGGTGGTCCAGGAACGCTGCACTTTTTTGAGGATAACTGCGCAACGCAGGCCTGTGCAATCGTGCAGGGTGCTGCAGCCCGCGGACGCACGTTTTGCGCAGAAAGGGCGCGATCGAGTGGGACGCCATGCCGGCAGTACGCTGCGCCGGCTGCGCCCCCGGGGCCAAAAAGTGCAACGCGTGTGACGAGGACGTCGAGCTTCGGCCGCTTGCTGACCAGCGAACCTACACGTGCAGACACTCCTGTCTTGCCGTCTTTTCCTTTTCGCTATCGGAATTAAAGGCAAGTCGCTCATATCTCGTGGAAGGTTTGAGCAGCTTCGAGTAGGAACTTTTCGAAACGGGGGATGGTTGGTGTTCAACCCCCTGCCTTTTCAGAAAGCACAAAACACTCTGGAACAACCAAATGCTACAACTATGCTTGCAAGCAGAGCGACGATGGTGGCTGAAGCTCGTAAAATGGCTGAGATTTTACCTGGCCATCCCGAGCGGCGCGCACGTTTTATCACACGCCTCAACTGGCATTGTTGATGCGCGCAGCCGCACTTATACTGTCTGACTACATCAAGCGCAAGAACATACCGGAACCTGCGTGTAGGTCGCGGACGGATCGCCACAGCCAAAGAGTTTTGACCACCCAAGGAGAGGCCAACGCAGACGTCAGCATCACGTGGGTTGCAGCATTACTCATCACGGACGCCTTTTGGCTTGCTATCACTGCCCAGCCCTGCTGCTCCGAAGTCCACCTGGCAGCATTCAGGCGAGCGATGGAGCCTCACAGGAATGCACGTTATGTTCCGCTGGTCGTGGGGGTGGTCGGAGAGTTGTTCATGGGTAGGCCACCACTGCTCCTACCTGCACGTTGCACTCGAGCAAATCCACGATGATCGGATCCATGAAGACTGGCTCACACAACCATACGGCGAATATATCCTCGCTAGAGTCGCAGCGTACATCTCCGTGCTCCTCGAAGTTGTTGATTGGTTCATTGGGTAGGGCAACCTGCAGTGAATGACCTGGTGGCCTGACGCTATCATTGGAATCGCAACGACAGCAAAAGCCACAGACTGGCATCCGTGCACATGTCGGCCCTGCTGCCGACGCAACACAGCTGCCTCGCCGCCGCAAGCTCTCCCGCCGCCAGCCGCAAAGCATCCCCTGCCTCAACAGTCTGCGAAATGTTAACGCATTGCCTCCCGCAGCTCGAAACCCAACGCAGACTGAGCCGCGGCTCGCTCGTGCTCGGCTCCTGCTTGCGCCTCCTCCCTACTGCTGCACACCCCTGCAGCGACGCATCGCACCTGATTGTCCCATCAGGGCCAAACCCTATGTTCTCACCGAAGCAAATCGCGCAATGCACTCTCGCAGGGGGGCTCGTATTTGGCTGGAACTCGCTGGCGCTCATTATTAAGCAGCAGGGCAATTACCAATGCTCAGCGCTCCCGCCGCCAGGTGGGTTGCCATTGTTGTCAACAGCACAGTCCAGCCAGTTGATTTGCTTTGTGATCCAGTGATCCACACGGTTGAGGTACAACCGAGCACACAATTGGGCGGCAGCTGATCCGACCGAACCTCCCCAAATTTTGCCCACGGCCTCGCAGGCGAGGCGTGCAGCCACCAGGAGTCAAAGCTCACACTTATATACACGGTGAGCTCACCAGCCACCGCAGTGCTGCACAGCATGCACATACCTCATGCCCGACGGCCGGCCCGCCGCCGCGGCGCCTGCCACACAGCTCCTGCTGTGCTGATAGCCTTGTGCTGTTGTCAGGTTGGGGTGTTCGCCGTAAACTTTGCCCCGGCGGTGTGCGGCCCGCTGTTGGACTGGCTGGGCCCCTGCGCGCTCGCGGTCAGCGGCTCTGCCGTGGCCACCCTCGGCATGGTGCTGTTGGCGGTGGCGCGTTCGGGCGGGCCGGACGCCTTTGCCGGCGGCGCTTTTTGCATAGGTGCGTTCTGCACAGGTGTATATAATCGGTTGATGTGCAGCAAACTTCATGCTGCACGTGGGGGCAAGCTGGGGTCAGCAGGACCATCAGCCGCTGGACGCGGGTCTCCCCGACTCGGCGCTCCTGCCGCCACACGCTTTTTTGTGTCGCATGTGCCCCCGCCACCCCTGCATGACGTGCCTGCAGCCACTGGATACCACATACTGGACAAGACTGGGCGGCACAGCCTTCTCTGCATCGGCGTCCTGTGTCTCTGATTCCCAATCCGAAGCTATTCTCTTGTAACGCCGGCAGGACTGGGCGGCGTGATGTACCATCTGGCGCAGTTCCAGACGTCGTCGCTGTTCCCCAGAACCCGCGGCCTGGTGTCCGGCGCTTTTGTCGCGGGCTTCGTCGGCAGCGGCGTCTCCTTCTTCGTGTTGCGGGCTGTCATCAACGCGCTGGGCGGCAGCCACGCCGCGTACAGGTCAGTGGCCCGCTGTGCTGTGCTGCCCCCTCATGCTGCGCGCATGAAGCGAGGCCTGGTCGGCGCAGCTGATACACGCACTGGCGCCGCTGCGGGGCGTCTCTCGCAGGGCGCCCGCATATGGAGAACGTGCTGCCGGGTTCCATGCTGAAGCTGGCCTGGTTCAATAGGGTTTAGGGTTAGCTGGCTGTCACTGGCACGCAAGCTGCCAGCGGGTCACGCCCTGACCTCTTGACCTGCGAGCGACCAGCAACATGAAAGGCCAACTGCCTTTCAACTGCCTTTCAACTGCCTTTCAACTGCCGCTCGGGTGCGATTGCAGGGGCGCGCTGCTGGTGTACGCGGGCGTTTGCGCCCTTTGGGTGCCGCTCGGATGCTGGGTGTTCCCGCGCCGCCCGCTGCAGCTTGGCCAGGTGCGCAATGCGCACTACATGTCGAACTATGGTGGGGACACAGCGCAGCAGCTGCACCAGCCAGCGGGTGTTGAACCAGGGCAGTTGGTTGTTACACCCGCAACGCTTGTGGCAGAAGAAGTGTGCCAGCGCCTGACATCGCGCTGCCGCAGGCATGACAGCAGCATCAGCGGCAGACTGCACGTTCCGTGGCCTCGAATGTTGATGGTGCCCATTCCTGGTCACACTGCCACAAGTTTGATCCAGCTAGCCAACACCTAGTGGTGTACCCATCCTCGCGCAGGTATATGTCATGACGCGGTCCTGGCGCTTCAAGGCACTCACGCTGGCGCAGTATGCGGAGTCGCGCCGTGGCGCCGCCGCTGAGCGCAGGCGGGCGGCATGGCTGCAGCACGAAGCAGCGGCACCAGCCGAGTTCCAAGGACTAGACGCTGAGGGGAAGTATGACCTGAATGTGGACGTCGAGGCGGCACCCCTCCACCGCGGCAGCCCGGCGGCGGACGCAGCCTTGCCCAGGGCGGCACCCCTAAAGCGGGTTCCGCCAGCGGCGGCAGGCTCGCTGCCGAAGGCGGGCCCGCAGGAGTCGGCGGCTGCGGCTGGTGACGCCGACGATGGCGGCAATTCCCCCGCCCGCAGCGTCCACACCTCCATCCGCAGCTTGGGCTCCAGCGGCAGCGGCGTCGGCGGCGGCAAGGAGGCTGTGGTGATCCCGGAGGCGGCGCGCTTTGCAGCGCTCAAGTCCGCCAGCCTGAAGCGACAGCTGGTGTCGCCCGAGGCGCTGGGCATGGCGGCCTTCTTCACCGTCTCCGTCGTCGTGCTACAGCTGTACCTTGGTGCGCCTAGGCTGTGTCGCTGGGTTTCGGATGCCAAACGTGTCGATCTCTGACCCTATAACATGGCGGCTGATGTGCAGCTCTCTGATGTGCAGTTCACGAGACATCGCCTGCCACTCTCTGTGCATGCTGGCATCCCCATTCGTGACTTCGCTGGTCTTTCTGTGTCTCCTTGCGGCTTACGTCATGACAGCATGACGAGATGCTGCATCTTAAAACAGCCTGAAACCACACCGTCCCTTCCGCGCAGGCATGTCGCGGCTGCAGCTGAAGGCCAAGGGCGACGATGGCACCTACGCCAACGTCACCTCTGTGGTGCTCGCGGCGGGCGGCGTCTGCATTCCTGCCATGCACTGGCTGGTGGACCGCCGCGGTTATGCAATCACGCTGGCGACCGTCAATGTGCTGGGGCTGCTGTGCTGCATGTTCCAGGTGACCGCCTAAACCCCTATAAAAACCCTGCAGGGCAACATCGACATTGAGACAAACCCTAAAAACCCTGGTCACCCGTGGAAGTGTGTTTCTGCGGCGGCCAGCGGGCTCGCAGCGTTCTGGCTTCACGCGGTAGCACTCGACACCATCGTGGTCTGCTGCCCTTTCGAATGAGGATGCGATACAAGGCGGGAATCTACGATCATCGGGGGCGTTCCTGTCCGCAGGCGCTGCCCAGCTTGCCGGTGCAGGCGCTGACGCTGGCCTCCTGGTGCGCCAGCCGCGTCATCCTGTACAGCAGCTTTTACGCCATCGTGGGCGCCATCTTCGGTTTCCGCACTTTCGGCACCATCATTGGCGCCATCTCCACCGTCACGGTAGGCACGGATTCCAATTGTCCGGTGGTTGAATCAACGTTCGCCTGAATCTGCCGGTCCATTCCCTAAACCCTGTCGTCATGTGACTGCAGGGCCTCGTCACGCTGCTCATCCTGCCCATCTCGGACGCCGCAAACGCGCACCTGCAGGCCGACGACGCCTACTGGAAGCTGAACGTGGCTCAGGCGGCGGCGTTGGTCCCGCTTTTCGCCTTCTGCGCTGCCATGTGGCGCTGGGAGCGCGCTTGCGTCGTGGACAGCCGCTTCACCGGCGCGGCCGATGGCCGGCCCGAGGCGGCGGCGGCCGCGGCCGGGGAGGCTGCGCGGCCCGCCGAAACGGCGCCCGCAGCGGAGATACCGTGATGGCGGGCCCGCGGCATGGCAGCCGGCGGCGCAGTGGCAGCCGCGGCAGATGCCGCTATGGCGGCTGGCATGCGGCGCAGCCCGGGCGCATCGGCGGCCGGCGGTGGCGGCGGCAACGGCGGCACGGCCGCCAGCACACGCCAAGCACAGCTGCTGGCAGTGCTGCGGTGCTGCTCAGTGCGCAGCGAGGTAAACCCCAAAACCTTAAACCCTTTAGTGGCGGCGCGCCGGGGTTTAGACGCTCTCGTGAGGCGGCCGGCGGCGAGCTGCTGTGTCATTTGCCGGGATGGTGGTCGCAGGGACCCTAAACCCTAAACCCAAGCCAGCGAGCATACGTCGACTGCGAGTGCTGCGCTGGCGGCGGCGGCAGGCTGGCGACAGCAGCACCCAAGCGGAACGAGATGAAGACGGCCACTGCAGGCGAAGATTAGCAGGTATTTACATGGACATCAGCAGCTGACATCCTTGAGTTGACGGTTCCAATACGAAAACGACACGAAAAGCGCTGCATTCCGCAGACCTGTGCCGAAATCTATGTGTCTGATTTCTGAACGGCTGCGGTCATCTCGTATGTAGAAGAAGAACGCCGTCAATGTGCAGGCGTCCAAGTCGCTGCCGTGGACGCCGGCATCCAAGTCAAGGCGAGTGCAGTCGCTACAATAGAAAGGCAGCAGTTGCCGGGTGCGCCTCTGGCCGCAGCAGCGGGCCCTGCACAACGTTCTCGGACTGCCGGCGGCGGCAGCAGGCGCAGGCAAACGCAGACTCCGGCATGTCCGCCATGGTCATGGGCTAGGTGCGATGGTCTGCTGCCGCGCCATGCACAGCATTTCGCGGCTGCAGATGCCTTCATTCCGCGACTGCGAGTGTCTGTCAGCTGCATGTGTGTTGTTTGACACTTGTGTCCACACTGTGCCGCGACTTCACTGGGCAATGCGCCGCACACGGCTCAGAGAATTTGACGCGTGTGTGCAGGTTTCACGTGACGCTAGGTTCCACAGCAGCCACCTTTCATTGAGCAGATGATGGGCCGGCACTTGTTAGCCTGTTCTTCTGTAACGGGTCAGCGGCGGCGCGGGTGAATGTCGTTTGCAGCTGAATTCGATTTGTCGATGGAATAGTACCACACAAGCGGAGCGATGTGGTTGCGCCTCACAATCGTCCTAAATGATATTTGTGACTGCTAGCCTAGATTTGAGGACCTGTGGAATGCATGGTGAGGTTTACAGTGGCCGCAAGTACTGAAATCGGTCCCGCGAGCGACCCAGGCAGTGCAGGAAGTTTCGCCACGCATAAGTTGGTCTTGTTTCCCGCTGCCGCACTTTTGCTATGCAGCACACCAAGACGTACCGGCTGAAAAGCCGATGTCAACACCAGGCAGTGGTTGTTTGATGCAAGCAAGGCAGCCCCCCTTTCCTGCACTCTCTGCTGCCACCCGCTGCGCGAGAAGCATTCCTTCACCCATCAACGGATGTTGCACCGTAACCGGCCGGGCTGCCTGCACGGCAATCTGACGGGCCGCATTGCTGCGGCGGCGAGGATCCGCGCGCGCCAGCCAGCCGGCAGCGCGGGGCCTGGCCGCTTGCCAAGGTTAAATCGACAGCGAGCGGCCGCTAGCTGCGGCGGCGGCCGTGATCCTGGAAGCGCCACCGCCTTCTGCCGCTGTCCCCCACTGGAAGCTTTAGCCTCACTTGGCGGCCGCGGCCTCCTTCTTCGAAACGGCAGAGCCCTTGGGCTTGGGGCCCAGCGAGGGCAGCCCCTTGACCTTGTCCTCCTTGGCCGCGGTGCCGTTTGCTGAGGGCGCCGGCGCCGCCTCCTCCTGCGCATTCGGCTGCCAGCTCAAGGCGGGGCAGATGCGCGTCCCTTCCATGGTGCAGCGCACACAGCAAAGCAGCTGCCAAGAAAGTTGTTTTCCATGGTCTGTCTCCATTTGAGGAACCGGACATCAAACGACTGGCGGAAGAGACGATAGAGTCCTCAGACAGGTCAAGTCTCCTGCCGCACCTTCTCGGGCTCGGGCTCGGGGCCCAGGTCCAGCTGGTCGCGGCAGTAGTGGTTCTTGAGCGCGCCGCGGATGTCTGCCTCCGCGCAGCCAGCGCCCCGGAAATGCTCCACCGCCTCATCCAGCAGCGGCCGCCACTCCTGCAGCGCGGTCGGGAGTCGGACAGTTGGTCAGACGTCGCGTGCATCAAGCATCCAGTACTCCGGTACTAGATCGCAAGTTGATGCCGGGAGGCAGCGGACGGCAGGCGCCACACTTCGAGCCAGTTGAGCGGGATCCGGACACAAGCGGAGCGAAAGGGGCACACCTGGCCAGCGCGCGCGGCGAGCTGCGAGCGCTCGTACAGGAAGTTGCCCCAGTTGAGCAGCACCTGCGCGCGACAGCAGAACACAACTCGGTTTCTTGCACTGGGTTTCGTGTCAGCGGCTGGGTCCGGCTGACCAGCTCATTGCACGTGTGCGGCAGGCTGCAGCTGCAGCACTGGTGAGCGCAGTCGGAACAGGTGGGTCGGGTAGTGTTGAAAAGGCAGCATGGGAGAGGGGGCGCACATTCGCATATGTGAAGTATTCCTCCTCGGGGGTCTGCGCCTCTGTCTGCTCTGCTGCCTCGTCCTGCACAGAAGGCAGGATGAAGTGCTCAGCGGTCAGGCTAGGCGAATGAGGGAGGGTCTGCAACACCTGTGTACAAGGTGTTAGACACGTGTATGCAGTGCCTTGCAGGCGCCAATGGCCCTGCCTGCCAAAGAACAAGCGGTGCACCTTCTCAGCTGGCGCTGTCGCTGCATCGCCGTCGGCCGCCGGCTTGGCCTCAGCCGCCGACTTGGCCTCGGCCTCGGCCGCCGGCTTGGCCTCGGCCTCGGCCGCCGGCTTGGCCTCGGCCTCGGCCGCCGGCTTGGCCTCGCCGTCGGTGGCGGGCTTTTCTGCGGCTGCCGCCTTGTCCGCAGCAGCCTTGTCCTGCTGCGGGCGCGTCTTGCGCTGCTCTTCCGGCACCGCCGCCACCATGCGCTTGACGTAGTTGAAGCACTTGTCCCAGTGCGCATCGCCGGCCGCTGCCTGTTCATTGACATTGGAAGACTGGGCAAGACTCCGGATGGGGTTCGAAAGCGAGAACTGTCAGCATCGTGGCAAAGCTGAGCGGCGATTGTGGCCAGCGTCTCAAAGCAGGAATGGTATCTAGGGTCCCCAACCGTGCGGGGAAGAGGTGGAGATGCAGGTCATGAGCAGCGGGCAAGGCAACCAAGGTGGGGAGATGCGATGGCGATGATCCAGTGCCGGCACCTGCTGTGGGGACAGGGCGTCGATGGCTGCACACTGGGCGCGCGCTGACCACTCCTGCAGCTCCCGCTGTGCGTCTCCCTGCTCCTTCGCCAGGTCCGCCTCCTGCCGCAGCCACATCAGAAGTGAAACCACAATCAGAAATGGCAGTCGGACTTGCTCGCCCAAGGAACCACACATTACCCCCTTTCAGACGTCCGATTTATGTCTACGATAAGCGTTCGCTGCAGAGAACACCAGAGACAGCGCTACAGGTGCTCACCGTCTTCTGCTTCGGCGCGGCAGGCGCCTTGTCTGCGGTCCCCTCAGCGGCGGCGCCCTCCTCCGCGGGCTTCTCCTCCGGCTTCCTGCTTTCGACACGGTCAACTGGGCATTCATTGAGGCGAAGTCATTGTGCAGACAACACGCGCCAAAGAGCTGCCAGACCGATTGTTGCACGACCTCTGACAGGAGCCTTGTCATGAGCTGGCCAGGCCGGGCTGGAAGACCAGCGAGCAGACAATGCACCGGTTGCCGACGTTGATGCCAGCGGCGAGCTTGGCGCGCTCCATCTCCAGGCTGGCGAGGTACTGCAGCGCGTCCACGTGCTCCCCCTTCACCGCCAGCCCCTCATTGTACTTGGCCTCTGCCTGCGGTGTCAGGGTTTTACCAGGCTCAACATGAGCGATGAGAGAGGGGAGGCCATGCGGAGGCCCAGACCGAATGTCTGCAGGAAGTGCCTGCTTGTGTAGCAACATGAGCCAGGGTCTCTGGGGTTCGGGAAAGCACATCAGCAGCTGAGCAGTGCCTTTCGGCTGGTAGCCTTTGTGACAGGTGTCTGACCTGGGCCCACTGCTCGTCGACCTTCGAGCGCACATCGGAGACAGGTTTGCCGTCCGCGGCGGCATCGTCCAGGTGCTTGCGCGCAACCATCGTGAAGGTGTGGCCCCACTGCAGCAGGCCTGCAGACACGAAGGGCTGGCATCGGCAACTGATGAGAAGTAGGTGGCGAGTTTCTCAGGGAGGGCGCTGCAATCACGGCTGCGCGTCCTGCCACAGCTTCCGCTGGGCATCTTGCAGTTGCGAGTGGGCACCAAACCTGCCGAAGGGTTCACCTGAGATGGTGACCTCGGCGAATTTGTCGGCGGCCGCATCCAGCAGCGGCAGCGCCTTGTCGGCCCGCAGCGTCGCGTCCATCGCCTCCTGGAGCATGCAACGCTGAACATTGAGGGGCTAGAGTCACAGACGCATCACAAACATGCAGGAATTCATCTCTTGGCTTGACGAAGGGGTTATTGCGGACGCAGTCAATGAAGCGGTGCTGCCGCTCCGTTGGCTCGGCCAGTAAGGTGCATTCACCGAGCCCATTCACTGCAGCAGCTGTGCGCCAGCGGCAAGATGCAAAGCAGCGTATACGACCTTCGCCAGCCTGCTTGATGCAACAGCTGCTTTGCAGATACAGCGGGCGGGCGGCGGCGCGCCTGGATCTTATCCCAGCCCAGGTTGTGGAGCTCCACGTGGCGGTCGAAGTCCAGGCCCGTGGAGTCGCGGAAGAGGTGCGCAAAGTCCACAATCCACTGGTCGATCTCCACCATGTCAGGCCCGCCTGGCTGCTGCTCCTGGGCAGAGTGCACGCAGGCTGAGTCAGTGGTCGAAGAGGGAAGAAAAACCAAGGGAGGCAGAACGATGATAAACGAACGACTGGCAAGGAGACCCTGTAGGCATTGTCCACACAGGTCATGCCAGCCACTGGCGCTAGATCTGTGTGCGTCATCACAGAAAGCTGATAGGTCTGGCGGCTCACCTTTGCTGCGGCAGAGGCGCGCTGCACCTCGAGCGCGCGGGCCTGCTCCAGCAGCTTCGCCTGGCCCTGAATGAGCCGCATCAGCTGCTGCTGCTCCTCCACCGGCGGCGCCGGCACGTCCGCCTGGGGCGCATGAGCAATCGACGGTCAGATTGACTAAGGGCACGGCTTCCATTGCAACCTCTCAGCAACATGTCATTCCCGGATGCGCACGCACCACCTCCCTAGTTGGATCGGCTGCTGCCTGCACAGACAGAGCCAGAGGTCGCCAACTTGCAGTCGCTTCAAAGCCGTGTTTGCAAATACAACCCCAGGAGGAGTTGTCAAACAGTGCACACCCCTAAAAGGACAGCCTACTCACCTCGGAGGCGACGGGCACCAGCTGCAGGCGGATGGGCGGCAGCGCGCCCGACAGGCGCGGGCCATGCGGCCCCGCAGATGACGCCTCCTGCATCGCCTCCTGCATCGCGCGCTGCAGGTCCGCGCGGCTGGTCACCGTCACCAGGTCGCCCTCCCTGCAGCATGCAGTGAAATCGCGTCAGGCAAGGGCTATGTCTTATCGAACTATCTTGTCTGAAGGTCAGTATGTGGGGGCTGTGAGGACTCGTATGGCTCCGCGTGGTGCCACCCTGCACCCTGGCGCAGACTGTTGTTGGATGCGGCAGCAATCACAGCAGACAGGGCTTGCTGCGTCAAGCCTCACCGGTCGAGAAACTTGAGGGCAAAAGGCGGCGCGTTGGGGAACTTGCTTCGGACGCCCTCCAGCATCTCCGCATATGTCACGTTTGGCCCGATGTGCAGCAACCGCGTCTCTTCGCCCAGGGTGCACTTGGCCTGCAACCGCAGGCGCAACATTATCAAGCCAGAGTGAAAAGGCCGGTGGTGTACAGGTGTCCATCTTACCCTCAAACAAAGCGCAGGCACGCATGGTCCTGTGCTGCATGCCATCTGCCAGCAGGACCAGGACGGAGGTGCTGATGTGGCGTCCATGGAGCTGTGCTGGTGCGTGGCAGCAAGGAGTCAGCAGTGGGCGGCTGTGTGCACCTGGAAGACTGAGATCTGGGGCCGCGGCGTGCTGTTGCTGGCGGTCTTTCGGCGGCCAGCTAGCGCGCCGGCAGAGCCGGCCGGCTTCTTGCCCGCCAGAATGTCCTTTAGCCGCTTCTCCGTCCCCTGTGGACAGCAACCAGGTCCACCGTGGCGGCTGTCCTATTGGCTCTGTGTGTGCATCTGTGATGCGTGCATGCCTGATGAAACAGCACGCCGCGGTCATGAACAAGGAGGGGGAGGGTAAGGTCCTCAACCCCTCTTGTGCGCTGCAGGCATGCACGTGCCTAGGAGTGCCGACAGCGAGACCGGCATGCACTTGCCTAGGAGTGCCGATAGCGAGACTGGATTGCCTCTCTCGCCCCGACACGGTTGCCCGTCAACAGGACGACGAGCGGCCGCCCACCTGGGCTCCTGGCTGCTGGGACAGACCAGTCCAAGAGTATCACCTGGTTTTCTGGCGGCGCATCGTCCAGCTTGTTGACCTTCTGCACATCTGACAGTGCCTGTTTGTACAGGCCCATCGCCTCCAGCGCCTTGGCACGCCGCAGCAGCGCCTTCTGGTTGTTGGGCTGCACGTCCAGCGCGCTCGTGCACTCGTTGACTGCCTCCTTGTACCTGCCGCCGGGCAGAGGTGCACGATCAGCCTTGACAGCACGACTGGGGTGAATCTGGCGGCGCAGGCTGCTTGTGGACATCGGCAAGATGGATCTGCAGAGAAATGTATTGGATGTGAGGCGCTAGTATAGGTGACATGTCCAGGGGAGGACAAGCACTGGATGTGAACTGGCAGCGCGATCGATCTGGGCAACAACTAAATACCGACAGCTCAGAGCTATGCGCTAGCTGTCAGGGAGTGTAGGTGCCGGACATGCCACCAGGTGGCGATGGTGATCATGGTGGTTGCTTTTGCAGTCCTTTGTGTGACGCATCGCCACCAAGAGGATCAGCACAGCGCATGCGGATCAGCGAGCACGAGACGAACTTCTTCAGCATCATGCTGCAGGCGGCCTTGTTGCTGTGCAGCAGCACCGCCTCAGTATGGCCCTCCGGCAGCATCTTCAGCGCGCGCTCGTAGGCGTCAAACGCCTTGGAGTACTCCTTGCGGCCGAAAAGCTTGTTGCCCTCATCCTTCAGGCCTGCCACCTGCGCCGTGTCCGCCTGCATGCACACCGATTGACGGCAGTTGGCACCTCGTCCTACAGCAGTTTGCACCTCGTACTACTACAATACAAGTTTACAAGCTCGCTGGAAGCGGGCTTCTGCCTTTGCCCTCGCCCGTCGCAGCCCCTGGCGGCAGCGTCCACCTGCATGCAGGCCAGTAAGACAGCCTGCAGAGCCGGCGGCTTCGTCGTGCATGTTGCAGGACTCAAGCTAAAAATAATGATAAAAACATAAAGCCCGAGGCGGCCAGCTGCATGCAGATACAATGGCATTGCCACTCTGAGCAGCTATCTCATCATGATGACTGAAGAAAACAGGAACAGACAATGCGGATGCTGCTCGCCAGGGTGCCGCTCTGCACAGAACATGGATAATAGCCACTTCTAGGGCGGACATGTGTTGCTTCTCATGCGATATGACCACGTTGCCGTGGTAGTTTGGCAGCTGACAATGCGCCGAGCCCCAGATCAATGACAAGTGCCAGCTTAGGAAGAGTCTGGATGGGTGCAAGTGTGGCCACTCCAGTTTGTTCAGTGAACGCTGCCATGCAGTCTGTAATGGGTGTTGCAAGGACAGCACGTGCGTTTGCCTGCTGCAACGCCTACACTGGCGATCAGAAAGCAGTTGACCTTGAAACAGACCCTGACGATAAGACAGGTGTGCATGCCTCCTTTAGCGCCTATCTTACAGCATTGCACAGCGCTTGAGGTGCTCCGACACACACTTGATGCTGTTTGGGGTCGATTGGCCTTGAATTCCTCAGCGCCAGGCTGGAAACAACAATGCCGAGACTTTTGATGCATGACATGGACAAGGGTTGCGGCTGACACTCTTGTAGCTGTGTGGATCCACCATCCTCCTACCTCGTTGATGTCACGCGGCGCAGACGATGGCCTCCTAGCCGCCTTCCCCATGGCGCGGCCTGAGCAGAACGACACGTCGCTTGCAGGCCTCGCTGCAGTGGCCGTGTCGGCGGTGCCCGCTTCGCTCCGGCTGTCGCGTCAGCTGTTGCTAGTGGCTGCAAAAGAAGCTTTCAGACTCGCAGAGTTGCAACTGCATTGTCACGGAGGCAGCCGCAAATCATTCCGGCACTTCTCTGTGGCCACTGCCGATAGCGAGTCGCCGCTGTTGATTAAACCCTTGTAAACGTACGGAATGACCGTATGAATGCGCACAGTGGAAGCTGGGTGGAGACAGCACAGCCAACTTTGCCGATTTATTATGACCGACGAATGTACTGATGCAGCAGTCTGATTGTATATGTGACTTTCATTATTTACTATCTGCTCGTCTGGCAGGATCAGAAGCGGCCCGAATTTCATATGCATCCCCCCAGCACAAACTGTGGCACAGCAAGCGCGCAAACTTTTGTCTAATCAAGACCTATCAGATCCAGTCTATCGACACCTACGATAATCGACAGAACCTGTCTGGTCTCGAAAACCAGAGGAATGCGCTCCAGGTGTCACGTCGGTGGCGGACACCCAACCCCTGCACAGCCAGGTGCGTCTTGAGCCAGCAGCACACTCTTGGATTGATTTGGAAAGGTGGATTTGTCCAGCATGTTCGCCTTCTGATCATCTTCTGCCTGATGCAACAAGCAGGTGGCGAGCGCCTGCGGCGCTGCGCCGCAGCACATGCCCTGCCGCAGCGCTCCGCACGATGCTGCCTCGTGCAGCAACATGAGAGCATTTCCGCCGTGGGGCCGCGGCACAGATCCAGTAGGCGGCAGGCAGCAGCACCTGCCGCAGCCTGGCCTCGCCACCAGGCCCTTACGAGTGAGCCATGCAGACCTTTTGACGGGCACAGATTAGCGAGGCGGGTGCGCGAGCGGTGCGTCAGCTGTGCTACCAGCCGGCAGGAGGAGCCGCAGCGCCAGCAGGAATCGCTGGACCTGCCGTTAGAGCGCGATGCTGCGTCAGGTGCGGGCTATAACAGCCCAGTGTGGTGCCCCTGCATCGCTGCTCGCTGCCGCTCGAAACGCCTCTCTAAGGCCGTTACAGAGTCACAATCTGACATTGGGTGTTTTGGGCTCACGCTGTGCAAAAATCCCTGCTGCGCAGGCCCAGCATGGAGCGGCGACTTCCGGCCAGGTGACGTGTTGGGCGGGCGCTACAGGGTGGTGGAGGTCCTCGGCCGCGGCAGCAACGGCGTCACCTATAAGGTACAGGCTCTTGAATTTCATCGTGCAAGCAAAGCAAGTGCTTTCAGAGGACTCGATGCCGCTGCGGTGCAATGCAGACTTGCCCAGCGGCACAGCCGCTCCTTCTCTGAACTACAATTGAGTGCTGCTGGCACCTGCAGGCGGAGGCAGTTGGCGGCGGCAAGCCGCACCGCCCTGTCGCGATCAAGGCGCTGTCGCTGCGGGGGCTGCGCCGCTCCTTCTCTGAGCTTCAATGAGTGCTGCTGGCACCTGCAGGCGGAGGCAGTCGGCGGCGGCGAGCCGAAGCGCCCTGTCGCGATCAAGGCGCTGTCGCTGCGGGGGCTGCGCGGCAACTGGAAGGCGCTGGACCTGTTCCAGCGGGAGGCCAAGACCCTGGAGGCGCTGCAGCACCCAGGCATCCCGCGCTACCTGGACTACTTCGAGGAGGACGCCGCGCAGGACAAGGGCTTCTTCCTGGTCCAGGTGAGGAATCTGGAACGGGAATGGGAATGCTCCAAGCTGGTATCTGAAGGCTAGTTCGTGGTTAAGTGCCTGACGCCCAGGCAGCGGCGGCACGCTGCATGAGTGAGGCCAATGTCCAATGTGCAGCTGGAAGAGAGAGATAGATGTCACACCATGGCGCAAGCCCTGAAGGGCTGAGAGGATGCACCACCTAAGCAGAGACTACTGGGGTACCCCACAGTAGTCTAGTGGGGTACTAGGGTTTAGGGCTTGCAATTCCCTGAGCCATCAGAGTAGACACAAGGAGAGGGGCAATGCCACATCAGAGGTACCGCTGCGCGCCACATCCAAGGGCAGGCCCACTAGGCCCACCTGCGTGGTCACGAAATGTTCTGTCAAACCACCGAAACAGCACTAGACAGTGCACAGACAGCAAGGCGGTCATCAGAGCTTGCGGTCCTGTGCTGCGCCGCGTGCAGGAGCTGGCGAAGGGCAGGTCGCTGGCGCAGCTGGTGCGCGACGGCTGGCGCGGCAGCGAGGACGAAATCAAGCAGCTGGCAGCGCAGCTGCTTGACATCCTGCAGTACCTCGCCGGTCGCCGGCCGCCAGTAACGCACAGGTGGAGTTGTTTCGAGACAAACAGTTTTAGATGATGCGCTGCTGCAACCCTGCAGGGTACAGCACATGTGGACACGTTGTCAATGCGTCGTCTATTTAGGGTTTAGGGTAGGCTCCGCCCGGGCAGCCATTAGAGACGAGAGTGGCCGGTCAGTGGCGAATCATTTGATGGCGCCATGCAGGGACGTGAAGCCGGAGAACATCATCTTGGAGGGCGATCGCCCCGGCGGCCGCGTCTTCCTGGTGGATTTCGGCGGCGTCCAGGTGTGGAAGGTCAGAGGCGCTGCCGAATCCTTGCTCGTTCTCCTGTGATCAGCCGGTATTGTCAAGGGCCAGCATCCTAACGTGCTGCTGTGCTGTCCTGTGATCGTGACTCCTATCAGAATGTGCCCCTTCTGCACTGGCAGATGGCCGGCGACTTTCGTGTGCACATGAGACAGTGACTCAGTCAAGCGGCCTGCTGTTTCTGCGCAGGCGGCAGCCGCTAGCGGCATTGGTACCACTGTGGTCGGCACATACGGTGTGCAACATTGCGCAGCACTGTGCTGCTGTTACGTGTCGCCTCAGGCTCAGAACAGTTCGGATTCACGCTGCGATTTTAATCATTCCACAGGGTACATGGCACCCGAGTCTTTCCGCGGCGCTGCGGTTCCGGCATCTGACCTGTACGGCCTCGGCGGCACGCTGCTGTTTCTGCTGTCAGGTACGCCCTGGACGGCCTGAGCTGTTCTGCTCTTGCAGCCCTCCCTGTTGTACTGCCTTTGAACCCCTACTCGAAGCTGATCCTCCTTTTCTTGGGGTCACTATTTAGGGTTAAACCCTAAACCCTACACCCACCCCTCCCTCCCATGCGCAGGCAAGCCACCCAGCCAGTTTCCGGAGCGCGGCCTGCGGCTGGACTACGGAGATGATTTGATTTCAGATCCCAACCTGGACGCGGTGCTGGAGGGTTTATTGGAGCCCCTGACGGCGGACCGGCTGTCGGCGGCGGATGCTCTGCGGCTGCTGCGCGCCTCGCCCGACGAGGCCAAGTGCGTAGAAGGATTCAAAGCATTCTTCGTAGAAGGATTCAAATCCGCAGAAGGGTTGTTTCTGCTAGTTGATAAAATTCACTTCGTAAAAAAACCTGAAATTTTAATTTTGTCTACTCTTGGACCTGTGTCACCTAGCATGGCGAAGCACTGCACATACACAAGGGGTGACAGTCGCTAGTTGCTGCAGTGCCACACATGGGGTGCCTGGTCTTGGTGCACAGAGAGATATTACACTGTTCCAGCCTCACTCAGGCTGATTAGCAAATGTAGCCTGCGGTCCGTCAAGGATGCCCGCCGCGCTCTGATGTGCTAGTCCTGTGCGCTAGGACCCCAGTTTCACTGGAACAACATGCAGCAGTACCCGTGCCCCAGCTGTGCACACTGCGTGCCTCGCAGGGGCCGGCAGGGCGCGCAGCGGCGCGGAAGCCGGAAGGACCTGGCGCCAGGGCAGCCGGCAGGCAGCCGCATCGTCTTCAAGCGCCGCGGCCGCTCGCTGGAGGTGGACATCCCCCCTGCGGGGATCTCAGGTCTGGCGACGAGCCTTGTGTGTGTGAATGGAAGCATCTGCAGTTTGGACCTTTCGTCCTGCATTTGATCAGCAAGGCATCCTTGTCGCAAGGACGGCTAGGTGGGAAAGGGCATGCGCTCGACCTGCTGGTTGCTGTAGCACTGTCGGCCACCAAACATTTGAGTTTGCGCAGACGGCTCGACATCTGCCGCTGATCGCATCAACATCCGCTGCACACACCCTGGTGGTGCCGTGCAGGCGAGTCTGCATTTACGGGGGCGTTCGCAGTCGCATGGAACGCGTTCGTAGCCGTGTGGACAATCGGCGCCCTGGCAGGCGGCGGAGTGCTCATGGCCCTCTTCTCGCTGCCCTTTTGGGCTGCCGGCTTCTCCCTTGGCAAGTGCGTCTTTTCATCCGGTCTTCTGCTTCATTCATTCTTCTGCACGTCGTTGCAGGCAGACTTCGAATCAGTTTTCATCTTCTCCGACTCTGCCGCCAATCCCACATCGCATTCCCCATTCACAGTGGCCGAGTTACGAGGTGAATCAATGCAGGCAATCTGCCGCATGACTGCGTCTGGCAAGGCGCTGCTTGCGTGAGCGGTTGGAACTGGGCGCCAAGCGTTGGGCCGCTCAATTCGCCGCTGCCAAGCCACGTCTCCGAGTTCACTTTGCACACGACAATATCAGTATACAAAATGTTGTTGCCGCACTCCTGCAGGACTGCATTCGGCAAGGCATTGCTGCGGGAGCGGGTTGAGTTGGGCTCCAAGCGGTGGGCGGTACGGCGGAAGCTGGCGTCCGTCCGCGGCGGCGAACCCGACTGGGGCGGCGGCGGCAGGGAACGCGGTGTGTCAGGCCTCACCCAGGTTTGCGCCGACTGTACACAAGTGGGCTGCATGCTTGTGTACGGATGGGGAGTTATCCGCCGGTGATCCACTAGGACTCCGCAAGATGAACTCCGAGCAGATGTGAACACTGCTCTGCTGGCTGAGTTTGTGGCTCGTCCTGTGCGACTTGGGCCTTTGACTCCGGACTGAGATGTGTAAAGTGCTCCCTTGAGCATCCTGACTGACTTTTTGAGGCGCTGTCAATGTGCCGCAGGATTTGACCGGGGCCCGGGTGGTGACGGTGGCATATGTCAACGGCGTGCCGCAGACACAGGTTCGTGACACATGCCGGCATCTAGCGCTCCAGTTCCCGCCAGTGCACGGCGTCAGCCCTAAACCCTAAACTCTAAACCCAGGAAATAGCTGTGGAACACAGGTCGTGATTATTATGACAATGTCCCGTAAAACACCGCGTAGGCTTGCAGCAAGCGTGCCGCGCCACTTTGGCGGCGCTGTGTTGAGAGACGGACCTAAGAATGATGCCAAGATGATTCTGGTGAGCTTGACTCGATATGAGCCCTCACTGCCGTTTGAAGCTTCGTGTCAAGAAGCCGCCTGAGGTGGTGGAGGCGTCACCAAGCACACCCCCAGCGAGGGCAAGGATGAAGAAATCGTCTGTCATCTCTGAAAAACGCAGACCGAACTGGTGGAGGCGTGACCAAGCACGTCTTTGGCAGCAATGGCTGTTTCTTGTCCATCATGTTGCATGATCTTTCATTTGCGTGTTCACAGATTGAGCTGGTGGAGGGCGTCACTAAGCACGTCTTTGGCAGCAATGGCTGTTTCTTGTTCATCATGTTGCGCGATCTTTCATTTGTGTGTTCACAGACTGAGCTGGTGGAGGGCGTCACTAAGCACGTCTTTGGCAGCAATGGCTGTTTCTTGTTCATCATGTTGCAAAATCTGTCATTTGTGTGTTCACAGATCGAGCTGGTGGAGGGCGTCACTAAGCACGTGTTTGGCGAGGGCCTGGACGTGGTGGAGCAGCAGTGGCTGGTCACCGAGGTTAACAAGTACCTGGAAGAGCAGCGGGGGCGGCCCGTCGAGATCGCGCCCGCCGAGGACCGCGCGGTGGTGCGCTCGCGCTCTTTCCTGTGATGTGCAGATGCCAGGGGACGGATGAGCTGTAGGTAATGGGCTTGCTGAGAATCCGTCGGCGGCACCGCCGCCAAGTCCTGGGGAACCTGAGGGCGGGTCCTGCTGTAGGGACTAATGCTGCTGGGAACGTGTATGATGCACTTTGGCGACTCCGAGTGCGCAGAACCATGATGCGACCAACAGGTGCTGCTGCGAGTGCTCCTGCAAACCCGCAATCTGGTGTCCGTTCTGAGTCACTTGTGCTGCATGTCGCGCAGAACGACCAGGACGACAGCGATGACGACATGATCTGGGGCGGAGATCTCGGCGGCCGCTCCTCCATCTCCAGCCGAGGCCTGCACGGCGGCGGCAGGTGGGGCACCGGCCGCATGGGCCGCGGCGGGTTCGACGACTTCGACGACGACTTGTGATCCGGCACCATACTGATTCCTGGCCTGCGAACGTGAAAATTTCGACAGGCCACGTTGAGCGGGCGTTTCTTGATTCACTAAAATTGCCGTCGCCGGCACCTCGGGTGGCGGCGCAGAGCCGTCTGTTGCTTGCTGTTTGGTGTGGTGATTGTCGACGCTCGAGAGTCATGGTTGAGATTGGTTTGGTGATTGTCGAGGCTCGACAGTCATGGATTGGTCTGCTGTTCTGGGCAAGGCGTGGATTGACGTCTGATGAACATTCGTGAATTTTCGACAAATGCACCACCTAGGCGAACGAGTGGCGAAAAAGGTGGCGTCAATATGCAATCAGCCTGCAGCTGGCCTGCAGCTTGTTAGTCCCGCCAAAAGCGCCGCCGCCGCCCACCTGTCTGCCGGTTGCTTTGTCCCTGAACTGGCAGATCTCGCCGGTGCCGCCACGGCCCAGCCGGCCCATGAACTCGTGCGTTTCCTTCAGGCCCGGGTCCAGGGCGCTGTCCTGCAGCTGCGGCGTCAGGCTACTCTGTTGTGCTGGCGTGTTTCGCCCAGAGGTGGCGCCGCCAGCGGGGCTACTGCTGCAGCAGCCCATGGCTGCTCGCGGCCGCCCGCCTTCAGACTAGAGGGTGACAAATCAACAGACAGCCGAGGCAGCCCTATTTGCATATTCTGATCATGCTGCGCTGCAGCTGCCTTCTAGCTCGGCGACAGTGCCAATATTGCTGAAAGGGAGCGAGAACCCCTCAATGGCTTCAAGCCGTGATTCCGGCAACACAACGCAGATCTGTGTAGTCGTGCTCACTACGACGATTCTCGGCTGCGAGACACGCGACTGCCTGCTGCAGGACCAATATGCTTTCGGAAGGATCCATGGGTGTGTTTCGACGATTGCTGACACTGAAGCTTGAG
>JAABUM010002866.1_pt1 | contig 22230 bp, 15 predicted proteins | sample 5559161 | NCBI WGS metagenome assembly JAABUM01 (sample SAMN10711868, study PRJNA513369) | rock metagenome | isolation source: Antarctica rocks | place: Antarctica: Victoria Land, Siegfried Peak nord
AAGCAGCTCGACCCCCACGCCAGCAAGGCACTGGAGTTATACGACCAGCAGATCCGCACCGGCCCGCTCCCGGTGGTGCGCAACCCGGACGTGGCCCAGGTGCTGCTGGAGTTGAAGAACGTCACGCCCGACTTCGGGCAGACGATCCAGGGGCTCTTCGCCGGCCAGTTGAAAGACCCGAAGGCGGCGATGCGGGATCTTCAGGAGCGCATGGATAAGGAATTGGAGCGGGCGATCACGGCGGCGCGGGCGAAGGGGGCCAAGGTCTCGCGCGACGACTGGAAGTTCGCCAACTGGGATCCGACCAAGGACTACACCAAGGCCGACTACGACGCCGCGAAATAGTGTGGCCGTCGGCGTGGGAGGCGGCTCCCTGCGCCGACTCGTGAGAGGATCTCGCCGATGGCTACCCGCGCCGCCCCCGATCTTGCCCGCCCCGCCGCCCGCCCCCGTCGCCCGTTGCTGCCGCAGATCTGGCGCGCGCGCTGGTACTACCTCTTCATGGCCCCCGCGCTGGTGCTGGCGGTCCTCTTCACCCTCTATCCGATCGTCGCCTCCTGGTATTTCTCTCTCCTGGACTGGTCGGGGTTCACCTCGCAGCAGACCTGGGTGGGGCTGGCGAACTACCGCGAGACGCTGCATGACACCTATTTCTGGGGGGCTTTCAAGCGCTCCTTCCTCTTCATGTTCGCCTCGGTGCCGCCGCGCCTGATCCTGGCCCTGCTGGTCGCCCTCCTCCTCAACGACCGGGCGCTCAAGCTCGCCCCGATCTTCCGCACCCTGTTCTTCATCCCGGTCGTCACCACCGCCGCGATCGTCGGCGTGGTGATGACCTTCATCTTCAGCCCCTTCAACGGCCCGATCGATAAGATGCTGCTGGCCCTGCACCTGATCGACCGGCCGATCGATTTCCTCGGTAACCCCGGCACCGCGCTCTGGACGGTGGTGGCGGTCTTCATCTGGAAGAACTTCGGCATCACGATGATCTACTGGCTCGCCGCCCTCCAGACGATCCCCGCCGAGCTCTACGAGGCGGCCACGGTCGACGGCGCCGGGCGGTGGGCGATCTTCCGCCGGATCACCCTGCCGCTGCTGACCCCCTTCACCGTCATCATCGCCCTGATCACCGTGGTGCAGACGCTACGGGTCTTCCCGATCGTGCAGACGATGACCGGCGGTGGCCCCTTCTTCGCCAGCGAGGTGATGGAGGTCTACATCTACCGCACCGCGTTCGGCACGGGCGGCATCCCGCGCCTCGGCTACGCCTCGGCGGTGGCGGTCGTCTTCGGGCTCACCACGATGGTGATCGCGATCGGGCAGGGTTGGGCGCTGCAACGGGCGCGGGCCGCCACGCGCGCGATCGAAGCAGGAGGGGGAACTCGATGAGCACGCTACCGACGACGGGGGGGACGACCGAGGCGGTAGCACGCCGCGCGGTGCGGACCCGCCCCAGCTGGCGCTCGGGAGGACGCCTGCGCGCAACGCTCGTGAGCCTCATCCTGATCCCGTTCTGCTTCCTGTGGGTCTATCCCTTCCTGTGGATGGTCTCCGCCTCGCTGAAGACGCAGGCCGAGATCTTCGGTGGCCTGGGCCTCATCCCGCACCAGTGGCAGTGGGCGAACTACGCGCGCGCCTGGACCCAGGCGCACATCGGGCGCTACTTCATCAACACCGTCGTCACCACAGCGGCCTCGGTGGCGATCGTCGTCGTCACCACCGCGCTGATCGGCTACGTGCTGGGGCGCTACAGCTTCCCGGGGAAGAAGGCGGTCCTCGCCTTCTTCGTCGCCACCGTTTTCCTGCCGGAGGGCTACACGATCATCCCGGTCTTCACCTTGATCAACACATTGGGGTTAGGGAACTCCCTCTGGGGGGTGATCCTGGGGCAGAGTGGCGGGGCGCATGTCATCGACATCCTCCTCTTCGCCGGCTTCTTCAGCCAGCTGCCACAGGAGTTGGAGGAAGCGGCGCTGATGGACGGGGCCGGGTTCTTCCGCATCTTCTGGCAGATCATGCTGCCCCTGGCCAAGCCGGTGATCGCCACGGCGATCATCCTCCAGTTCATGGCCAGCTGGAACGACTTCCTGCTCCCGCTGGTACTCACCCTCTCGCGCCCCGAGCTACGGACGCTTGCGGTGGGGGTCTACGCCTTCCAGGGCGAGTTCTTCACCGACTGGAGCGGCATGGCTGCGGCGGCGACGATCAGCCTGCTGCCGATCATCGTCGTCTTCCTCTTCCTCCAGCGCTACTTTGTCCAGGGCATCGCCGGGGCGGTCAAGCAATAGGCCCGACGGCGAGCGCGTCGCGGCGAAACGATCGCGGTGGGTATCGGCGACTCGGAAAGTACCCGGTCGCCGGTGGGTAGCTGATTCGTGGGAGGGGTAGACGATGGCCGATGACCGACATGACGATCTGTTGCTCTCGCGCCGCGCGGCGTTGCGCCTGCTCGGCGGGGCGGGGCTGACGGCGGCGCTGGCCGCCTGCGGCGGGACCGACCCGGCGACGACGGCCGCGCCGAGCAGCGCGCCAGAGGCAGCATCGAGTGCCGCGCCAGGGGCCGCCCCGACTGTCGGGAATGGCGCGGACACGACCGCGATCGCCGCCCGTGCGACCGGCACCGCCGCAGCCGGGTCGGGCGAGATCGTGCTGCCGAATACCGGGGCGACGTTGCCGACCGAGAAGGTGACGTTCCGCTGGACCGACAGCGGCGACAGCAAGGCGGTCTTCTTCAGGCAGTACTTCTCCACGTTCCAGGCCGCGCACCCGAACGTCGCGTTCCAGTACGACGGGCTGCCCTGGACGGAGATCGCCAAGGTGGTGCCGCTGAGCGTGCAGAACGGCAACGCCCCCGACGTCTTCCAGGTGCCGCAGACGATCCCGACCTTCCAGGCGGTGAAGGAGGGCTGGGTCGCGTCGCTCGACGAGATCGTCCCGAACTTCGCCCAGTGGAAAGCCGCCTTCCCGCCCAACTCGTTCTTCGAGGGGATCAACGTCTTCAACGGCAAGACCTACACCTTCCCGCGCAGCACCAGCAAGCGCACCAGCAACCTCGTCTGCTACAACCTCGCCTTTATGCGGGCGGCGGGCTACGACCCGGCGACGAAGCCGCTGACCTGGGACGAGTTCCGCGCCGCCACCAAGAAGATCACCGAGGCGGGGAAGGGCCAGTATTACGGCCTGATCACGGGCGGGAACCAGCCGAATCGCTGGTCCGACACGGTCAACGCGCTGGCGCAGGTCGCCGGGGCCGCCTCGCTCGGCAACATCGACATGAAGACCGGCGAGTTCACCTTCACCCGCGACCAGACGGTCGCGGCGATCGAACTGCTGCTGGCACTGAAGTCGGACAACAGCGTCTTCCCCGGCTCCGTCTCGATCAACGAGGCCGAGTCGCGCTCGCGGATGGCGCAGGGGCTGGCGGGGGTGGTCTTCTCGGGCGAGTTCGCCAGCCCGCTCTGGATCCGTGAGAACCCGGACTTCAAGTTCGGCGTCGCGGCGACCCCGGTGCCGAACAGCGGCACGCCGCTGCCGATGACCTACCAGATCGGGGCTAACCACCAGTGGCTCTACGCGAAGAGTCCCGCCGCCAACCGGACAATCGCCGGCGAACTCTTCTACTACCTGGGGACCGAGGCGGGGCAGACCGCCTTCGTGACGATCACCGAGGGGAGCGACCCCGGCGCCTACGACAAGGCGAACCAGCAGGCCCGGATCGACGAGCGGACCCGCCGTTGCTATACCCTCTACGACCAGGTCTTGCGGCTCGGTCCGATGCCGGTTGTCCGCAACGCGGCGGTCGGCCAGGTCTTGCTGGAGCGCAAGGCGGTGACACCCAACTTCGGTCAGGTCATCCAGGGGCTCTACACCGGTCAGCTCCGCGACATCAATGCCGCGCTGAAAGAGGTCCAAGATCGCGAGGAGAAGGAACTGGAGCGGGCGATTAAGGTCGCGCAGGGGAACGGGGCGAAGGTGTCGCGCGACGACTGGAAGTTCGCCAACTGGGACCCGGCCAGAGATTACACCGACGCCGACTACAAAGGGGCGTAGCACCGACGCGGGGTGCCGCTATCCCGGCGCGGCGACATCGCCGCGTCGGGAGAACTTCAGGGTGGAAGGGCGATGAACTTTATTTTCTTCATCCCGGATGAGTTGCGCGCGGAGAGTGTCGGTTGCTACGGTCACCCGCTCGTCGCGACGCCGCACTTCGATAAACTGGCGGCGGAGGGGACGCGCTTCGAGCAGTGCCACGTCCAGCACCCGGTTTGCAGCCCCTCGCGCTGCTCATTCATGACCGGCTGGTACCCCCATGTGCGCGGCCACCGGACCCTCCGGCACCTCCTCCGCCCGGACGAACCGAACCTTCTGCGCTACCTCAAGGGGGCGGGCTACGATGTCTACTGGGGCGGGAAGAACGATCTCCTCGCCCCGGAGGCGTTCGCCGACAGCGTCACCGACTCGCGCCTCGGCGCGCGCTCGACGCGCGCGGTCGGCGGCGGGGCGCACCTCGGCCCCCCGCCATATGCGCGGGACGACCCGCGCTACTACAGCTTCCTCTACGAGCCGATCGACGGGCCGCTCGAGAGCCTGGGCGACTTCCGGCAGGTCGATGGCGCGATCGAACTCCTCCGCTCGCGCCCACACCGGCCGTTCGTCATCTACCTGCCGCTGACCTTCCCGCACTGCCCCTATCACGCGCCGCAGCCATGGCACGACGCGATCGACCCCGCGAGCGTCCCGCCGTTGCGGCCGGCGGGACTGCCGGGGAAGCCCGATTTTCACGAACTCATCCGCCGCACGCGCGGGCTGGACCAGCTCGACGAGGCGACGCTGCGGAAGATCAACGCGGTTTACCTGGGGATGATCGGCGTCGCCGACGCGCTGCTCGGCCAGTTGCTCGACGCGCTCGACGAGACCGGCCACGCCGACGACACCGCCGTCTTCTGCTTCTCCGATCACGGCGATTGGGCCGGGGATTATGGGCTCGTGGAGAAGTGGCCGAGCGCGCTCGACGACACGATCACCCGCGTGCCGTTCGTCGCGCGGATACCCGGCGGCGCGAGCGGCCACGTCGTGCGCGAGCCGATCGAGCTGTTCGACGTGATGGCGACGACCCTCGCACTGGCCGGGATCCCGGCGCGGCACACCCACTTCGCCCGCAGCCTCGTCCCGCAACTGCGCGGCGCGCCCGGCGATCCGGGACGCGCCGTCTTCGCCGAGGGGGGCTACGATCCGCACGAGCCGCACTGTTTCGAGGGGCTCCCGGCGCGCGATCTCTTCGCGCGCGACCCGTCGCACATCTACTACCCGAAAGGGCGATTGCAGCAGGACGTACCGGGCAGCGTCCGCCGGGTCGCGATGATCCGCACGCTCGACCACAAGCTGATCCACCGCCCCGGCGGTGTCAGCGAACTCTACGACCTGCGCGCCGACCCGCGCGAGTGCCAGAACGTGCGCGACCGGTCGGAGTACGCCGCCGTGCGCGCCGATCTGGAGCGGCAACTGCTCGACTGGTACGTGCGGACGGCGGATGTGACGCCCTTCGCGGAGAACCCGCGCGGGCTGCCCGCCTGACGCCCGCAGGTCGGGCGATAGCGTGGGGTAGGAGAGGGGGAGCGGTGCCGACGATACAGCCGATGAATACGCTGCTGCTGATGTCCGACGAGCACAACCGGCGAATGCTGGGTTGTGCCGGACACCCGCTCGTGCGGACACCGCACCTCGACGCATTGGCGGCGCGCGGGGTCCGCCTGACCGACGCGTATTGCAACAGCCCGCTGTGTGTCCCCTCGCGCGCGTCGTTCGCCGCCGGGCGCTACGTCCACGACCTCGCCACCTGGGATAACGCGAGCCCCTACGAGGGGACCCCCCCTTCCTGGGGGGCACGCCTGGCCGAGGCGGGGCACCCGGTGACGACGATCGGCAAGCTCGACTTCCGGGGCGGCGAATACCCGGACGGCTTCGCCGATCAGCGCCTCGCGAAGCAGCGCGGGGAGAAGGGCGATCTGCTCGGCCTCTTCCGCGACCCGGTGGTGAAGCGCCCCGCCAGCCGACAGCGTGCGCTGGAGGCGGGCGTCGGTGAGTCGGCGCTGATCCGGCAGGATCGCGCCGTGACGACGGCCGCGACCGAGTGGCTGACCGGGGAGGCGCCGCAAACGGATGCGCCCTGGACCCTCTACGTCTCCTGGACCGCCCCGCATTTCCCCCTCATCGTCCCGCAGGAATACTTCGACCTGTACCCCTTGGCGGACATCGATCTGCCGGAGCAGGGCGACGCCTATCTCGCCGGGCTCCACCCCGTCGTGCAACAGTTGCGCTGGCATTTCGATGTGGACGAGCCGATCGCCGAGGGGCAGCAGCGGATCTGCCGCGCGGCCTATTACGGCCTCTGCACCTTCCTCGACGAGCAGGTCGGGCGGGTGCTCGATGCGCTGGAGCGGAGCGGGCAGGCCGAGAACACGCGCATCATCTACGTCAGCGATCACGGCGAGATGCTCGGCGAGCACGGACTCTGGTGGAAGTGCGCGATGTACGAGGGCTCGGTCGGCGTACCGCTGATCGCGGCGGGCCCCGATCTGCCGCGCGGGCGGACGCTCGGGACACCGGCCTCGCTGGTCGATCTCTTCCCGACGATCCTGCACGGCGCCGGGGTGCCGGTCCCGGGCGGCCTGCCCGGACGGTCGCTCTGGCCGATCCTCGGCGGGCCGGAGGATCTCGACCGCGAGATTTTCTGCGAATACCACGGCCACGGCACACCGGGAGCCGCCTACTTGCTACGCGCCGGTTCGCTCAAATATGTCCACTACGTCGGCTATCGTCCGCAACTCTTCGACCTCGCCGACGATCCCGGCGAGCGCCACGACCTCGCGCCCGATGTGCGCCATGCCGGGGCGCTGGCGACGTTCGAGGCACGTCTGCGCGCGATCGTCGATCCCGAGGGGACCGATCGACGGGCGAAGGCGGATCAGTCCCGTCGACTGGGGGCGCTGCGCGCGCAGGGGGTCGCCTTCCCGGAGGCCGCGCCCTGGCCGGGTTGATCGCCGGGGGGAGATGGCTCGCGATGGGGTATCGCCGCCCAGGGTAAGGGGGAGCGCCCCGCAGTCTGGCGGGGGAGCAGGGGAGGGGATGGCGGAGTTTCACGTCGGTTGCGCGCTGAACACCTGGAAGAACGTGCCCGCGCCCGCGCCCGACTGGGAGGAGGTGGCGCTCCGCGAGAGCGGGCAAGCCGGCTATGCGGGTGCCCCGACGATCGTCGGGGCGGGGCAGTCCCCGGCGGAGACGGTCGCGCGCTACGCTCGCCACGGTCTCAAGACCGCGCCGGGCTATTTCGGCGGCACTTTCCAGGCCCACGAGCGACGCGCGTCGCTCGTGGAAGAGGCGCGATACCACGCCCGCTTCATGCGCGAGGTCGGCTGCACGGAGTTGTACGTCGCCGCCGGCGGTGGGGGCTACGTCACCCGTCGCGGCAAGACGCGCCGCGAACTCGCGGGGCGGATCACCCCTGAGGATGCCTTGCCGGACGACGAGTTCGCGCGGTATGCGGCGCTGATCGACGAGATCGGCGCGGTCGCGCTGGCCGAGGGGGTACGCGCCTGTTTCCACAACCACGTCGGCACGATCATCGAGACCCGCGCCGAGATGGACCGCCTGCTGGCGCTGACCGATCCGGGGCACGTCTTCGTCGGGCCAGACACCGGCCATCTCCTGTGGGCGGGCGATGATCCCGTCGCGTTCTGCCGCGACTACGCCGCGCGGATCAAGTCGGTCCACCTCAAAGATTGCCACGCCGACGTGATCGCGCGTGGTCGGGCAGAGGGTTGGGCCTACCCCGACTTCGTCCGGCATGGCGTCTTCGCCGAGCTCGGTGCGGGCGGCGTGGACTTCCCGGCGATCGTCCAACTCCTGCGCGAGGCGGGCTTCGCGGGCTGGGCCATCGTGGAGACCGACCGGACGCGGCGGGCGACGGCGCTGGAGAGCGCCACGGTGAGTCGCGCCTATTTGCGCGGCGTGGGATTGTGAGCGTGTGGGGGCCGGGATCGCCCGCGCCCTGACCACAGTTGAAGCGATGTGAGGTGACATGAGCGAGTTTCGCGTGGGGATCATCGGCTGCGGGCGACCGCGCAACACCGCCGGGGCGACCGGCTTCGGGATGTCGCACTGGCACGCGCGCGGCTACGAGGAATCGCCCGACTGCCGCATCGTCGCCCTCGCCGATATCAGCGCGGAGAACGCGCGCGCCTTCCAGGCCGAGCATGGCGGCGAGCATATCTACACCGACTACCGCGCGATGCTGGCACAGGAACGGCTCGACATCGTCAGCGTCTGCACCTGGCCGCACCTGCACGCCGAGATGGTGATCGCGGCGGCGGAGGCGGGGGTGCGCGCGATCCACTGCGAGAAGCCGATGGCCCCGACCTGGGACGAAGCGCGGCGCATGGTCGAGACCTGCGAGGCGCGCGGCGTGCAACTCACCTTCAACCACCAGCGCCGTTTCGCGTCCCCCTTCCGGCGCGCGCGCGAACTCTTGTGCGCAGGCACGATCGGCCCCCTGCGCCGATTGGAGATGCGCTGTATCGACCTCTTCGACTGGGGCACCCACTGGTTCGACATGTGCTTCTTCTATAACGATGAGACCCCCGCCGAGTGGGTGCTCGGACAGGTAGACCTGCGCGACGGGCGGACCGTCTTCGGCATCCCGCTCGAAGGGCAGGGGGTGAGCCATTTCAAGTTCGCCAACGACGTGCATGGCCTGCTGATCACCGGACACGATCACGGGTGGGACGCGCAGAATCGCCTGATCGGCGAGGAGGGCGTGATCGAGGTCGGGCTGAAGGACGGGCCGCCGGTACGCATCTGGGGCCACGGGCAAACCGGCTGGACGGCGATCGACACAGCGGAGGACTCCCCGGCACTGGCGGTGGTACCGCGCGGTATCCTCGATCTGATCGACGCGCTGAAGACGGGACGCGAGCCGGAATTGTCCGGGCGACGGGCGTTGCGCGCGACCGAACTAAGTTTCGCCACCTACGAGTCGAGCCGACGACGCGGGCGCGTCGATCTGCCCTTGCAGGTCGACGGCTCGCCGCTCGCCGCGCTCCAGGCGTTGGCGGTAGAGGGCGCGGAGGCCCGGCGATGACCCCGTCACAGCGACCGAATATCGTCCTCTTCGTGAGCGATCAGCAGCAGTGGCAGACCGTCTGCGGGCGCGGCCCCACGCGCTCGCCGCACATCGACCGGTTGGCGGCGGAGGGCCTCACCTTCGGGCGTCCCTACGCCACGGTCGCCCTCTGCTGCCCCTCGCGCGCGGCGCTGATCTCCGGCCAATTCCCCTGGCACAACGGCGTCCTCAATCAAATCCACGTCCCCGAGCGGACGCGGGACGACATGGTCCCCGACGTGCAGACCTACTCCCAGCACCTCCGCGACGCGGGCTACCATCTCGGTTACAGCGGCAAGTGGCATGCCTCCTGGAGGCGTACGCCGCTCGATTTCGGCTTCCACGACGTGCGCGCGCCGCACGGCTACAACCCGGAGACGCTGCGCGCCGCCGGGATCGCGGAGGCCCCGCACGGCGACCGGGACATCCTGGTCGAGGGCCAGATCACCTGGCCCGGCGACGCCCCGCACCCCTTCTACGGCATCGATCGCGGCCCCGAGGAGGCGACCGGTGCGCACATCGCGACCAGCGCGGGGATCGATCTGATCGAGCGGTACGCCGCAACGCCCGCAACGCCCTGGTTCGTCACCATCAACGTCACCGAGCCGCACGATCCCTACACGCCGCTCGCCGCCTATGCCGCGCGCTACGACCCGGCGGAGGTCGCGCTGCCCGCCAGTTGGGCGGACGACTTCGCGAACAAGCCGAACATGAACCGCCGCGATGCCGGCCTCTGGGCCGCGCTGACCGAGCGGCAGGTGCGCACCGCCATCGCGCGCTACTGGGCCTACTGCGAGCAGGTCGACGCCCAGGTCGGGCGCGTCCTCGGCGCGCTCGACCGCACCGGGCAGGCGGCGGAGACCCTCGTCGTTTTCACCAGCGATCACGGCGACATGGCCGGTGCGCACCGCCAGTTCATCAAGGGCTGGCAGCCCTACGAGGAGACGTATCGGGTGCCGCTCGTCATGCGTTGGCCGGGCGTCATCGCGCCCGGCGGCGTCTGCGACCACCTCGTCCAGCTGCACGATCTGGCGCATCTTTTCGTCGATGTCGCCGGTGCCGCCCCGATCACACCAGCCGACGGGCGCTCGGTGCGGCCCCTCTTCGCCGATCCGGCCCGCACCGATTGGGAAGACGTGGCGTTCTGCGCCTACTACGGCGGGGAGTTCCTCTACACCCAGCGGATGGTCATCACACCGCGCTACAAATACGTCTTCAACGGCTTCGACTTCGACGAGCTGTACGATCTGGAGGCCGACCCGCACGAGATGCACAACGCCATCGACGACGAGGGTTACGGCGCGACGCGCGACGCGCTGCGCGCGCTCTTGTGGGAGCGGATGGAGCGACACGGCGATCCGTATGCCCAGAACCGCTACGGCGCGGCGCGCTATCTGCCGCGACCGGCACCGGCACGATCGGCGACAGGGGGTGACGAGAGCCGCGCGGTGGGGCCGTTCGGCGCGTGACGGTGGGGTATCGAGCCGACCGAATCGCCCGCTAATCTAGCGGTGGAGGATAGGGGATGACGACGCAGCGACCAAATATCCTGATCATCTATCCCGACCAGTGGCGCGCCGACGCGCTCGGTTGCGCCAGCGATCCGGTCGTGCGGACGCCGCATCTCGACCGGTTAGCGGGCGAGGGACTGCGTTGCACCCACGCTTTCGTCGCCAACCCGGTCTGCACGCCGTCGCGTGGCTCGTTCATGACCGGCCGCTATCCCCACGCCACCGGCGTCACGCACAATGAGGCACCGATGCCGAAAGGGGAGGTTTGCTTCGCCGAGTCGCTCGCGGCGGCGGGGTATCGCACGGGCTATATCGGCAAGTGGCACCTGGATGGCGCTCCTCGTCCCGGCTTCGTCCCGCCGGAGCGGCGTCACGGCTGGCACTATTGGGCGGCGTTCAATCGCGGCCATCGCTACTACGACGGCGTCTACTTCCGCGACACGCCCGAGGAATTGCCGACGCCCGGCTTCGAGCCGGACTACCAGACCGATCTGGCGATCGACTTCCTGACAACCGCCACCCCAGACGATCGGCCGTTCTGCCTCCTGCTCGCCTGGGGGCCACCGCACACGCCACTAGATCCCCCGGCACGCCATCGCGATACCTACCGGCCCGCCGAGGTGCCGCTGCCCGCCAGCGTGCCACCCGCCGTCGCGGAGCAGGCGCGCGCGGAGCGCGCTCGCTACTACGGCCTCGTCACCGCGCTCGACGACAATGTGGGACGGCTCCTCGACGCCCTGGATCGGCTCGGTTTGGCCGCCGACACGATCGTGCTCTTCACCTCCGACCACGGCGACGCGCTGGGCGAGCACGGTCGCTTCCGCAAGACCATCCCCTACGACGAGGCCACGCGGGTGCCGTGCATCGTGCGCTGGCCCGGCCATGTGCCCGCCGACGCGACGACCGACGCTTTCTGGCACTCGGTGGATATCGCCCCGACCTTGTTGTCGCTCTGCGGCGTGGCGCACTCGCCGCAGATACAAGGGGTCGATCTCGCCCCCACCGTGCTGGGTGGTGGCGCGGGGCCGCGCGAGGCGGTGTACATGGAAGGCCGTGCGGTGTCCCCGCCCGACGCGGCGGGGAGCCGGCCCGTCCACCCGCTCGCCGGTGACTGGCGTGCCCTCCGCACGCGCGACGCCCTGCTCGCCACCGACCTGGGCGGACGATCAACCCTGCTGTTCGACCTGAAGGCCGACCCGCTCGCGCAACAGAATCTGGCCGGGCAAACCGGCGGGGCACGACCTGGAGGAAGCGTTGCTGACGCGCCTGCGGCGGGAGGCCCGCCGCCTGGGGGACACCGCGCCGCTCGGCGAGGCGTGAGGGCGAGGTTGGCTGCGCGAGCATCTGGAAAGGACATGACCATGACCGATCTGCAACGCTCAGCCCGACTCTCACGCCGTCGGGCGTTGTGCCTGCTCGGTGGCGCGGGCGTGACCGCGCTGCTCGCCGCCTGCGGCACGGTCGCAGCCACCGTCCCGCCCGCCACGCCGCCGCCCGCGGTGCCCGCGCGCACAACGACCGGCGGTGACGCGGGGGCGACGAGCGGCAAACCAACGGCCCGCACGGCGGCGGCGAGTGCCGCGCTAGCCGCCGTGACCACGGGGAGGACGCCGACCGCCGGGACGCCCACCGCCGGTGCGTCGGGGACGCTATCAACCGCGATCACGCTACCGAATACCGGCGTGAAGCTGCCCACACAGGATGTGACCTTCCGCTGGGTCCAGAGCGGCCCCGGCCCGAAAGGGCTCTTCTTCAAGGAGTACTTCGCGGCGTACCAGCAGGCGCACCCGAACATTGCGATCCACCTCGACGAATTGCCCTGGCCGGAGATCGAGAAGGTCGTACCGCTCGGCGTGCAGAGCGGCAACGCCCCCGATGTCTTCCAGATCCCGCAGAATGCGACGGTGGGCCAGGCGGTGCAAGAAGGATGGGTCCGGCCACTGGATGACATCATCCCCGCTTTCGCCCGGTGGAAAATGGCCTTCCCGCCCGGCTCGTCCCTCGACGGCGTTCATGTCTTCAACGGCAAGACCTACACGTTCCCGTTCATTAGCAACAAGCTCTACGGCACGCTCCTGCTCTACAACGTCGAGTACGCGCAACGCGGGGGCATCGATTTGCAGTCCAAGCCCCTGACCTGGGATGAGTATCGCGCCGCCACGAAGAAGCTCACGCAGTCGACCGATCTGATGCCGACGATCCTCGATTGGTTCGACGCGCCGGTGTCGCCCCGGCAGCACGGCACCTCGCTGCGTCCGGTACTGGGGGGCGACACGGCGATCCACGATGCCCTCATCTACGGCTACTTCGGGATGGCGACGAACGTCACCGACGGTCGCTACACCTACTTCCGCAACCCGCTCGCGCCCGACGCGGAGGTCGATGCCTGCACGGCCATGCCGACGCAGTTCCACGGCTTCACCCCGCGCGAGCAATTGGCCCGGGCGGAGACGGGGCGGTTCCTCGGCCACACCGACAACATCCCGGTCTTCGAGATCCCGCAGCCGGGCAAGGCACCGCGCGGCTACGAGGAGGCCGGAGCCGAGCGGCCGCGTCACGGCCTCTACGATCTGGCGACCGCTCCCGGACAGGGGCGGTCACGCGCCGATCCGACGACCGAGGCGCGAATGTGCGCGGCCTTGGGCGAGCGGCTCGCGCGGGTCGCTGCCCCCCAGGAGCAGTGGACCCGGCTGGGTTTATAAGCGCGTGTCAGTGCGAGAATATGGGGAGGGGTAAGGGAAATGACGACGACCGAGCACCCGAACGTGGTGGTATTCTTCACCGACCAGCAACGCTGGGATAGCACCGGGGTCCACGGCAACCCGCTCGAACTCACGCCGAACTTCGACCGCGTCGCGCGCGAGGGGACGCACCTCGCCCGATCGTTCACCTGCCAGCCGGTCTGCGGCCCCGCCCGCGCCTGTCTCCAGACAGGGCTCTACCCGACGACAACCGGCGTCTTCCGCAACGGTATCCCTCTCCCGGGGGAGGCCAAGACGCTTGCGCATCATTTCGGGGCGGCGGGCTACACCACCGGGTACATCGGCAAATGGCACCTGGCCGCCGAGGAGCCGGTCACCGAACCCCGGCGCGGCGGCTACGACTACTGGCTCGCCGCCAACGCGCTCGAGATGACCTCCGACGCCTACGATGCGGTCGTGTACGACGGCGACAATCGGCGCGTCAAGCTGCCCGGTTATCGGGTGGATGCCCTCACCGATGCCGCGATCCGTTTCGTCGATCAGCATCAGGAGGGCCCCTTCTTCCTCTTCCTCTCCTTCCTGGAGCCGCACCATCAGAATCATCGCGACGACTATCCCGCGCCCACGGGCTATGCCGAACGGTACACCGGGCGCTGGACGCCGCCCGATCTCGCCGCACTGGTCGGCACCGCGCCCCAGCAACTCGGGGGCTACTGGGGGATGGTGAAGCGCCTCGACGAGGCGTTCGGGCGCCTCCTCGACGCGCTCACGAGCCTCGGCCTGCGCGAGAACACGATCGTCCTCTTCACCTCCGACCACGGCTGCCACTTCAAGACGCGCAACAGCGAATACAAGCGTTCCTGCCACGACGCCTCGATCCGGGTGCCGACCGCGCTGACCGGTCCCGGCTTCGATGGCGGGGGGCATGTCGCCGCGCCGGTCAGCCTGATCGACCTGCCGCCGACCCTCCTCGACGCCGCCGGGCTGCCCGTCCCGCCGGAGATGCAGGGACGCTCGGCGCTGCCGCTGGTGCGCGGCGACCGCACCGATTGGCCGGGCGAGGTCTTCATCCAGATTAGCGAGTCGCAGGTAGGGCGCGCGATCCGCACGACCCGCTGGGCCTACAGCGTCGTTGCCCCCGACTCGAACAGCCGCGAGGACGCCGGGGCCGACCATTACGTCGAAGACTGCCTCTACGACCTGGCCGCCGACCCGTATGAACTGACGAACCTGCTCGGCTTCGCGTCGCACCAGGAGGCCGCGGCGACCCTGCAAGAACGGCTCGTCCGGCGTATGGTCGAGGCCGGCGAGGCGCCGCCGACGATCGAGACCGCGCCCTCGCGCCCCAGCGGGCAACGCCGCGTCTCGGCGGCGGAGGCGCGCGCATGACGGCGACGGGCCGAGCGGGAGAGGATCGGATGACCACCAGCGCCGCGCCGACGCCGCGCCCGCCGCTCGGCTGGAACAGCTTCGATTGCTACGGATGCGCGGCGACCATGCGCGATTTGCTGCCCAACCTGGAGGCCATGGCCGCGCGACTCCGGTCGTCCGGCTACGAATACTTCGTCGTGGACAACGGCTGGTTCGCGGAGTACGACGTCGCGCCGGGGGAACGCTATCCGCGCGCGACGCACGCCGCGCGCGTGCATCTCGACCCGTATGGCCGCTACCTCCCCTCGGCACGCTCCTTCCCCGGCGGGTTGCAGCCCTTGATCGACCGGACCCACGCGCTCGGCCTGAAGTTCGGCCTCCACCTGATGCGGGGCATCCCGCGCCAGGCGGTGGAGCTGAATCTGCCCATCCACGGCACGCCCTACCACGCGCGCGACATCGCCGATACGTCGTCGGTCTGCCGCTGGTGCCCCTACAACTACGGCATCGACATGGGAAAGCCCGGGGCCCAGGCATTCTACGACGCGCTGGTCGCGCTGCTCGCCGGGTGGGGCGTGGACCTCATCAAGGCCGACGACATCACCGGCCACCCCGCCGAGATCGCGGCCCTGGCCGACGCGATCGCGCGCTGCGGGCGACCGATCGTCCTCAGCCTCTCGCCCGGCGGCGACACCGACCGGCGGCACCTGACGACCTACCGCCGGGCCAACATGCTCCGCACCACCAGGGACATCTGGGACAGCCGCGTCGGCCTCGATCGCGCGTTCGCCGCCTGGCGGGCGTGGCAGGGGATCGGCGGCGACGGCTTCTGGCCCGATCTCGACATGATCCCCTTCGGGCATCTGGTGGTCTGGCGACCCCGTGAGAGCGCCCCGCCCGGCCTCGGCGACGTCGAGGGCGCGGCACTATCCGGCAAGGGCTACGAGCGCGAATGCCAGTTGACGCGCGACCAGCGGTACACCTTCATCACCATGCGTGCCCTGGCCGCCTCGCCCCTCTTCATGGGCGGCGATCTGCCGACGACCGACGGCTTCTCCTTCGCGCTCCTCACCGATCCCGACATGCTCGCCTGCAACCAGAACGGCGTCGTCGGTCGGCTGATCCACGATGCGGCGGGGCTCGAGGTCTGGCGAACGCCGGAGCGCGGCACGGGTGCGTCCGGGTGGTTGGGGATCTTCAACCGGCATCGGGAGCGGCAGACGACCGCGCTGACCGACACGGACCTGGAACTTCCGCCGGGGTGCCGACTGCTGCGCGACATCTGGCGCGACCGTCCGCTCGACATGCCGACGGCAGCTGCGCCCCTCCGGCTCGACATCGGCCCCGACGGCGTCGTCTTCTGCCGCTACGAGGCCGACTGATGCCAGGGAAAGGAGGCACCATGCCCGGGCCGAACATCGTCTACATCCATTCGCACGACACGGGACGCTTCGTGCAACCCTACGGCCACGCCATCCCTACCCCCCACCTCCAGCGCCTCGCGGAGGAGGGCGTCCTCTTCCGCCGCGCCTTCTCCGCCGCCCCGACCTGCTCCCCGAGCCGCGCCGCCCTCCTGACCGGGCAGGCACCGCACAGCGGCGGGATGCTCGGCCTCGCCCATCGTGGCTTCGCCCTCGCCGACTACGACCAGCATCTCATCCATACGTTGCGCGGCGTGGGTTATACCTCGACGCTGATCGGCATCCAGCACGTCGCTCGCGACCCGGCGGCCATCGGCTACGATCGCGTGGCTGACCTGCCGCATACCCGCGCCGCGGCGGTCGCCCCCGCCGCCGTCGCCTTCCTGCGCGATGCGCCCGCAGCGCCCTTCTTCCTCAGCGTCGGCTTCTTCGAGACCCACCGGGAATTCCCCCTGGCCGGAGATGCACGCTACTGTCCCCCGCCCCCCACCGTGCCGGACACCCCCGCGACGCGGGCCGACATGGCGGCGTTCAGCGCCAGCGCCCAGGCACTCGACACCGGGATCGGCGCTGTTCTCGATGCGCTCGACGCGACCGGGCTGGCGGGGAACACCCTGGTGATCTGCACGACCGATCATGGCCTCGCCTTTCCGGGCATGAAATGCACCCTCACGGATCACGGGATCGGGGTCATGCTGATCCTGCGCGGCCCGGGAGGCTTCACGGGCGGGCGGGTCTGCGACGCCCTCGTCTCGCAACTCGACATCTTCCCGACCCTCTGCGACCTCGCGGCGATCGCGCCCCCGCCGTGGCTCCAGGGGCGGTCGCTCTTGCCCCTCATCCGCGACGAGTGTGACGAAATCAACGACACCATCTTCGCCGAAGTCACCTATCACGCCGCCTACGAGCCGCAACGGGCCATCCGCACCGCGCGCTGGAAATATATCCGCCGCTTCGGGGCGCGCGACCGACCGGTGCTCCCCAACTGCGACGACAGCCCGAGCAAGGACCTGTGGCTCGACCACGGCTGGCAGACGCGCACGGTCCCCCAGGAGCAGCTCTACGATCTCATCTTCGACCCGCACGAGGCCGCCAATCGCGCGTCCGATCCGGCCTGCGGTGCCGTCCTGGCGGAGTTACGGGGGCGTCTCGCGCGCTGGATGGAGGCGACCGACGATCCGCTACGGCACGGCCCGGTCGCCGCGCCACCCGGCGCCTGGACGAACGATCCCGACGATCGGTCACCGAGCCCGCCGCCCCAGGGCGCGCGATCGGGCTGAGACCGGGGCGGTCACGGGACCACCGAGTAGGGCCAAAGCCAGCATGGAGGAACGGCACATCATGGCTGAGAGCACGGCGCAGAAGCCCACCAACATCCTGCTCATCACCAGCGACCAGCAGCACTACAGCACCCTCGGCGTCACCAATCCGCGTATCAAGACCCCCGCGCTCGATCGCTTGGCGAACGAGGGGACGCGCTTCGACCGCGCCTACTGCAACAACCCGGTCTGCTCCCCCTCGCGCGCGACGATCATCACCGGGCAATACCCCTCCGTCCACGGCTGCTGGACGATCGGCGTCAAGCTGCCCGAGGACGTGCCGACCGTCGGCGACCGCTTCCGCGAGCGGGGCTACGCCACGGCGTTGATCGGCAAGGCGCACTTCCAGCCGCTGGCCTCGCGCCCCGACCAGACCTCGCTGGAGGCCCAGCCGACGCTGCGCGACCTCGACTTCTGGCGCGGCTTCCACGGCCCCTGGTACGGTTTCGAACACGTCGAGGTCGCGCGCAATCACGCCGACGAGGCCCACGTCGGCCAGCACTACGCCCTCTGGCTGGAGGAGCAGGGGCTCGCGAACTGGCGCGACTATTTCCAGCCCTGGCCCCCCGATCCGACGATCCCCCGGCGCGAACACACCTGGGAACTCCCCGCCGAGCTGCACTACACCACCTGGACCGCCGAGCGGACGATCGCGGCGATCGAGCGGAGCGTGGCGGCGGAACGCCCCTTCTTCACCTGGGCCTCCTTCCACGACCCCCACCCGCCCTATCTGGTCCCCGAGCCGTGGGCCTCGATGTACGATCCGCGCGACATGGTGCCCGGTCGGCTGGTACCGGGGGAACTCGACGCGCTGCCGCCACACTTCGCCAAAACACAGGAGCACGCCCCCGACTTCTCGATGTACCGGGAGACCCCGTATGCCAATCACGGTTTCGGGAGCCACCTGATCGACGAAGGGCACCTGCGCCAGAACATGGCGGTCTACTACGGCATGATCTCCTTCATGGACCAGCAGATCGGGCGGATCCTCGACGCGCTCGATCGGCTCGGCGTCGCCGAGGACACCGTGGTCGTCTTCACGACGGACCACGGCCACTTCCTGGGGCAGCACGGCCTGAACGCCAAGGGGGCGTTCCACTACGAGGACCTGCTGCGGCTCCCCTTCCTGGTCCGCCACCCTGGCCGGGTGCCCGCCGGGGCGACGGTCTCGGCGCTCCAGTCGCTGGTCGATCTGGCACCCACGTTTCTGAGCGCGGCGGGCCTCCCGGTGCCGGGGCTGATGCAGGGCGTGGACCAGTGGGACGTCTGGCGGGGCACCGCCGCGCGCGCGCGCGACTGGGTGATCGTCGAGAACCGGCACCAGCCGACCGCCGTCCACCTGCGGACCTACATCGAGGAGCGCCACAAGCTCACCGTCTACCGGGGCCATCCCTACGGCGAACTCTTCGATCTCGGAGATGATCCGGAGGAGCGGCGTAATCGCTGGGACGATCCCGCCTGGGCGGCGACGAAGGGGGCGCTGCTGCACCGCTTCGTGCAGGCCGACATCGCGCGGGAGCCGACCCGCCTGCCGCGCATCGCCGGGGCCTGATCGCGCGCCATCGGCGACAATGCCGGGGCGATCCGGCACCATGATAAGGGGGGGCACAACCATGCGGGTACTCTACATCGACATCGATAGCCTGCGCCCGGACCACCTCGGCTGCTACGGCTACGGGCGCGCGACCAGCCCGCACATCGACGCGCTGGCGAGCGAGGGGGCGCGCTTCGACGGCTGCTACATCTCCGACGCCCCCTGCCTCCCCTCGCGCACGGCGCTGTGGAGCGGGCGCTGCGGCTTCCACACCGGCGTCGTCGGCCACGGCGGTACGGCGGCCCAGCCGTTCGTCGAGGGGCCGGGGCGCGGCTTCGCCGACCGCTTCCGAGAGACGGGGTGGATGGGCGCGCTGCGGCGGGCCGGGCTCCGCACCGCCACCATCAGCCCCTTCGGCGAGCGACACGCCGCCTGGCACTGGTATGCCGGGTTCAACGAGATCCACAACACCGGCAAGCGCGGCCAGGAGACCGCCGACGAGATCAACGCCGTCGCCCTCCCCTGGCTGGCGCGGCACGCCCGCGAGGACAACTGGTTCCTGCACGTCAACTACTGGGATCCCCACACCCCCTATCGCACCCCGGCGGACTTCGGCGAGCCCTTCGCGGATGCGCCGTTGCCCGCCTGGCCGACCGAAGCGGTGCGGCGGCGCGGGTGGGATGGGTTCGGGCCGCACAGCCCCCAGGAGCCGCTGGGCTTCGACGCCACGCCGAGTGAGCAGCCCCGCCAGCCGGCGCAACTCGACTCGCCGGAGGCGCTGCGGCGCTGGCTCGACAGCTACGACACCGGCATCCGCTACGCGGACGAGGCGGTCGGGCAACTCCTGGCGGCGCTGGCCGACGCGGGGGTGCTCGACGAGACCGCGATCGTCGTGAGTTCCGACCACGGGGAGAACCAGGGCGAGCTCAACGTCTGGAGCGACCACCAGACCGCCGACGAGCCGACCTGCCACATCCCCCTGATCATCCGCTGGCCGGGAATGCCGGGTGGGCGGGTCGATCGGGCGCTGCACTATCATTACGACTGGGCGGCGACGCTGATCGAGCTGGTCGGCGGTCGCGTGCCGGCCGGGTGGGACGGGCGGTCGTTCGCGGCGGCCTTCCGCGACGGGAGTGAGGCGGGTCGCCCCTACGTCGTCACCAGCCAGGGGGCCTGGGCCTGCCAGCGTGGCGTCCGCTTCGACGAGTACCTCTGCCTTCGTTCCTACCACGACGGTTACAAGCAGGTCGAACCGATCATGCTCTTCGATCTGGCCACCGACCCGCACGAGGAGCGGGATCTGGCGGCGGAGCGGCCGACGATCGTGGAGCACGCGCTGGCGCTGCTGGCCGAGTGGCTGGACGCGATGGCCGCGACGAGCGCGGTCGCGGTCGATCCGCTGCGGACGGTGGCGCTGGAGGGGGGGCCGTTCCACTGTCGCGGCAGGCTCCCGGACTATCTGGCGCGCCTGCGCGCGACCGGTCGCGCCGCGCACGCCGAGCGGCTCGCCGCGCGCCACCCGACCGAGGCCTGACCGATCGCGCCCGCTGTTCGTACCGACGAGTAGGGAGGGACCATGAACCACACGGTGGTACGGGATGGCGACGGCAACCATGGGGCACCCGTTCCGGCGACCTGCTGCACCGCGAGCCGGGCGACGATCGCCACCGCCGCGACGGATACGACGCGCGTGCCGGGTGCGGGCACACCGCCGCCTGCGGTGCCAGGCGGCGGGCTCCCCCCGGGGCAGGGCTTGGTCGCGCTCCCCGGCGGGACGTTCCTGATGGGGACGGACGACGCGGCGGGCTTCCCCGCCGACGGCGAGGGGCCGGTGCGCGCCGTCACCGTGCGCCCCTTCGCCCTGGCCCGCCACGCCGTCACCGTCGCGGAATTCGCCGCCTTCATCGCCGCGACCGACTATGTCACCGAGGCCGAGCGCTTCGGCTGGTCCTTCGTCTTTCACCGCTTCGTGCCGCGTGCCCGGCGGGGCGCGGTGCGGGGGAGCGCCGGACCCGCGCCCTGGTGGCTGGCGGTCGATGGGGCATGCTGGTCCGCCCCCGCCGGGCCGGGATCCACCACGGCGGGGCGAGAGGACCACCCGGTCGTCCACGTCTCCTGGCACGACGCCGCGGCCTACTGCGCCTGGGCGGGCGGGCGGCTGCCGACCGAGGCGGAGTGGGAGTACGCCGCGCGCGGCGGGCTGGTGGGGAAGCGCTACTCCTGGGGCGACGACCTGACGCCCGGCGGGAAGCACCGCATGAACGTCTGGCAGGGCAGCTTCCCCGATCGCGACACCGCCGCCGACGGCCACGCCGGGACTGCGCCGGTCGGGGCCTACCGGCCCAACGGTTACGGGCTCTACAACATGTGCGGCAACGCCTGGGAGTGGTGCGCCGACTGGTTCAGCCCCGACTGGCACCGCACCGGGCCGCGCGAGAATCCGATCGGCCCGCCGGAGGGGCAGGCGAAGGTGACGCGCGGCGGCTCCTACCTCTGCCACGCCTCCTACTGCAACCGCTATCGTGTCGCCGCGCGCAGCGCCAACACGCCGGACAGCGCCACCGGCAACACCGGCTTCCGCCTCGCCGCCGACCTCACCGGGTAGGGGCGGCGCGCGGACCACGCGGGGTTGCTACGAGCGATGGTCGCTGGCGAGGGCCACCCGCGACACTGAGGTTAGCCCGCTGACGCGGACAGGTTAACGCTAAGCGGCTTGATCCTGCAACAACAACAAATGCTGCTCCTCGTGGGCGACGGGCGCCCGGTAGGCGAGCGCCGAGTGGAGACGCTGGCGGTTGTACCAGACCTCGAGCCACTCGAAGATCGCCGAGCGTGCCGCCGCCCGTGTCGCCCACGCCTGTGTGTCGACGAGTTCGGCCTTCAGGGTGGCGAAGAAGCTCTCGGCCATGGTATTGTCGAGGCACTCGCCCGCCCGGCTCATCGAGCTGACGACGCCGCGCGCGGCGAGGGCATCTTGATACACCCTCGCCGTGTACTGGCCGCCCCGGTCGGTGTGGTGGACAAGGCCGGGCGGCGGGCGGCGGGCATGGAGGGCCATCGCGAGCGCATCGAGCGCCAGCTCGGCGCGCAAGTGGTCGGCCATCGCCCACCCGATGACCCGACGCGAATATACGTCGAGCAGCACGGCGAGGTAGAGCCAGCCTTCCCGTGTCGGCACGAAGGTGATGTCCCCGATCCAGAGGCGATCTGGCGCCGGG
>JAABUM010002869.1_pt1 | contig 22208 bp, 26 predicted proteins | sample 5559161 | NCBI WGS metagenome assembly JAABUM01 (sample SAMN10711868, study PRJNA513369) | rock metagenome | isolation source: Antarctica rocks | place: Antarctica: Victoria Land, Siegfried Peak nord
GGGCACACAACAGCGTCATCATGCGGTAGACTACTTCTGGCATCGGGAGGCTCCTTCAGGTGATATGGTCTCAGCACCCCTATCCTACCAAAGCCCTCCCTTTGCCCCTCGTTAGCGAAAACTAGAGATAAAGGGTGAGAGCCCAGACTGGATACATACAAATGGTGGTACTTTGCCGGAGGAATACATCGAGATCACCGGCCTCAACCCCGGTATTCCAGTAGGAAAGAGGCAGTTCACTGCCCGGAGGCCTGACATAACCTTCCAGTTACCGGATGGATCGGTCTATCGAGAGAACGTGGGACGGACCAATGCCAAAGGCTTGCCGGTGAATCGAGAGATCTTGGAGTTGATGGACTTGGCTCGCCAAACGGGTGAACCGCTGTATTGGACCGCATATGACAGAACGATCCCTGACGGCAGCGATGTTCAGTACTTTATGCTCCCATAGTAATCGGGTAAGACATTAGGATAGCTACAGAAGGGGCGCCACAATGCCGTCCGGCATGCTCTTATGCTTCATAACTCCTGATGAATTGAAGTCGCGGGTTGATCAGGCCCGCCTTTAGGAGAACTTGTATCTCGTCCTCGCGCATTTCAAGGCTCAATCGCCGGTCAAGATTGTCGCGCCGCAACAGAAGGAATGGGAGTCAAACCCTTTTCCCAACGCCATGTTCCTTAGCCCATCTAAACCGGATGTCGATAGCCTATCGTTTAATGATTTAGGCCCTCTGTCCTACGAATGGGGATGGATCTATATCCTACCGGGGCTGATTGACGACAAAAACAACAACTTGTATCTCACGAGTGTCACGTTCAAGTCCGCCGACGAAAACGCGCAGCACCTATTCCAACGTGTCAAGAAGATAGTCAAGAAGGGATTACGGTTTGGGGTGCGCGTAACAAGCCCTAATGACGATGGCGGTCGTATTTCAAGGGAATATGAATACTCCTCAGAGGCTGAACGCTTATATAAGGAGGACGGCATACACTGGCGGCAACGCGGCGTAGGCAACTCCCGGTTCGCGCCTGCTGCCTCGCCGGGAGTATCGGCATAGTAGAGCCAGCACGAATCCGATCCAGGGCGTCGTCCTCACAAGCCCACAGCCGATCATCCGTGGCGCAGCAGGTCGTTAGGGGGTCCTCGCTATGCTTAATGCGAAAAAGCGGCGCGCAACTACCCGCGCTATCGCTTCGACAAGGTCGTTTCCATCGTTCCGCGCGCCGACATGAGCGACGATTAGCCTGCTAGCGCCGCGCGGCGATAATCGTCTGAGACAGGGGCTCGCCTTTGACAGCGATAAGCCGTCGCACCCGCCGGGAGACATCGGCTCAGATGAAGGTGGTTCCGTCATCAGCCCCTCGGCCAGTAAGAGCTTTTTGAATGCGTCTTCAGGATTGGACGCGGAGAGCCGCGGACGGATCTCGACCGGCATCCCCTCGGCCAGTTGCACGTCGGTATCCAACACGACCCGATTATTCTTGATGACGCCATAGTACACGGCCATACGCATCCCTCTACTCACACACCCTGTCCTGTCAGAGCGTCTTCGTCCACGCGTAGTTGCGATCAATGACGCTAAACCCGACAGACTCGTAGAGCTGGGTCGCCGCAACCGCGCCTGGGTCCCCATCACTCGTGAGATAGGCAGTGCGCGCGTTGAGCATCCGCAGCCGGCGCATCCCTTCGTGCAGAAGTGCTGTGGCGAGGCCGAGACGGCGATGAGCCGAGTGCGTCCCGACCGGCTCGAATACGCCGATCTTGTTGACGGCGTCGAACCAGACGATGCAGAACGCAGCAAAGGCGCCGTTGGGCTCTACGACGACCAGGTCCAGATCCGAGCGATATGTCGGCGACTGCATGATGGCACGCTGTTTCGCTGCGGTCATGTGAGAGGGAGCAAACGCATCCCGATGCACCGCCACCCGTTCTTCCACGTCACCCTCGCCACGCACCGAGCGTATCCTATATCCTGCTGGCAGCACGGCGGCTGACACAGGCTCATCCAACCGCTGGCCCCTGTGGCACAAATTGGTCTCCGTGCGCTTGTAGCCACGCCGCCGCAAGACTACGTGTCGCTCGTCATCGTGGGTATAGGCCCAGGCGGTGAGGGTCGTCGGCTGACCCGTATCCGCTTGTCGATTGCCGTGCTTATGCTCGGCCTGCGCCAACATCTCATCTTCGATCACGCGGTACCGTGGATGCACGATCAGATCGACCTCACCTCGATTATTGAGCCAGGTGAAACCGGCCAGGATACCACGCTCATCGAACCATAGGCGGACGGGCGGCCTGGCCGGATCATCGAGCTTGTACCGCCACCAGTCCAGATCGCCGACCGTGCAGTACAGGGGTGAGCCGCTTTCGGCGCAGAGAGTAAAGAGTAGTGCCCGCATATGGGCGTAATCGTCCTCGCCGGAATAGGGGTGAGAGGTGATGGTCATAGCGAAGATCTCCCTTTCCTTATCATGATCATGTCACATGCCTCAAGATCATTAGACTGCTGGTGAGAGACTTCGGGTCAAGTATCGCGGTGGAACAGATATAAGGGGGCATCAATGTTACAGTTCCTGTCAATACGACCGCTCCTGGGGCTGCCAGCGCGTGATATGCACGGGGAGCGGCTCGATGCGCGGGAGTCCAGCGGGGTTCTGGTAGGCCATGCTGTGGGCCAGGAAGCGCTCGTCGTCGCGCTTGGGGAAGTCGCGGCGCGTGTGCGCCCCGCGCGACTCCTCGCGCCACAGCGCGGCGGTGCAAATCGCCTCAGCCGCGTCGAGCATAAAGCCGAGCTCGAGCGCGGCGAAAAGCTCTGTGTTGAAGACGCGGCTGCGGTCATCGAGCCGTACATCCTTGTAGCGCCGCCGCAATGTCTCTATAGTGTCGCGGGTTTGGGTCAACCCCTCACCCGTACGATACACACCGACACCGTCTTCCATGGCGTGTTGCATCTCATCGCGGATCGTGGCGATGCGCTCGCCGGTCCCATGCGCGCGCAGGTAGGTCTCCTCGATGCGCGCCTCTTCCTCGGCCGCGAGCGCGCCGGCGGGGTTGGCGCCTACGGGCGCGGCCTGTAGCGCGTAGCGGGCGGCGTGTTCGCCGGCATGGCGGCCGAACACGAGGCATTCGGTGAGCGAGTTGGAGCCGAGCCGGTTGGCGCCGTTGAGGCCCTCGTTGGCGCACTCGCCGGCGGCATAGAGGCCGGGCAGCGTGCTCTGGCCGTGCGTGCCGGTGTGGATGCCGCCCATGCTGTAGTGGATGACGGGGCGCACCGGGATGGGCTCGTAAACGGGGTCGATGCCGGCGTAGTTGCGGGCCAACTCACGCACGAAGGGCAGCTTGCGGTCGATCAACTCTTCGCCGAGGTGACGCAAGTCGAGGTTGACATAAGTCCCATCGCGTCCCTCGAGACCGCGCCCGGCCTCGAACTCGCTGATGATGGCCCGCGAGAGCACGTCGCGCGGACCAAGCTCGAGCCGATCCGGCGCGTAACGCTCCAGGAAGCGCTCACCGTCCTTGTTGTACAGGCGGCCGCCCTCGCCACGCGAGGCCTCGGTGATCAGGATGCCGGTCCCCGGCAGACCCGTGGGGTGGTACTGCACGTACTCCATGTCCGCGAGGGCCGCGCCCACGCGGTAGGCCAGGGCCATGCCGTCGCCGGTGCAGATCATCGCGTTGGTGGTGAAGGGGAAGATGCGCCCGGCGCCGCCCGTGGCCATGATGACGGCCTTGGCGGTCAGCGCGCGCATGGTTCCAGTGTAGGCGTCGATGGTGGTGAGTCCGACGCAGCGGCCATTGTCTACCAGCAACGAGGTAACGAACTGCTCGTCGTAGCGCACGATGCCCGTGTACTTGAGCGAGGTCTGAAACAGCGTGTGCAGCATGTGGAAGCCGGTCTTGTCGGCCGCGAAGAGGGTGCGCGGCTTGGACATGCCGCCGAAGGGCCGTGACGCTACGGTCCCATCCGGCTCGCGGCTCCACGGGCAGCCCCAGTGCTCCATCTGAATGAGTTCGCGGGGCGCCTCCTCCACGAAGGTCTCCACGGCATCTTGGTCGGCCAGGTAGTCCGCGCCTTTGACCGTGTCGAAGGCGTGGCTCTCCAACGTGTCGCCGGGGCGCAAGACGGCGGCGGCGCCGCCCTCGGCCGAGACGGTGTGGCTGCGCATGGGGTAGACCTTGGAGACCAGGGCCACGCGCAGGCGGTCACTCGTTTCCACCGCGGCGATGGCGGCGCGCAGGCCGGCGGCGCCGCCGCCCACGATCACGATGTCGTGTTCGATGATGTCCATAACTCTCCTCTCCTCCTCCCGTCCTCCTGATGCTATCATTCTAGACCCACGCGGCTTGGACGGCAACAAGGCTATCTCAGCCGTAGGTTCGCGGGTTTCCGGTACGTGACAGGGTCTATCGCAAAGGTATATAGTTAGGATGACAGGCCTGCTAGAGAGGGGGGACGCCAATGACCGCCGAACCCACCATCACCTTGACGGTGGCGCGCTACCAGCCGGACTCCGACGCGGAGCCGCGCTGGCAATCCTATACCATTCCCTATCGTGAGGACATGGTCGTCCTCGACGCGCTGAACTACATCAAGAACTACGTCGATGGCTCGCTGTCCTACCGCTGGTCGTGCCGCATGGGCATCTGCGGCAGCTGCGGCATGACCGTCAACGGCGTGCCGACGTTGACCTGCGCCTCTTTCGTGCGCGATTTCTACCCGCATGAGGTGGTCGTGGAGCCGCTGGCCAGCTTCCCGGTTATCCGCGATCTGGTCATCGACATGAGCGACTTCATGCACAAGCTGAGCGCCGTCAAGCCATGGATTATCCGTGAGCGCGAGAAGCCGCTCTCCGAGGGGGCATATCTCCAGACGCCGGCGCAACTCGACGAGTATGACCAGTATAGCGCCTGCATCAATTGTATGCTGTGCTACGCGGCCTGCCCCGTGTATGCGATGGACCAGGAGTTCCTGGGGCCAGCGGCGATCGCGCTGGGCCGCCGCTACAATCTCGACTCACGCGACCAGGGCCGTATCGAGCGCCTGCAGGTGCTTGCCAACAATCAGGGCGTGTGGGACTGCACGTTCGTGGGTGAGTGCTCCGTCGTCTGTCCCAAGAACGTCGATCCGGCCAAGGCGATCCAGCAGACCAAGTTCGACACGACGGTCGAGTGGTACAAAAACCTTTTGTTGCCGTGGACACGACGATGAGCGCGACGATGAACAACTCTCATACATCTCCGTCCAGCCCGGTGCGCGACCTGTCCGTGGTGAACGGCCGCTATCACCGCGCGGACCGGCCGGCGCTGCCGCGCGCATGGTGGGCGGGTCAGCGACACTACACGGTCTACATGCTGCGCGAACTCTCTAGCGTCTTCGTCGCCCTGTGGGCGCTACGGTTGCTGGTGCGGTTCAACCGGCTGCGGCAGGGCCAAGGGGCCTATGAGCGCTTCGTGGCCGCGGAGCGCCGGCCCGGCTGGGTCATGTTCAACCTGGCTACGTTCCTCTTCGCGCTGCTGCACTCGGTCACGTTCCTGCAAGCCGCGGGGATGGGGCCACGCGTGCGCGTCAAGGGGCGTAAGGTAGACGCCGCGACGATCACAACGGGCGCCTTTGTGGGCTGGGGCGTCGCATCGCTGGGTATCCTGCTTGCCCTGCTGCTGGGCGGCGGCGCCGATGCGGATAGCATGGAGGAATAAGAATATGGCACGGCATACGACCGAGGGCGCCGACAAGATCGAGCCGCTGTGGTGGGGGCTCTTTGCCGCGGGCGGCGGAGTCTCCGCGATGCTGGCTCCCGCGCACATTCTGCTGCAAAATCTACTGGGAGTGGCAGGACTGCCGATGGCGACGGGGCGCTACGAGCGCACCGTCAGACTGGCGTCGAATCCGCTGGTGCGCGCCTATCTGTTCACGTTGACGGTGCTGCCGCTCTTTCACTGGGCGCACCGCTTCCGCTACTACCTGATGGATTTTGGGGTGACGGGCGCACGCCGTCCCATCGCCGTGCTGTGTTACGGTAGCGCCATCGTTGGCGCCCTCGGGGCCGCACGGACGCTAGGACGGCGTCCACGGCCTGGAGCGTGAGCAGCCCCAGGACTTCCGCGCGCTACGAATTATCCTGAGGATCGCGGGCGTCTCGCCCGCGATCCCAGGAAACAGCGCTTCGCCCACAATACCGCGTGCGTCTCGATGAGCGATACTGGCTGATTTAGCGGCGTGGTCGCGCGTGCCGGTCAGTGGCATTGGCGAGGGCGCTACTGTCCGGTCCGGCGCCAGGATCGTTTGGGTGGCCGCGCGCCGCGTCGATGTGGATTTGCTCTGGCGACGGCATACGATCGTGCCCGCCTTCATACGCGGTGTTCTCTCCGCGCAGGCCGCCTTCGTCGGGGCCTGAAAAGGAACCCTCATTTTGCCACGTCATCGACATCCTCCTTGTCCGCTCTGCTCGTCGCTCACCAATTTTGGGGCTGGCGACAGGTTCGCGTGATATGCGGTATGCGCCGACACACGCGCTTGCACGATTGCCGCATTGATGACAGCGTAGTCTAAATGACGGCGCTTGGCAAGCCAGGGGTAGGCGTGTCGCGCGTACGTGCCCCACGATGGTGATGGTGAGCAGCGTGGGCCTGGCCCTAAAGGACCATGGCAGGGCACGGACCTTAAAAGGGCTGCGCGCCGGCGACGCGGGTGGTCTGGCCGCACACCGGCCGGCCCTGCTGACCCTTCAGGGTCCATGCCCTGCCATGGTCCTTTAGGGCCAGGCCACATCTCACCATCGTGGCGCGCACCCGCTAGGCTGTCCCTTTGCGCCCTACATAGAGCAGATGGTTGCACAGCCCAAGTATGCTCGGGTCGTTCGCCGTTTGGATGGCGAGGTCGAGCGCGGCCCGGTAGCCCGGCGGGTCGTCGCACGCCAGCGTGGTGAGCGTCTCCTCCAGCCCCGCCAGGATGCCCTGCGAACCGAGCAGCGCGACGTGCGCGAAGCCGAGGCGCGCGAAGAAAGGCGCGACCTCTTCCACGCGTACGCCGTACACGTTGGTGAAGCGTCCCGGCATGTCGTTCTCGAACACGCCGTCATCGAGCAGTTGTCGCACGAACACGGGCTGTGCCAGGCGGTGCCGCTCGTCGGGGAGGGACAGCGTGCGCCGCAGCAGGGTGTAGCGCGACGAAGGCCAGGCCGCCGGGCTTCAGCACGCGCGCCAACTCGGCGGCGGCGCGTTCGCGGTCGGCCGGGTCAGGCAGGTGATAGAACGGACCCAGCGACAGCGCCGCGTCGAACGAGTCGTCGGGCCAGCGCGTCAGGTCGCGCGCGTCGGCCTCGATGATATCTTCGACCAGCGCGCCCACGCCGGCCTGGGCATCCGGTCACGCGCGATATCCAGCAGGTCCGGCGAGAGATCGGCCAGCGTGACGTGATGGCCGTGCGCGGCCAGCCAGATCGCGTAGCGCCCCGGCCCGCCGCCGATGTCGAGCACACGCGCTCCCGGCGGCAGGCACGCGGCGATGGCGTCGGTGTTGACAGCCCACTCTACCGCGCCGGGCTGTGTCGTGAGCCGCGCCCACTCGTCGTGCCCACCGCCGCCCGCGTAGTAGGCGCGTAGGCCGTCACTGTCAAACTGGGTGTCGTTCACGATCCGGCTCCCTTAGTCTCGGTAACTTTCTCGTGCTTGGGATGATACACGACGCCGACCGCCTGAAGCCACGGCGGTTCCCCCGACGGGTTTGTGTCGATCCGCATTCCTACTTTCTCCATGACTCGGATAGACGCCATGTTGTCGTGGGTCGTCGTGGCAACGATGCGGCGCAAGCCCAGCCGCGTAAAGGCGTCGTTGATCAGCGCTTTGGCGGCTTCGGTCGCGTAGCCCAGTCGCTGCTGGGTTGGAGAGACGGCCCAATACAGGCCAAACTCGGTCGTACTGAACCCGGCGCTATCCCCATCGTCCGTCGCGCGTAAAGAGGGCAACCACCCGAACTGGTCCAGGCAGGGTACGTACCCGCACGAGCCGATCACCTGTCCCGTGTCCTTGAGAACGATGGCGCGCTCCCCGTACGGCGGTTGGTAGAGCGCGGCGTATTGTTCGTAGCCCAGGATCGTCCAGCGCAGCCAGCGTTCGCGGGCGTCGCGCGATTGCGTCCCCGCGGTCCCGACCTCCGCGTCGGCCAATTCGACATCAAGGATGTGGTGGATGGTGGCAAGGTCATCCGGCGTGAAGGGCCTGATCAGCAGACGCGTGGTTTCGATAGGCGGCATGCGCATGGATTCTCCCTACACCCTTCAGATAGTGTCCGTCAGACGAACAGAACGCTGTCGCCATACATGGCGACAGCCTCGTCATGCGTGATGAGGCGCATCGGCTCGAATCGCGCCTGCGCGACTAAGGCGCGGTCGAAGGGGTCGCGGTGGTGGTCGGACAGGCGCGCTACTTCGGCGGCGTGATCGAGCGTGAATGGTAGCGGAGTGAAACCGCTCGCCAGCGCCGCCGTGCGAACCTCGTTGACGTCGGCTGGCAGCTTGCCGAGATGCGCTTTGATCGCGACCTCCCACAAGCTTATAGCGCTGATAGATACCTCGTTGGCCGGATCGGTGATCAGGGCATCGGCCTGCGCGGGCAAGGCTGGATCGTTGGTCAGCCACCACAAGAGGATGTGCGTGTCCAGGAGCAGGCGCATCACGCACGGCCCTCGAACAGGTCGAGGATATCCTCCGGGAGTGGCGCGTCGAAATCGTCGGGTACCTTGAACTTTCCCTCGAGCAGCCCCCGCCGCCGGGGCGCACGGGCGCCATCAACCGCGACTAGACGCGCGACCGGTTTGCCCGCCTTAGCGATGACGATTTCATCCCCGCGCGCGGCGTCCTCCACGAGCCGCGAGAGGTGGGTTTTAGCTTCGTGGATGTTGACCTGACGCATGCGCCCTCCCATTAGTAGACTAGACGTAGTTTAGCATGCTGCCGCGCATGGTCACTCTCCGATGACGCCGTCGAGCAGTTCGCGTGTCGCGTCGGCGTGTCCGGCATGGCGCGCCGTTTCGTTGATCAAGTGGATGAGCACCCAGCGCAGGTCGGTCTGTTCGCCCCACCGACAGGGCTCGGTCAGTGACAGCATCGCTCTGATGGCGGCGTCCGTCGCCGTCGCCCGCTTTCGATAGGCGGCCAGGGCGGTCGCCACGGTCAGTTCACGCCCCGGCCTGAACTCCTCCTCGCTCCGGCTGACCTCCTGGCCGCGCATCCCGCCCTCGATCCATCGCCACTCGACGTGGGTGAGGTGGTTGACGATGCCGAGCAGGGAGAGCAGGGCGCCGTCGGGTGTCCACCGCGCGTCCTCGTCGCTCAATCCCTCGACCTTGCGTATGACCGCTCCTCGCAGGTAGCGTAGCCACCGCAAGAACAACTCCCGCTCGTCTGGCGTCCCACCGGGGAAGCCGTCCTCAAGGGGAGGCGCTGATCCCCGCATTTTTGCCCTCCTCTCGACGGCCCTGTCCGACTACCCTATACGCGTCCATACGCCCCTACGCCCTGATCTGTGCGCCCATATTTTAATCGGACACAGCTGCATAGCCATACGTCCCTATGCGCCGGCAAGCGCTGGGTCAAGCCCACGCAGGATGGCGTACTCCAGGCTGTCGGAGAGCGCGAGCCAGCTGGCCTCGACGATGTTGGTTGAGCTGCCCACCGTCGTCCACGACTCGTGCCCGTCGCCCGACTCGATGGTGACGCGCGTCGTGGCCGAGGTGCCGGCCGAGCCGTCGACGATGCGTACTTTGTAGTCGAGCAGGTGGACGTCGCGCAGCGCCGGGTAGAAGCCAGCCAGGACCTTGCGCACGGCGTCGTCGAGCGCGTTGACCGGGCCGTTGCCCTCGCCGGCCGTGTGGATGACCTCGTCGCCGACGCGCACCTTGACCGTGGCTTCGGACACGAGCGCCGCGCTGCCGCGCCGCTCGACCAGCGCGATGAAGTCGATTAGTTCGAACGGCGGCTGGTAGCCCTTTTCCATGCGCTTGATCAGGAGGTGGAACGAGCCGTCGGCCCCCTCGAACTGATAGCCGTCGTTCTCCATCGCTTTGATGCGCTGCACCAGCGTGCGCGCGTCCTGTTCGGTCACAACGGCGCCGCCCACGCGGGAGGCGATGGCTTCCTCGACTTTGGAGAGCACGTTGCCGCGCCCCGAGAGTTCGGAGATGAGCACGCGCTGATGGTTGCCCACGACGGCGGGCTCGATGTGCTGGTACGAGGACGCGACCTTACGCATGGCGCTGACGTGGATGCCCCCCTTGTGGGCGAAAGCGGAGCGGCCCACGTAGGGCGCGGCGTTGTGTAGCGCCACGTTGGCCGTCTCGCCGACGAAGTGCGCTAGTTCGGTCAGCGCGCCCAATTGCTCTGGCGGCAACACGTCGTAGCCCATCTTGAGTTGTAGGTTGGGGATGATGGAGCAGAGGTTGGCGTTGCCGCAGCGCTCGCCGTAGCCGTTGATGGTGCCCTGCACTTGTGTGGCGCCGTGGCGCACCCCCGCCAGCGTGTTGGCGACGGCCAGTTCGCTGTCGTTGTGCGTGTGGATGCCGAGTTGTACCGCCGGCCCCAGCGCTTCGCGTGTCTGGTCGACGATGGCCGCGAGTTCCTCGGGCAACGTCCCGCCGTTGGTGTCGCACAGGATGACGCACGCGGCCCCGGCGTCACGGGCGGCGCGCACGGTGTCCAGAGTGTAGTCGGGATCGGCCTTGAAGCCGTCGAAGTAGTGCTCGGCGTCGTAGAGCACGTCGCGCCCCTGCTCGCGTAAGTAGGAGATTGACTCGGCGATCATCGCTAGGTTCTCGTCACGCGTCGTTTCGAGCACTTCCGCGACGTGCAGTGTCCAACTCTTGCCGACCAGGGTCACGCAGGCGGTCTCAGCGTCGAGCAACGCCTGAATGTTGGGGTCGTCCGCGACGGGGGCGTGGGGGCGGCGCGTCGAGCCGAAGGCCGTGATCGTGGCGTGCCGCCAGGTCTCGGCGCGGGCCTGACGGAAGAAGGCGGCGTCCTTGGGGTTCGAGCCGGGCCAGCCGCCCTCGATGTAGTCCACGCCCAGCGCGTCGAGCCGGTGGGCGATCTTGATCTTATCGGCGGCCGAGAGCGAGATGCCCTCGCCCTGCGTGCCGTCGCGTAGTGTCGTGTCGTAGATGGCGATGCGGGTCATGGGAGCCTCCACAGTAGTCAGTAGTAGTCAGTAGTAGTCAGTAATCAGAAAAGCGTTGGCAGCCAGGAGACCAAGCCGTCAGCGGTCGAATCTGACTACTAACTACTGTCTACTGACTACTCAAGGAGGCGGCCGCTAGCCGCGCGCGAATCGCGTCGCCCATAGCGCTCGTGCTAATTGGCTGCCTGTTGGTCGCTGACGGCTGACTGCTCATGAGATCGGCCGTGCGCAGGCCGGCGTCGAGCGCGCCGGCCACGGCTTTTTCGACGGCGGCGGCTTCACGTTCCAGGCCGAGCGAGTGGCGCAGCAGCAACGCGGCCGAGAGGATGGCGCCGAGCGGGTTGGCGACGCCGCGCCCCGCGATGTCGGGCGCGGTACCGTGGACCGGTTCGTAGAGCCCTCTCTTGCCGTCCGCGCCCAGGCTAGCCGAGGGCAGCAGGCCCAGTGAGCCCGTTAGCACGCTCGCTTCGTCGCTCAAGATATCCCCGAAGGTGTTCTCGGTGACGACCACGTCGAACGAGGCGGGGCTGGTCACCAGGCGCATCGCCGCTGAGTCGACCAGCAGGTGCTCAAGGCTTACGTCGGGGTAGTCGGCGGCCAGCCGCGTTGCCACGTCGCGCCACAAACGTGAGGTCGCCAAAACGTTGGCCTTATCCACGGACGTTAGCCGCTTGCGCCGTCCTTGCGCGGCAGTGAAGCCGACGCGCAGCACGCGCTCAATCTCACCCTCGCCATAGGCCATCGTGTCGACGGCCTGCCGCCCTTCAGGCGTCTCGGTGACGCCTTGTGGGCGCCCGTAGTAGAGGCCACCGGTAAGCTCGCGTACGATGAGCAGGTCGACGCCCTCTAATCGCTCCGGGCGCAGCGGTGAGGCGTCGCGCAGCGGCGCGTAGAGGCGCACGGGACGCAGGTTGGTGAAAAGCCCCAGGTCTTTGCGTAGACGGAAGAGCGCCTGCTCGGGGCGCACGGACGCGTGCGGGTCATCCCACTTGGGGCCGCCGACCGCGCCGAGCAGCACGGCGTCGGCGGCGGCGCAGCGGGCCATGGTTTCGTCGGAGATCGGCGCGCCCTCGGCGTCGATGGCGGCGCCGCCGGCCAGGCGCTCCTCGAAGGTGAAGTGGTGGCTGTACTGGTCGCCGACGGCGCGCAGGACCTTGACGGCCTCGGCCGTCACCTCGGGTCCGATGCCGTCACCAGGTAGGACGACGATGGAGTAGCTGTCAGCCATCAGCCGTCAGCTTTCAGCAGTGTGGTGGTCAAGCGTATTTCCTTCCGATGTATGCTGGCCTGGCCTTAAAAGGTCAGGCCGTTCATGGAGATCCCACGGCCGCTGCCTGTTGATAGGGCGTCGCCGGTCGCTGATCGCCGGCCGCGATCACACGGTTGAGCGCGTCGAGGTAGGCGCGCGCGCTGGCGACGACGATGTCATTGTTGGCGGCGCGGCCGATATAGGCGCGGGGGCCGGCTTCGACGCGCACATGCACCTCTCCGATGGCGTCGATCCCCGCCGTCACCGCCTGCACGGCGTACTCGGCCAGGCGCGGCGGCTCCAGCCGGTACGAGTCCGGCAGCGCCGGCCTGACGATGCTGTCGATCGCCTTGAAGGCGGCGTCGACCGGCCCCGTACCCGTGGCGGCGACGAGATGTAGGGTCCCCGCCGCGTCGAGCAGGCGCACCGCCGCGGTGGGAATGCCCGGCTCACCGCAGGTGACCTGCAGGCCGTCGAGGCGGAAGGCCTCCTCGACCGTGCGCACCTCGTCGGCCACGAGCGCCTCTAGGTCCAGGTCGCCCATCTCCTTCTTTTTGTCGGCCACCTCTTTGAAGCGCAGGAACACGCGGCCTAGGTCTTCCGGCGTCAGGTCGTAGCCGAGGTCGCGCAGACGGGCTTTGATGGCGTGGCGACCGGAGTGCTTGCCGAGCACCAGGCGGTTCTGTCCCAGGCCCACCGCGCGCGGGTCCATGATCTCGTAGGTGGAGCGCTCTTTGAGCACGCCGTCCTGGTGGATGCCCGACTCGTGGGCAAAGGCGTTGGAGCCGACCACTGCCTTGTTGGGCTGTACAAGCACGCCGGTGCGCGCGCTGACCAGGCGGCTGGTGCGGTGTATCTCGGCCGTCTCGATGCCGGTGGTGAAGCCGTAGGCGTCGCCGCGCGTACGCAGCGCCATCACGATCTCTTCGAGTGCGGCGTTGCCGGCGCGCTCGCCGATGCCGTTGATCGTACACTCGACCTGCCGCGCGCCATTGACAACGCCGGCGAGCGAGTTGGCGACCGCCATGCCCAGGTCGTCGTGGCAGTGCACCGAGATAACCGTCTTCTCGATGCCGCGCACATTCTCACGGATGGCACGGATGAGCGCGCCGTACTCCTCAGGCGTAGCGTAGCCGACCGTATCCGGTATATTCAGCGTTGTCGCGCCCTCGGCGACAGCCGCTTCGATGACCTCTAGTAGGTAGTCGCGGTCGGTGCGCGTGGCGTCCATCGGCGAGAACTCCACGTCTGAGGTGTGTGCGCGGGCTTGCGCCACGGCGGCGCGCGTCGCGTCGAGCGCGCCCTGACGCGTCGTACGGAACTGATATTGCAGGTGGATGTCGCTTGTTGACATAAAGACGTGAATGCGCGGCTTGGGCGCGACGCGCACGGCGTCCCAGCAGCGGTCGACGTCAGCGGGGACGGCGCGGGCCAGCCCGCAGATGACGGGGCCCTCGACCGTCTGAGCGATCTGCTGGACGGCGGCGAAGTCGTCGGGGGAGGCGACGGGGAAGCCGGCCTCGATAATGTCGACGCCGAGCCGGGCCAACTGGCGCGCGATCTCCAGCTTCTCGTCGCGGTTGAGCGTCGCGCCCGGCGACTGTTCGCCATCGCGCAGAGTCGTGTCGAAAATGCGTATGTAGTCCATTGGGCCTCCTCTTTAAGTGGCGAGTGACGAGTGGCGAGTGGCGAGTTGGTAAGTTGCCAGCGTATATCACCTTCGGTAAAAGTAATCGCGGCCGACAAACTGCTCGCCACTCGTCACTCGACACTCGACACTCGTTATTTCAGCCAGGTCATCATATCGCGTAGGTCGCGGCCGACACCCTCGATCTGGGTATCGTGCTGGCGGCGACGCATAGCGTCGAACGCGGGCCGGCCAGCCTGGTTCTCCAGAATCCAGGCTTTGGCGAACGTGCCGTCCTGGATGTCGGATAGGATCTGCTGCATGGCCTGCCGCGCCTGGGGTCCAATGACCTTGGGCCCCGACGTGTAGTCGCCGTACTCGGCGGTATCACTGATGGCGTAGCGCATGTACGAGAGCCCTCCCTTATAGAGGAGATCCACGATGAGCTTGAGCTCGTGCATGCACTCGAAGTAGGCGCTCTCGGGCTGATAGCCCGCCGCGACGAGCGTTTCGAAGCCGGCCTGGATGAGGGCGCTGACGCCGCCGCACAGCACGGCCTGCTCGCCGAAGAGATCGGTCTCGGTCTCCTCGCGGAAGGTCGTCGCCAGCACACCGGCGCGCAGGGCGCCGATGCCCTGGGCGTAAGCGAGCGCATTGTCGGTGGCCTCGCCCGAGGCGTCCTGCGCCACGGCGATGAGCGCGGGCACGCCGCCACCCTCTTCGTAGACCGAGCGCACCAGCTGGCCGGGACCCTTGGGCGCGATCATGCTGACGTCGATGAAGTCGGGCGGCTTGACCTGCCCAAAGTGGATCGAGAAGCCGTGCGCGAACATGAGGGTTTGGCCGGGACGCAGCGCCGGCGCGATTTGCTGCTTGAACAGGTCGCCGTGGATGTGGTCGGGCACGAGCACCATCGTGATGTCGGCCGCCTCGACAGCGGCTCCCACGGGGAGGACAGTCAGACCGTCTTCTTCGGCTTTGGCCCGTGACTTTGAGCCCTCGTGTAGGCCGACCACGACGGAGACGCCGCTGTCGTTGAGGTTGAGCGAGTGCGCGCGCCCCTGGCTGCCGTACCCCAGCACGGCCACGGTCTTCCCAGCCAGCCGCTGCGGATCGGCGTCGGATTCGTAGTAAAGTTGGGCCATGTATGCTCCTTCGTCGCTAAGCTGTCAGCAATCAGCGATCAGCCGTCAGCGTTTTAGTTGTGCGCTACCTCGGTAGGTGTGGCGGAATGAGTTGCCGCCGAACGAAGCTGATTGCTGATCGCTGACGGCTGATTGCTACTTGGTCATTGCGATAACGCCGGTGCGAACCATTTCCTTGATGCCATAGGTGCGGAGCACGCTGACCAGCGCGTCAATTTTGTCCTCGGGGCCGGTGGCCTCGATCAGGACGGCGTCGGGTGTGACGTGTACGACGGTGGCGTTGTAGACGCTGGCGAGTTGTAGCACCTCGGGGCGGTGGCCGGCGCTGGCGCTGACCTTGATCAACGCGAGTTCGTGCGCGACTACGCTCTCCTGCGTGACCTCGCTGACCTTGGTCACTTCGATCAGCTTGTAGAGCTGCTTCGTGACCTGCTCGACGGAGGTTCTGGCCCCGTCGACCACGACCGTCATGCGCGAGACGCCGGGTTGGTCGGTGTGGCCGACGGTCAGGCTCTCGATGTTGAACATACGCCGCCGGAACAGGCTGGTCACCCGGTTGAGCACGCCGGGTTGGTCCTGCACCTGCGCCACCAAGATGTGGTGTTGCGCGTTGGAGGGTATGGAGCGCGCTGTCATACCTGTACCAGCCTTCCTTCTTCGGATTCGATCATGTCGTTGACCGTCATGCCGGAGGGGATCATTGGGAACACGTTCTCCTCCTGCGTCACATGGAAGTCGATCAGCGCGGGACCATCGTGCGCGAGGGCCGCCGCGATCGCGCCAGCCACGTCGCCCGGCTGTTTGATCGTCCACGCCTTGATACCGTAGGCCTCGCCGAGCTTGACGTAGTCGGGGCTATAGATAGGGGTCGCCACGTAGTTCTTGTTGTAGAAGAAATCCTGCCATTGGCGCACCATGCCCAGGTGCCCGTTGTTGAGGATGCAGATCTTGACCTTGATGCCCTCCTGCACCAGTGTGGAGAGCTCGGGGATGCTCATCTGGAAACCGCCGTCGCCGCAGACCGTCCACACGGCGGCGTCGGGGCAGGCCATCTTAGCGCCCATGGCCGAGGGCAGGCCGAAGCCCATCGCGCCGAGTCCGCCTGAGCTGATCCAGCCATTGCGCTCGTCGCGGTTGTAGAACTGCGCCGCCCACATCTGATGCTGCCCCACGTCGGTGGTGACGATCAGGGGGGCGGGCGACTGCTTGTAGATCTCCTCGACGGGGTGAGCCGGCGAGATGCTGGGGCGGCTGAGGTAGTAGGACTCGCTCACGCCCTCGCCGGTGCGCCAGCTCTCGATGCGCGCGATCCAGTCCTGGTGTTCAGCCGGCTGGACGTGCTTGTTGAGTTCGGCCAGCACCTGGCGCGCGTCGCCCACGATCGGCACGTCCGCTGGCACGTTCTTGCCGATCTCGGCGGGGTCGATGTCGATGTGGATGACCTTGGCGTTGGGCGCGAAGTGGCTCAACTTGCCGGTCACACGGTCGTCGAAGCGCATGCCGAGGCCGACGAGCACGTCGCACTCATCGACGGCCTTGTTGGCGTGGACCCAGCCATGCATACCGAGGAACCCATAGTTGAGCGGGTGGCTCTGCGGTAGCGCGCCGATGCCGAGCAGCGTGTTGACGAGCGGGATGTGCGTGGTCTCCACGAACTGGCGCAACTCGTCGTAGGCGCCCGAGGCGACCACGCCGTGGCCGGCCACGATCAGCGGCTTCTTGGCCGCGGCCAGCAGGGCGGCCGCTTCCTTGATCTGGCGCACGTTGCCGCCGAAGGTCGGCTTGTAGCCGGGCAGGTCAACCGTTTCGGGATACACGAACGTCGTGACGTTTTGCAAGACATCCTTGGGGACATCCACGAGCACAGGACCAGGCCGGCCGCTGCGCGCGATGTGGAACGCTTCTTTGATAGTACGCGCAAGGTCGGCCACGTCGCGCACGAGATAGTTGTGCTTGGTGATGGGCTGGGTGATCCCGGTTGTGTCGGTCTCCTGGAAAGCGTCGGTCCCGATCACCGCGGTCGACACCTGCCCGGTGATCGCCACGACCGGGACCGAGTCCATGTAGGCCGAGGCAAGGCCCGTCACGAGATTGGTCGCGCCGGGGCCGGAGGTGGCAAGGCAGACGCCAACGGTGTTGCGCGCACGGGCGTAGCCGTCGGCGGCGTGCGCGGCGTTCTGTTCGTGGCGCACGAGGACGTGGCGGATCGGGAACTCGGGCAGTACGTCGTAGAGCGGAATCGTGACGCCGCCCGGCAGCCCGAAAATCGTCTCCACGCCCTCGCGTACGAGGCTTGCGCATAGGATACGCGCCCCATTCATCGTTTCCACAGCCTCTTCCTCCTTTTGCATCGCTCCTACCTCTTACCGTCCCTCACTACCTCTCAAAAACAGAAAAATCCCCTTGCCCACGAACGGGCAAAGGGACGAGATTGGCCGTGACCGTCATATACCTTGGTGATGCGCGCATACATGCGCGCCGATTTAGGTACGTACGATTACAAACAAAAAAGCCCCTCATCCCCAAGGGACGAGAGACCTCTCGCGGTGCCACCCTTTTTGGCCGGTCTGCTTGTCCGGCCCACTCTGCGCGCTAACGGTGCGTCCCGGCTCTCCTAACCATCCAGGCGTATATCGCGACGTGCTATACAGCCTGTTTGCTCAGAGAACGGCTCCGAGGTGAGTTCGGCGGCGGATTCTACCGGGATTCCAGCATCCCCGGCTCTCTCGCAGCATCCGCGCTGCCTACTACTTCTCGTCACAGCCAGTCCACTCATACGGCCACACGGCGAACCATGACAGCACGTTTTGATGGACACCCTCATTGTAGCCCGCCACGATGTCGCGCGCCTAGTGGATAGGGTAGACGTAAGTCATAGCCGGTGTGATGGGTATAGTATCTATCCGTCCGCTTGTTGTGAGGGTATTGTGAGGGTTTTGTCCGTGGTGTACGGCCCCCTCGCGCCGCATAATAGGAGACATGACGGGCTGATGAGACGCCCGCTAACACGAAACAGGCAGAGGAGACAATCGCACATGAACCGGAACACTGGATACCAACGCGCCGACGATCAGACAATGGACGCGAATATCACCCAGCGATCGGCCTATCACATAGGGCGGCGCGCGCGCCTGTTTGGCGCGGCGCTCGCGACAGCCTCGCTCGTGGCTATCCCTGCGTTGGGACAGGCCCATGCCGCCTCGCCACTTGGCGCGACCGCGACGTTGCGCTCCGACACGTCGACTCGTTCAGCCGCGTCGCTAGCCATCGAGTCGGGCGCCGTGACGCAGACATCGCTCATCACCGCGACGCTCGCCTCGACGGTCCCGTCCATCGGTGATGTGAATCCGTACGGTGTCGCCGTGATCCCGCGCAGCATGGGCAAACTCTCTGCCGGCAGCGTGCTCGTGAGCAACTTCAACAGCAAGGACCACGCCGGGATGGGCACGACGATCGTACAGATCAACCCCTCGGCCAAGACCCAGAGCGTCTTCGCGCAACTCGACCCACGGCAGTTGACCGGCTGCCCTGGCGTCGGCCAGGGCAGTGGCGTCGGCCTGACCACCGCGCTCACCGTACTGCGCCGCGGCTACGTCGTCGTCGGCAGCCTGCCAACGAGCGATGGCTCCCCGGTGACAGCCAAAGCCGGGTGCTTGATCGTGCTCGACACCAACGGCCACGTCGTACGGACGATCTCCACGCCCGACATCAATGGTCCGTGGGATATGACCGCGTACGATCAGGGCGCCCAGGCCACGCTGTTTGTCACCAACGTGCTCAATGGGACCGTCGCCGCCTACGATAAGACGGCCAAGGCGGGTAAAGTGGTCAACCGGGGCACGGTCGTGCGGCTCACCATCAGCCTCCCGCAGCCGGGCCAGGGGACGCCGCATGTGCTCTCGGACATGACCATCGCCTCCGGCTTCGCTGAGCAAGCCGACCCCAACGCGCTGGTGCTCGGGCCAACCGGCGTGGGACTTGGCAAGGACGGCACGTTGTACGTCGCCGACACAGTGGAGAATCGCATCGCGGCGATCCCCAACGCGCTGACGCGCATGACGGACGCCTATACGGGGCGCGATCTGACGGCGGGCGGGGACCTCAACGCGCCGCTGGGGCTGACGATGACCCCGAACGGTGACATCCTGACGGCCAACGGCGGCGACGGCAAGCTGGTGCGGACCACGCCTGACGGCAGCCAGGTGAAGTCCGTGCTCGTGGACGGCATCGGTAAGCCCGCCGGCGCGGGCAACCTCTTCAGCCTGGCCATCAGCAACGGCGGCCACACCGTCTACTTCGGCAACGACGGCGCCAACAGCCTGAACCGCGTCGCCCTGTCGCAAACGGCCCCATAATAACATAATAAAGCCGTCGCGCGCAATGGTTTCACAGAGGCGGGTGCGCGCCACATTTTCGCGCTAGGCGCAGCGAGGGCGGCTCACTGATCCCCGGCGCCAGGGATGATCGGCCGCTGGCTTGTGCGGACGGTGCGTGCAGCCCCCGGACGCAGCCGACGCGCGACGTGACGGGACCCGGACGGCGGGCGGGGTCGTCACGCGCGCTGACACGGGCGGCGTCTCTGGCTGGCTCGCTTGGGCTTGCGCTTGGGCCACCTGTACACGGGTAGCCCGCCGGTCGGCGCTGGCCACGCGGGCCGCGTGCCGCTGCTGGGTCGTAATATGGGGCCACGCTTCGGCCCAGCAGTCGCCGTAGGCCACCGTGCGTAGCGCCACCAGCGGGTTCACATGCGCGCGTTCCCCATGCATCCCCGCCCCCTTCAGGCGCGCCTCGACGAGTAGCTTGTGCGCGCTCTCCACGCTCCCGCTGCCGATGGGATAGTCCGCCGCGCGGAACGCCGCGTACTGGAGCTGTGCCGCCCGCGGCTCCAGATAGGTCAGGCTGTCCTGCACCACGCCCAGCGCTCGCTGGGCCATCTCCTGCCCCCGCACGCCCGTCAGCGGGACGGCCGCCGTCCCCTCCCCCGGCGCCATCGTCCACACCAGAGGCGCCCCGTCGCCCTCCGCCACGGCCGCGAGGTCCGTCCGTAGACGTCGTAGGTCGGCCAGCACCAGGGCGGGGCCGTCCTCCTCCTCCAGGAGCACGCGGCGCTGCCGCGCCAGCCACGCCCGCCCCGCCGCCGTGTCCGCTCCGTAGACGGCCGTCGCCACGCGCGCCGCGTCGCCCAACGCGTGCGGCCAGTCCAGGATACGCACCGCGTCCGGGCGGTGCCAGCCGACGAACTCCTGAATCCAGGGCGCCCCGTCGACGACCGCACAGACCACCCCCGCCGTCGCCGTGCCCCGCCGCTGCGTCTCCACCGTCGCCAGCCGCGCGAACGTGTCATGGTCGGTCAGACGGGAGAAGGACGAGAGATCCTGCGCGTGGACGGTACGCTCCCGGTCACGGTGCGTTTGCACCTCCCGCACCACCACCTCACCGAGCGCGAGCGTGCGCGCTTCGGCCCACACCCCGCCCACCAGCGGGACCATCGCCCCGTCCACGCTCAGGTACTGCACCGCCGGCCCCTCCGGTGGCGCCGGCAGCTCCCGCTCCAGCAGCGTGACCGCCGCCGTCTGCACCGTCACGTAGGCCGCCCCCGCCCGCTCGGTCAGCCGCCGCACCGTCGTCCCGCCCACCTGCACCCCCGTAAAGTGCGCCACCTCGCGCCCCGCCCGCACAAAACTCATCCACGTCGCCAGCCGCACCACGCGCTCGCGCACGAAGGGGGTCAGGTGGCCGGGTGGCAGCGCCAACTCCTCATCCAGGGGGGGAAAGGCCCGTCCCGCAGGCGGGACAGACCGCATAACTGCGCGTGAGCGTGATCTGCCGTTCGTACGTCGTCGTCAGTCGCCGTGTTTTGGCCCCCCGCGCCTCCACGCGCCCCCCGCACGCCGGACACGCCGGGCGCTCCTCCGGCGCCAGCGCCTGTACGTCGGCCTGCCGACTCGCCAGCGCCAGATCTTCCAGCATGCGGGCCCGCAGCAGCGCCAACCGCTCATCGAGCGTCCGTTCAATCTCCTGGAATGTCGCTCGCGGATGCGCCGCCCGCCAGTCTGCTAGTCCACTAAACACATCCGCCGCCGTGACCGGCCACTGTTCCACGCCCTGCTCCACGCCCATCGCCATCCTCCCTGCCTCATCTTCTCTCTTGTTGCTTGCTAGTCTACTCCTTTTCCCGTCCGCGAAAATGTGGCGCGCACCCCTTAAAAGGTCTGCGGCTATTAATTCGCTCTATCTTTGCACTTTTTGTTTGGCTACCACATGCTGCGGTCTGGCGAGCGCTTCGACCACAATATAGGTAACGCGGAAGGCGTTCTACTTGACCATAATCGAAAAGTGCAAAGATAGTGAATTCGGCTATTCTGGGCTATACTTAAGCATTAAGCATTGTAGTACGCTTGAGCGAGGATGTGATGATGACTGTGCAATATAACGAGGCCCCCGACGCGGTGACGGGAGTGCGCCTGCCAACGGATCTGCGGGAAAGACTGGACGAATTGGCCCGCATCGTCGGCCGCGCACGCGAGGATTTAATCGTAGAAGCGCTGACTCATTATGTGGACAGCGGTATGGAGTACATAGCGAACATTGAGTTGGGCCGCCGTGATGTTGCCGCGGGGCGCACGGTGACGACGGACGATTTGAACGCGCGCCTGCGCGTAGGCGGATTCTTGGGCGGGCGGTGATGCCGGAGATTCGATGGAGCGTTCAGGCGGCTGACGACGTAGCCAGCATCGCGGAAGGCATGCTCGACGCGGTAGGGCTTGATGCGGCCGACCGCCTCATTGAGCGTATCGAGCGTGCGGCCGAAGTGCTAGCCGCCTTTCCGCTCATGGGTCGCCGTCTCGACACTAATGAACGTCGCTGGCCGATACGACGCACGTCGTATCTATTAGTTCATCTTCACAATAGAGAGTGGGACGGGTAAGCTAGAGGCAGACCGCCTGAATGGAGTTGCTGGAGGACCGCCCGATGCTGCTGCGCTCGCCCTACCTGAGCCGGAAACCGGCCATCTTTAAG